>Ga0097621_100001023_pt1 | contig 19698 bp, 15 predicted proteins | sample KBSMisM72_FD_73165 | JGI IMG/M metagenome (GOLD analysis project Ga0097621, IMG submission 73165) | Miscanthus rhizosphere microbial communities from Kellogg Biological Station, Michigan, USA - KBS Miscanthus M7-2 (version 2) (version 2) | ecosystem: Host-associated > Plants > Roots >... | reverse complement strand
TTGATCCGCGATTCAAACAAGGTGGTCTGCTCAGCCGTGGTTAACAATCCACGAATTACCGAGCAGGAGATCGAGAATATCGCGGCTATGAGAACAGTGTCAGATGAGGTTCTTCGTCTGATCTCGATGAATCGAACCTGGGCGCGTGCCTACCCGATCATTCACAATCTCGCGCGCAATCCTCGCACGCCAATTCCAACGGTAATGAACATCCTGAACCGAATCCGCACCAAGGACCTTTTGAACCTAACCCAGAACCGAAATGTTTCGGAAGCAGTGCGGCGTCAGGCTTACCGGCTGGGGCAAGCCCGAACAGGCGAATGAAAAATAGGTCCTATAAGTCCTATAGGACATATTCCGGTAAAATTTTTAACCGCGTCGGCCCGATCTGTCACGAGGATTTTACGAAAACGTCGAGATTGTGCTTGACAGGTCACAGGTTAATCGTATAATTTCGCACACTACAAATTGCAAGGGTTATTGGATTGGTTGGAAAGCTTGCTCTTTTGAGTTGGATGGTGCGTTCTGATTATTAAATTGGAATTGTTATCTATACCCGCACAACGCGCCGCCGGTCGAATCGTCAAGTAATTAGACGATTTTCATGCTTACAGCCACCCTGTTTTTACCCGAACCTGCCCTTTACGCTTTTGCCCCGTCCGGTTCCCTAAGGAACTGGCGGGGCGCCCTCTTTTAGAAGTCAGTTTACCGCGAGGATTTTTCGAGGACTTCGACTGGATTCGATTCCGCAGCAAGGGCTTGAACCGGAAGCTCCTGGCCGCTCATACGTTGGAAGAGTTGTTCGTACTGGTCAACGACGCGCTCCCAGTCATAATGCATTTGCACTCGTTGCTGTGCACGATTTCGGAAAGCTTGGACCAGCGATCCGTCACGCAAAACTCGTTGTAGTTTCTCAGCGAGATCAAATTCGTCGATGTAAGGAACTCCTGCCTCGCCCACCACTTCCATGTTTTCAGGTGTGGCCAGCGTCAAGACACAGTTTCCGTAACCCATCGCCTCGAGTAGTGCCGGATGAGTGCCACCGACTTCGGTAGCATGAACATAACAATAGGCATTCTGCTGGAGTGCGCGATAGTCCTGCCCAAACACGAAACCCGTGAAGATGATTCTCTTGTCGCCACGAGCGCGAGCTTTCAGACTGTCGATGTACTGCTCCGCGTAAGGCGCGTCACCGACAACGAGGAGCCGGTAAGCCGTGCGAGTTTTTTTGAACGCTTCGATTACCAGATGCGCATTGTTCTCCGGCTCGAGCCGCGAGACATACAAAACATAGCGATTCGGTTCCACTCGCCATTTGCGCACGGCGTCACGATCAGGCCGGCGTTCCACCTCGCTTCCATAAGCGATCATGGTCGAACGCGCATTGTGTCTGGCCAGGTAATAATCCTGAATCACCTGGGCGTCGGTGATGATCTCGTTGGGTAACAACGTCGACAGGTACTCAGCAAATCGATAATAATGACGTCCCAGCGAACCCCATTTTTTACGTTTGTGCTCTAGGCCGTCGACGTTGATTGCGACGGGAGTACCGGTCAGCCGCAGAATCGGGCTGAACGGAGCGTTGGCGCAGTTGCAAATCAGAGCTGCGTCAAAGCGACCTGTAATAGCGTGAACTGCTGAGAGAAAGGTGTGAATGACGGTGTCGAAGTATTTATGCCGTATCGTCGGCAGAACCTTCAGTTTGACGCCGTGATATTTCAACTGTCTCGGTGAAACATAGTGTGCCCGGCAATACACCGTGACATCGTGCCCGCGTAGGACCAGCCGTCTCGCAAGATGTTCCGCAAAGGTTTCAAAGCCGCCGTAGCTGGCCGGAATACCTCTGGTTCCGAGAATCGCAATACGCATTGGCCTAAGATTTTAACGTGGCAGACCGCGCTACGTCCTGGTAAATCTGCAAGGTTTGGCGAGCCGTCTCTCGCCAGGTGAATGCGCTGGCCCGCTCCTCGCCTTTTTGACTCAACTCTGCGCGAAGCGCCGAATCGTTCAACAGTCTCCTGATGGCGCCCGCAATCGCGTCAACATCGAATGGATCCACCGTCAAACCTGCGTCGCCGACAACTTCCGGCAAGCTGGTTCGATTACCAACAACGACTGGAGCACCACATTTCATAGCCTCCAGCGGTGGCAATCCGAATCCTTCAAAGTAAGACGGATAAACGAAGCAAAGAGCCGATGAATATAGTGCCGGAAGATCTGATTCCGGCACGTATCCTGTCAAAATCACCGAATCTTTCACGCCCGCCTGGTCCAATGAGCGCAGCGTTTCATCATAAAGCCAAGCGCACTTTCCGACGAGCACTAATTTAGGCAGCTTATCTGCTGAACAATCTCCTCGCAATTGTGCGTAAGCTTTGATCAGCCGTGCGAGATTCTTGCGAGGTTGAATAGAACCGACTGACAGAATGTAATCGCCTTCTATCCCATAATTGTGTCGCACTCGTTGCAGTTCCCTTTTGTCGATGACCATACGAAAGTGATCCGGAGCAGCCAGCGGAATCGCTTCGATCCGGTCCGGTTCGATACCGTAAGTCTCCACGATGTCGCTGCGCGTATGTTCCGAGAGCGACAGGATCCGTGCGGCGCGACGGGCAGAATGCCGCACTGTTAATCGCAACTGGGTGCGACTTCTGCGTTTGAAGGTCTGTGGTAAGTGTTCGAACGACAGATCGTGAATGCTGACCACGAAAGGGCACGGACAAAAGGGCGGAGCCGTAAACTGCACGTGCAAAACATCAACCGGATGTTTGCGTAATTCAGCACTCAACGTCAGGGGAATTCGGATTAAGGGCGTGTGAGGAAGAGTGGAGCGAACTTTGAAATTGGGCCAACGATTACTGAACCGGTCGCGAGCTTCGTTGGTAGTAACGTAGATCGTGTAATTGTTGGCGCTATCGATCTGCGCCAGCGCTTCGATCAGATTGACGGCGTAACTTTCGTTGCCTCCGAGCTTCGTCCCAACGGTGTGAGCATCGATGGCGATCCGGATCACAGGATTTGCAGGATTTACATGATGGGCGCTCAATCCTGTAAATCCTGACAAATCCGGTCAATCCTGTCTATTTCTTTCCGGCAGCGGAGGCCTGGGCGTCATCGCCATGGCCTCGAGTGTCGCGCTCGCGAATGCGTGCGGCTTTGCCTCGCAGTCCGCGCAGGTAGTAAAGCTTGGCTCGTCGGACGCGGCCTCTCTTCACGAGATCGATGTGGTCGATGATCGTTGCGTGCAGTGGGAAAATTCTTTCGACGCCGACGCCAAAACTGGTCTTTCTGACGGTGATTGTTTCGCGTGCGCCGCCGTGTTTACGGGCGATCACAACGCCCTCGAAAGCCTGCAGTCGCTCTTTGGTCTCAGATTCCTTAATCCGGACGTGAACACGAACGGTGTCGCCTGGCTGAAACTGTGGAATATTATTACGCAGTTGCGTCTGTTCAATTTTATCCAATCGATTCATTTCTCGATGCTCCTTACAAAATCCGCTTATTCTTTCAGCAAGTCAGGACGATTGCGTCTTGTTTTTGCGATTGCTGCTTCTCTCCGCCAACGTTCGATTTGCGCGTGATTGCCGCTCAAGAGTACGTCAGGCACTTTCATTCCCCTGAAATCCGGTGGCCGAGTGTATTGCGGATGGTCCAGCAGACCTTCCGAAAACGATTCAAAGGCGGCCGAAGTCTCGCTGCCTAACGCGCCGGGTAGTAAACGAACCGTCGCGTCGATCACGACAGCCGCTGCTGGTTCGCCCCCCGAGAGCACATAGTCGCCAATCGAAATCTCGTCAGTAATCAACGCGTCCGCGACTCTCTCATCAACGCCTTCGTAACGCCCGCAAATCAGGACCACTCGCGACGTGTGCTCGGAAAGCTCCTGGGCCATTGCTTGCGAAAAACCCCGGCCCTGTGGCGACAGCAAAACCACTCTCGTGCGCGGCGGTAAGTCTTCTTTTCTGGCGGCTCCGGTCAAGGCTTCGACCGCGGCGAAGATTGGCTCCGGTTTCAGAATCATTCCGTCGCCGCCGCCAAATGGCCGATCGTCAACCACGTGGTGCTTATCCGTGGTCCACTGCCGCAGATCGTGAGCCGTTATTTCAACCAGGCCGGCATTGCGCGCGCGCCTCAAAATTCCACAATCCAGACCCGCGTCAAAAAACTCGGGAAAGATCGTGATTATGTCGAAGCGCAACATACTTCCAGGGAATCAAAGATCTAAAAGTCCTTCAGGTGGATCGACGACGATCGTTTTCTGTTCCGCGTCGACCTCGATAACGATCGAATCCGCAAACGGTATCAATCGTTCCTTATCGTTTTCATCGGCGACCACGAGGATTTCCGTACCGCCTGTTTTCAGCACTGATTTGACTGTGCCGATACTTTCGACGCCAACCTTAACCGTGCATCCTTCGAGTTCCCAATCGTAGTAATGGTCCGCTGGTAGCGGCACGCGTTCAGATTCAGGAACAGCGAATTCAAATCCGACCAACTCTTTGGCCGCATCGACGTCGTTGTAATCAGCGAGCTTCAGGACCACACGGTCGTTTTGAAACCAGTAATCTTCGAGTCGCTTCGTTGTTCGCTCGCCTCGGGGCGAAACAAGCACCAGTTCTTCGACGTCTTCGAACCGGTCGGGAAAATCTGTCAAAAGTTCCGCTACGATCTCACCCTTGAGACCGCGCGGTCTGACCGCTCGAGCGATGATCACCAATTCACTCGAGCCGGCGTCCATCTCATTCATTCAACGATTTCAAGCAGGTAGCGCCGGTTCTTCTTTGCACCTGCGATGCGCGCGAGGGATCTCAGCGCGCGGATCGTTTTGCCTTGCTTGCCGATGATCTTGCCCACGTCATTCGGTGCAACACGCACTTCGATAAGCGTGGATCCATTGCGCTGCTCGACTTCGCGGATGTCTACCGTCTCGCTGTCGTCGACCAGGGCCTTCACGATCATCTCTATAACGTCGCGCATGACAACTCTAATTAGGCCTGTGCTTCAGCGGCTTTTTCGGCCTTTGCGCTCGCCTTGATTAGCCGGTTGACTGTGTCAGTGGGCTGCGCACCTTTTTCGATCCAGTAATTAACTCTGGTCAGGTTGAGTTTGATTTCGGCTGGATTTCTCGTCGGATTATATGTGCCGAGATTTTCCAGATAAGCTCCGTCGCGCTTCGACTGTTTCTCTTTCACTACGACGCGATACGACGGGCTCTTCTTTGCTCCGGTACGCATTAACTTGATTGCTAACAAAACTATTCTCCTTCCGGGTTACGACCTAAACTGTGTTATCTGCGCTTCTTTTTACGCTTCTTTTTTAACTTCTTTCTTGATGGACCAGCCGGCAACGACGGCATCTGACCTTCTTCGCCCGCGAAGCCTGCCATGTCAGGCATGCCGGTCATCTTTCGCAACATCTTGCTCTTTATTCCGCCGCCGCCAAAAAGTCCCGAACCCGAAAGCTGCCGCATCATCTGCCGCATCTCCACGTACTGCTTGATGAGCTGATTGACGTCTGCGACTGTGGATCCCGATCCGCGAGCGATGCGGCGCCGTCGATTCGCATTCAGAATGCGATGATCGTTGCGCTCCTCCCAGGTCATCGAATCGATCATGGCTTCGGTGCGTTTTAGCTCCTTTTCCATCATCTTCGTCTGCTCCTCGTCCAACTGCGGCATACCGATGCCACCAAGAAGTTGGTCCGGTAGGAGCTTCATGATCTTTGAGAAAGAACCGAGTTTCTTGACCTGGCGTAACTGTGAACGAAAGTCATCTAAAGTGAATTCGTTCTTTTGCAGTTTCTTGAGCTGCTCTTCCGCTTCCTGCTGGTCGACTTTCGACTGAACTTCTTCAATCAGCGATAGAACGTCGCCCATGCCGAGTATTCGCTGGGCTACACGATCCGGATAAAAAGGCTCGAGCGCGTCGTAACGTTCGCCAACGCCAACGAACTTCACTGGTTGTCCGGTAACCTGCTTGATCGACAATGCGGCGCCACCGCGTGCGTCACCATCCATCTTCGTGAGGATGACACCGGTAATGCCCACGCGCCGGTGAAACTCTTCGGCGGAACGAACCGCGTCCTGTCCGGTCATCGCGTCGGCGACAAACAGAATCTCGACGGGATGCGTCTCACTCTTTATCTTGACGAGCTCTTCCATCAACTCATCGTCGATGTGAAGACGGCCGGCCGTGTCGATCAGCAACGTGTCGAAACCTGTTTGCTGCGCGTGCTTTTGGGCCTCACGCACAAGCGTCAAAGGATCGTTGCTTTCGGGATATTCAAAGATCTGCTGACCGGTCGCTTTCGCGATGACTTTCAACTGCTCTCGCGCTGCCGGCCTGTAAACGTCGACTGAAAGCAGCAACGGTTTTCGGCTTTGGTTCGCTGCCAGCCAGCGCGCAATCTTTCCGGTCGAGGTAGTTTTACCTGAGCCTTGCAGGCCCACCACCATCACGGTATTTGGTATTTGCTTGGTAAAGACGAGCCGCGACGACTGCCCACCGAGCAATTCAACCAGTTCGTCAAAAACAATCTTAACGACTTGTTCCGACGGCTTGAGTTCCTGCCAAACTTGCTGTCCTTCGGCTTTTTGCTGAACAGAACTAATAAAGTCTTTGGCGACTTTATAGTTGACGTCCGCTTCCAAAAGGGCCAGACGGATCTCTCGCAGCGCAGCGTCGACGTGCTCCTTCGTCAGCACGCCCTCGCCCCGCAAGTTCTTTAGCGTGCGTTTTAATTTATCCGAGAGCGACTCAAACATATAACCCTAGGCGAAGTTCCGCGCTGCGGACGGAAACGGAAATGATAATGGCCGACATTAGGGGTGTCAAGGCGAACACCCGGTTAAATATGAGCCTAAACTCTGTATTTTGATAATTTAATTTGAGATCAGTGGCTTGAGGTGTCACATATCCAGAGAGCGGCTGGGCAAATTTCACAATTGTGTACGCAAACAAACTGTACGATATCGTGCACTTGTGTTAAATTCAGCACGAATTACACGTTTGCGCGGCAACAGTAAACGGAAACGAGTTTGACGGTTTTTCCCTCCCATTTTCAAGACGTCAATGAAAAGTCCTCTCTATTGATCTTTTATAGGTACTAAATGGATAAACGTGTGGGTCACGGAGCTATGTCTCGTGACCAGCAAAAGGCCCCTACGGAGCGAGGTGTGGTCGATCTCGCTGACGCCCGAGTGAGAATTCGCTCGCGGGCGAAGCCTACTCAGGAGTCGCTTACACGCGAGCTTGATGAGGTTCGCTCACTGCTGGATCAGGGTCTTTCCACTGAAGCCAAAGACCGGCTGGCACTGCTGATCTCCAACGCTCGTCACAATCAATCAATACTCGCACTCGCGAGATGCGCTCTATCGACTGCGCTAGAACAACAGGGACACTATCGTGATTCGCTCGCCGCTGTTGCGATGTACGAGTCGAATGAATCGCGTGCAAAGCTTGACGATCAGACAATCAGTTACCTGCGTGTTCAAATCGGGCTTGCTTACAACTACAACGGAGATCATCCCAAAGCGATTGCGATGTTGCAGTCAGCTTTGCGCGACCATGCAGAAAGCGGCGCTATCAATCTGGGCCATATTTACGCCGCGCTATCGCGGACTTATCGAAGTATCAGTGAATATCCGATTGCACGCGATTTTGCGCAGCGAGCTCTCGAGAGTTTCCGTCAGAATGGCGACTGGCGCGGACTTGCTGAATCGTATTTCGGCGCAGGTGTTGCCGATATTCACGAAGGCAATTACGAAGCTGGTCTGGAGAATCTCGAACAGGCCCTCAAGCTCATCGGTGATCGACCTGCCGCGTACGTGCTCGGAAGGACCTACGCGAACATGGCCGGCGCCTGCTGGTTTCTGAAAAGACCACAGGAAGGTATCGACTATTTAAAAAAGGCGATTACCTATTACGAGCGCACCGATCACAAGACCAACGCCGCCGATGGTTACAACAATCTGGGTATTAATCTGATCCTGATCGGACAGTGGGATCGTGCCCAGGAAGCACTTGAACGCGCCTTCACACTGGCAACAGAAGTCGATGAACGCGGCGCCAAAGTGCCGATGATTCTGGATTCGCTCGGCGAACTGCACATGCTGCGCGGCGATCTGGATCAAGCCAAAGACTATCTGACGCGGGCTGTCGCACTCGCGACTGAGAATGGAAACAAGTGGTATGCGGGACAGGCATTGAGAACGCTTGGTCGTTGCTATCTGGCCACTGAAGATCCCTCCAACGCTCTCGAAAAAGCGAAGGAAGCCCTCAATCTTGCAGAAATCATCGGCGACCGGCAGGCGATCTGCGAGTCGCGTCTGATTGCTGCCGAATCACATTTATTGAGAGGCGAACTGGACGACTGCGCTCGCGAACTTCAACTAGTTACCGCAGAGACTACCGATTCCGCCACCGATCTCGGTTTCACTGGCGAGGCACACCGTCTCAACGGAATCTTGAATATGGCGCGCGGTGATGCCGGTGCGGCTGCACAGCATTTCGGCAGCAGTGTTTCCATTTTCGACATGCTCGGCGATCGATATCGAGCTGCACGCGCCCACCTTGAGTTGGGTCGTGCTTACGCGGTGATCCGTCCGGAACGTGCCGGTGAGCATCTCAGCCGCGCGTTAAATACTTTTCGAGAATTAGGTGCGCGGTTGGACCTGGCGCGCGCTGAAGAAGAGTTAAGGCAGCTTGCTCGTGCGAGGCCTGAACGCAACGAAGGCCCGTCGGCGTTGACACAACTCTTAACGCTGCGTCTGGCCGAAGCAGTTGCTTCTCGCGAACTTCTTTTGCGCGAATTGGCAGCCGTGATGCGTCAGGAAACTGGCGCGCAACGCGTGATCATCACCGAGATTGGTGAACGTGATGAGCCGAAAGTCGTCGTTGCGATGGGTTGTACACCAACTGAGGCGCAGAAGATTGCAGTTGAACTGGATGTGGTTGAAGACGATTCATCCCGTGATCGCTATTGCCGCAAGCACGATGCAGAAGTGATTCTTTTGAAATCATCTAACGCTCCCGCGGCGAAGATGTATCTGGCGCCGCGTAATCGCGCGAGTTTGCCGAAGGGAGTTGCACTCGAGCCACTGCTGCGCGTGGTTGAGTTGGGCATGGACGTTTGTGCCTTGCGCGCCGGCGCTCAGAAGAGCGGCACACATGAAAGCGCGGACGAATTGACGGGCACCAGCCTCATGCCGGGATTTATTCACTCGAGTCCGGCGATGACGCAGCTCGTGGAAGAAGTCCATAAGATTCGGTCTTCAGATGTGACTGTGCTGGTGACGGGCGAGTCTGGAACAGGCAAGGAACTGGTAGCTCGCGCGATTCACGCGATTTCTTCGCGACGCGCGAAAGTGTTTGTGCCGTTCAACTGCACTGCTGTTCCGAAGGAATTGTCGGAAGGCTACTTGTTTGGTTACCGGCGTGGAGCGTTTACCGGTGCGGTCAACGATTCTCAGGGTGTGATTCGAACAGCTGCGGGCGGCACGCTCTTCCTTGACGAGGTCGGCGATCTGCCGCTCGACGTTCAGCCAAAGCTCTTGCGCTTTCTACAGGAGGGCGAGATTCAACCTCTGGGCGAACAGCGTCCGAGCAAAGTTGATGTCCGGATCATCGCTGCGACCAACACTGATCTCGAGGAAATGGTTGCGCACGGGCGTTTTCGTGAGGATCTCTATTATCGTTTGAACGTCATCCGTCTGCGTGTGCCGCCATTACGCGAGCGCCGTTCTGAGATCCCGACGATCGTCAACTATTACGTCAACCACTACTCGGCAAAGTTTGGTCGTAAAGATATTCAGATCACGCCTCAGGCCGTTGATTTATTGATGGTAAGCGATTGGCCTGGGAATGTGCGGCAGCTCTGTAATGAGATTCAGAGAACTGTCGCGCGTGCTGAGGATGGAACAGTCATTACTCCTGAACAGTTGTCGCCGGAACTGAAGCGCACGTCCTCTCCTACGACTCCGTCGGCGGCTGCGGCTGCTTCGATAACGTCGCTGCCATCATCGGGCGTCACAAGTGCCGGTGGAACGCTGGCGGATGCACTCGCGGAAGTCGAGCGCCGAATGATTTCGGATGCTCTGCGCCGGCATGGCGGCAACATCTCGCGTGCTGCACGTGAACTTGGCCTCACCCGCCGTGGACTTTACCTCAAGCTCGAGCGCCACGAACTCAGCGTCAGCGCCTAACTCACCAGGGTCAGCTTTCGTTGCTCAATTTCCTGCGCAATCTTCGAAATTCGATCGATATCAAACGGTTTGGCGACTACCCAGTCAGCCTTAACGGCGTTTCGTGTCTGCACGCTGATCGCGTCGGCCCAGCCGCTGATGATCGCGATGGGCATGTTCTCTGAGCGGCTTCTAATTTCGGTAACGAGCTCCCAGCCATTCATTGAAGGCATGCCGATGTCAGTAAAAAGGGCGTCAAACTTGCCGTCATACTGGTCGTACAGCGCCAGCGCAATTTCTCCACTTTCTGCAGAGACAACCTCGCAACCTTCAGCTTCAAGAGCTTCAATCAGCACTTCGCGCACGTGTGTTTCGTCATCGACTACCATCACGCGGACCGTGTCTTCGGTCGTAGAGGTAGTTGGAAGCGCAGCGCTGTTGTTACCCACCTCAGTGGCTCCGGTGGGGGTCACCTTCGGCAAAGAGATCTTGAAGGTGGTGCCGCGGCCGGGTTCGCTGTCGACCTCGATGGAGCCTTCATGGCGGCGGATAATACCGAAACTGACAGCCAGACCCATTCCCGTGCCTGCCTTGCCTTTGGTCGTGAAGAACGGATCGAAAAGACGTTGCTTCACTTCGGGCGTCATGCCGGTGCCGGTGTCGGTGATGTAGACAACCACGTGATCGCGGTTTTCCTGCGTGGCAACGCGCACTTCGCCGCCGGAAGGCATGGCGTCGACGGCGTTGTAGATCATGTTTACGAGCACTTCGCGAAGCTCGACCGGGTCGCCTTTAATGAAGGCTTTGCAGTCGGCGTGGAGGGCGAAGCGTATTGGGGCGAATTCAGAGCGCGACTCCCAGCGTGGACGCGTCATCTCGCAGGCATCCTTGAGGAGCTCGGCGATGGCCACAGTTTCAAACTCGCGGCTGGGGCGCTGGCGTGCGAAGTCCTGAATGCGGCGGATGATGTGGGCGCCGTCTTCAGCGCTTTTGATGATTAGTTCGAGGCCGGCCTCGATTTTTGCGGGGTCATTGCTGTTGCGGAGGATCAACTGGGCGCGGCCGAGGATGCCGGTCAGGGTGTTGTTGACGTTATGGGCGACACCGAACGACAACTCACCGAGAGCCGCCATTTTCTGTGCGTGAATCTCCTGTTCCCGCTGCGCCTCATAGCGCGTATGCGCCTCGGCTATCGTTTCCAGACACTTCTTTAGCCGTTCCTGGGTGGCCTGTTGCTGTGAATTCGCGAGCAATTGACTAGCATGCGCCCCAATCTCACGTCGCTCATCATTTGGGAGGTGCTCACACATCTCCTCGATAAGTATCAACAGCGCCCGCCCCGCCCCCTCCTGATTTCCACACCGTTCGGCCACCCTCCTCGCCCGCTCCAGTATCGGCTTGGCCTCCTGTCGATGTCCCAACCTGCAAAGAATCAACCCCTGCGTCGTGAGCGCTTCGGCGAGAAGCCCATCTTCGCCACTACCCTCAAGTGTGTTTACAGCAAGTTCGATGTTAGTCTGTGCCGCTCCATAGTCTCCCGATGCCAAGTATAGTTGAGCCAATGTTTCATCTACTTGCGCACAGCCAATCGTATCGGATAACTCTTCGAACAGACCTCTTGCTCGTAGCAAATGGGGCCTCGACTCACTAAATCGTTTAAGGGTTAGCAATAGATATCCGCGGTTGTTTTCTACAGCCGCTGCGTAACGCGAGTTCCCAATTTGTTCAAATTCGATAGCTGCTTCCTGGTAATGACTCAACGCGAAATCAAAGAAGTGCTTACCGCCTTCCGCCGTTCCGACCTCTTTGAGAGTATTTGCGATCTCCGTCCGGAACCGACCTCTGGTCCACGGACTTAGTCTTTTTTCGTTTGATGAAAGTTGTTCGAGAAGGCTAAGGGCTGAATGGAGTCGACCCATATACCGCTCCACGATCGCTAGCCTAATGATGGCTACAGCCCAGATTTCGTGATTTTTGTCAGTCAGGTTTGCGATACACGATCGCATCGTTGAATGGGCTAGGTCCAAAAGCCCTTGGTGAAAATAGCAGCATCCCAGCTCAATACGCGCTTCAATTGCTTTGGTGGTTTCTCCCATCTGGTCGAATACAGCAATTGCGCCGCTGATTAGAGTCTCCGCTATTCTTTGACCATACACAATTCGTTTTGACCGTGTGACAAGGTCGGTGAGAGTGCCTGCCGTTAAGAGCAGTTCGGCCGCTGCCTCGCGAGTCAATCCCACCTGATTAGGCCACTCTCCCAACCTCCACCACGGTCCGAGTACAGCACAGCCCGCGTCATAATCTCCGCTTTCAACTTTTTGCCGTGCTAGTGCGCAATAGGTCAGTACTCGTTCGCTTACATCAAACGAACCAGGCTGAATCTTCTGCGGCAAGCAAATGTTCTTCATCAACATCATTGATCTAGTTGTCCAACCGTGAATACAAGGTACACACTGACACTATCATATACATAACTGAGGCGAGGCGAACGGCTGGTGTAGGCGAGTCTTCTCCTGCTGAAATACTGGATGTTTTCTTGGATTGCGTTGATTTGTGTACCTGGTACGCAGCTAGGTTTGGAATTAGCGAATTCTGTAAACTTTAGATCGCACCTGTGGTAAGTCCAACAACATCAGTATGTTAAGCGAGACCCGTCCGTGTTTCTTTGCATGGCACGATCTTTGAAATTCACAAAAACAGGCCAGCTCAGCAGCAGCAGAGCCTTTAGGCTGACCACTTACCCTGATATTTCACGTAACCAGGAGCAGAACAATGAAAAAGGTTAGATTAATCACTTTCACGATCATTTTGATTCTAGTGGTGTTTGCGGCCGCCTCCGCCAAATCGGGAATCATCTCGACCACTAAGTCTGGCATCATCCCTACCACTCGAATGGGCCAGATCCCGACCACACGGACCGCTCTGACACCCAGCACCGAGATCATTCAAACAGCACGCACGAGATCGACTCCAAATACCGACCTATTTTCTCTTGCGGAGCTTTTCTGGACCGTGTTTGGCTGGTAGCGACGGTCAGATTGATGGGCGACTCAGTCAAGATGACTTTATCTCCGTGCAAATAGCTACAAACCGAGGTGTTAGGCCTCGGTAAACACTTCAATTCAAACAACGGCAACGAGCATGCCAAAGAGGATACAATGAGATTAATGTTTGCCTCCCGCAATTGTCGGTATTTTCGGCTGCAGTCGATAAATATCTTAGGTGGATTCATTTTCCCGGTGGAGTAAGGACATAGGAATTGGTTCCACTTGTTCGAGTGGGTATATTCTAATCCTGAATAAAAGCAAGAGATTTTTCAATGCGAGCACGCAATCCTGTTTGTTGGGTCAATGAGAGAAGATTTTTCAGGTGACGCGATAGTTGCAACTTTTCTTCGGTGTCTAGACGATCGCCAAGCTCTTCAATCATTACCAACATTGCTCGCCCGGCTCCCTCTCGGTCACCGCACCTCTCTGCTACCCGGTATGCAGCCTCGAAATTCTTTTTGGCTTGGGTGTAATGTCCCAATTTGCTATTTACCAGGCCACTAGTAGTCAGGGCCTCTGCTAAGAGCGCTTCACCATCTGTTAGTTCTAAAGCCTGAACCGCAAGCTGAATTACCTCCTGTCCCGAAACAAATTGTTCAGTCGCGATGTACAATCTCGCTAGTGTTTCGTTGACTTGAGCTGCTCGAACTGCATCATCGAAGCCCTCAAATAAAGTCCTGGAGCGCAGAAGATGTTCCGCGGATTCCTTAAAGGATCCGATGGTCAACAACAGGAAACCTATATTGTTTTCAACTATACCGCAATACCGATGATTGCCTACAGATGCAAATCCATGAAGGGCCTTAAGATAATAATCTTTTGCTGCATCAAAATAGGAGCTTGCATCCTCAGAGATGGCCAAATCCTTATATGTGGAAGCTAGTTCCAAGTGACAACGATAAATTGCCCATGGCCCAGATTTATCCATTACTCTAGTAGCTTCGGTAAGGCGTGCAACGGCGTCTTGCAGTCGTCCAGAATGACGCTCAAGGATGGCAAGTCTTATAAGAGCAAGACTTCGGAGTTCGGAATCGTCGACGGCTAATTCTTGAAGAACACGAATCAATGTGGTACGTCCCAGATCGAATAGACCTTGACGGTAATAGCATAATGCCAACTCTATTCTGCCTTCAGCCGCCCTCCGTTTAAAGCCTAACTGTTCAAATAGAGCAATTGAGCCATTTAATAACTCTTCTCCATGTCGTTGTCCCTGCGGGAACTGAAGCGTACTCGCGACACATCCGGCGAGGTCTCCACATGTGAACAGAAGGTCAGCGCACCACCTTTGATCTAATCCTTCCAAAATGGGCCAATTGCCGAATACCCACCATGGCCTAAGAATTTTGCTAGCCGCTTCATAATTTCCGATGTCAATTTGGTCCCGACTTATCACGCAGTAAACCTGGACTTGTTCATTAGGGGTCAGTTCGAGTGAACCGAGCTGGCTAGAGATTAACTCACTGGGAATCGCGGTTCCTTGATTTTGGTGTTGTCCAATTGAACACGTCTCTTCATACAATTGCTGTGTTGCCTTGTATGCCGCGTTCAATTGAAGGGAACTCGGATAATTGGCTTGGAGTTCATTTGCTCGTCTCAGTTCACGCTCGGCCCCTTTCCAATCCCACTCGAAGCGGAACTTCACCATTGCGGACGGTTGGATTGTTTCGCTAATACACGAAGAGGCCACAAGTTCTGGAGGAAAATAGTTGGTCGTAAGTCTTAGGTAACAATCAATGATTCCGAGGTACGCCAGAGCGTAGTTTGGATCAAGCCTTATTGCCTGCTTAAAGGACGCGATTGCCTTTTCAATACCGCTGCGGCTATAAGTGCCGCACTCGCGGCGGGCTTCGAGGTAGGATTGATAGGCTTCGGGGTTTTCGGTGTAGCGAGCGGTGGTCTGTTTCTCTGTGTCGCCCGTTAGGGTTAGTTTTAGGGCTCGTAATAGGTCTTGAGTGATGGCGGCTTGGAATGCGAGCAGGTCTTTGCTTTCCGAATCGAAGCTTTCGCCCCATAGTTGCCAACCCGTGGAAGCATCCACCAGTTCCACCCCTATCGCGATGCCGGTTGGTCTGGTGGTGAGCTTCCCGCATAGGACCACGGTTGCGCCAAGGTCTTTCCCCGCCTGTTGCGGATTCAGGGGTTTTGTTTTGAAGGCTGAGACGGCGCTGTGCGACAGCACATGAACCTTCGATAAGCGGGACAGATTGTTGATTAAACTGTCAGTAATACCATCGGCGAGATAATCGAACTCCGGATCTCCAGTGTGGTTGAGAAAGGGAAGCACCGCAACAACTTGCTCTTGAACGATTGCCGCTGTTGCAGCGACTTGCAAAACTTCTACCTCGTTCTTCCTCGCCTCTTCGCCTCTCACTTCCGCAATAAACCGGTACCCACGTCGCGGCACCGTCTCTATATATCTGGGTTCACTGCGGTCATCCCCCAAAGCCTTCCTGAGCGTGAAAATGGTCTGTGACAGGTTCGACTCTTCAACAAACGTGTCCGGCCAAACCTCTTTCAGTAACTGATCCTTCTTAATGAGTTGGCCGGCATTCATGACCAGCCTGATGAGTATCTCGGTGGCTTTCGGACGAAGCGAAATTACTTCACCGCCACGAGTGAGCAGACGATCATCGAGATCGAGTTGGAATGGTCCAAATTCGAAACGAGGACTATGAGGCATACTTTCCTTGAGAATGTTTTAGAGGATCAGCCGCATTCTACTCTAAATTCGGTCCAAGAGGTGGCCTTATTTGTAAAACAAATGACGTTGAGAATTACTTAATAACTCTTTGAGATTGTTCTAAGGACTTCTCTTTCCCGCCTGAGTATAGTGCACCGCGTCGTCAACGCCGCTGCTGTTCAGGGGGCTGCAGGTTTTAATTAGCAACTCTGATGAGTGGCAGGATAGCGAGGAGTTCTCGCATGTGCGTTTGATCCGGCCCAGTTGGTAGAGGGGGCAAATCAACTGGTAGGACAGGTGGGTGTCCTGCGCCGGATTTGGGAACCTCACCCCAACGACATCCCTGATCCTTGCGCCTCATGGCCGCTTCGCCCAGCAAGGCTGGCCTTGTGGCGCAAGGCAGTGGATAAAGCCAACAACCTGAGGCCATCTTTGTCGAGCACCTTCTCTCGCTGCTATCCTTTTATGCCTCGAGATGCTCGAAAATAATTTCACACTAAAAGATCGTGTGCGCGCATTCTGGCAGGAGAATCCCTGCGGGACGAAGTTTGCCGATGCGCCACCCGGTTCCCGCAGGTTCTACGAACTCGTCGAAGAGCATCGCTACGACAAAGAATGGCACATCCCAGCTGCCGCCAGCTTTTCACAATCGAAAAACCTGAATGTACTTGAAGTGGGTTGTGGACTGGGAACTGATGGCGCGCAATTCGCGAAGGCCGGGGCGATTTACACGGGTATCGATCTCACTGACGCCGCCGTTGATTTAGCGAAACGGCGCTTTGAATTATTTCAACTGCCGGGCACCTTCTGTGTTGCGGACGCCGAACGTCTCGAGTTTCCTGACAACACCTTCGATATCGTGTATTCCCACGGCGTGCTGCACCATACACCCGATACTGCCGCGGCAGTACGCGAGATCCATCGCGTGTTGCGTCCAGGTGGCAAGGCCGTCGTCATGCTCTACCATCGCGATTCTTATAACTATCGCGTAAACATCTCGATGCTGCGTCGCGCGGGAGTACGACTCCTGAGATGGAATGCAGGTGTTAAGCTGGCCCACGTTTTAACAGGCGAGCCCGAAGAGAGCTTGCGAGAGCACGCCCGACGACTAAAAACCGAGTCGGAATATTTAAACTCAGAAGAGTTCCTGAGCCGAAACACTGACGGCGCAGGCAATCCTCTGGCGCGTGTTTATTCTCGTTCCGAAGCAGGCGAGCTTTTCAAAGATTTCTCTCACGTAGATCTGCGCACGTATTTTTTAAATAAGCGCTGGTTGCCCATTCTCGGCCCAATTCTGCCACGTTCACTCGAATCGCAAATGGCATCGCGTTGGGGATGGCATTTGTGGATCTATGCTACAAAAGGCTGATGAAAAACTTTCTTGTCACTGGTGGCGCCGGGTTTATTGGTTCCCATCTAGTCGATCGGCTGCTTGCAACTGACGTTGCGAATGTCACAGTCGTCGACGACTTCAACGACTTCTACGACCCATCAATTAAGCACAACAACATACAGGACCATCTCAAACATTCACGCTACACTATTCACGAAATTGACATTCGCGACCGCGCCAAGCTGGAAAAGGTATTCACAGCAAGCAACTTCGACTGCGTGGTCCATCTCGCTGCACGAGCAGGTGTACGTCCGTCGCTCTCAGAGCCGCAGCTTTACACTGAAACAAACATCAACGCCACGCTCAATCTTCTCGAACTCGCGCGACAACACAAGCTTAAGCAGTTCGTCTTCGGTTCGTCATCATCTGTCTACGGAATCAATGCGAAGGTGCCGTTCAGTGAAGACGATCCAATCCGCCAACCAATCTCACCGTACGCTGCAACGAAAGGCGCAGGCGAACTGCTTTGTCATACTTATTCACATCTGTATGGACTGCGCTGTGTGTGTCTGCGCTTCTTCACCGTCTATGGACCACGACAACGTCCGGACCTCGCCATTCACAAATTCGCAAAACTGATCAGCACCGGTAAACCAATCCCAGTCTTCGGCGACGGCACCACGCGCCGCGATTACACTTACGTCGACGACATCGTCGACGGCGTCATGGCCGCCATCAATTACGACAAAACCAACTACGAAGTCTTCAATCTAGGTGAGTCGCGCACGGTCGAGCTCAACGAACTGATTTCGCTACTGGAAAGGGAACTCGATACCCACGCCATAATTGACCGCCAGCCACCGCAGCCCGGCGACGTGCCCCAAACCTATGCGGACATCTCGAAAGCGCGCGCCCTACTCGGCTACGACCCAAAAACGCAGATCGAAGAGGGCCTGCATCGCTTTGTGGAATGGTTTAGGATGAGAGGTTTGTGAAACTGTTCTACAATGCCCGCGAAGGGACACCGGCGCCAGGATTCGACCTACCGCCACAGTTGATGAAAATTTTCGACGAACAGGAACAGTTAAAAGCAGACGAGTTGCGTTTAGTTGAGGATACGCCTGATATTTCGGTCTTTCTGCCGGTCTTCAACGAGGAACCCAACTTACTGCCACTGTATGCAAAGCTCGACGATGCACTTAGAAGGCTCGGCCGCTCAGCCGAAATCGTCTACGTAGACGACGGCTCTACCGACGGCAGCCTGGCCATCTTGCGAAAGATTGCGGATCTCGACTCACGCGTGCGTGTGGTGGCACTGCGGAGAAACTACGGTCAAACGGCGGCGATGGCGGCGGGTATTGACGCTGCGCGGGGAAAAGTGCTGATTCCGATGGACGCCGATCTCCAGAACGACCCACGGGACATCAGTCGTCTACTGGATAAACTCGACGAGGGTTATGACGTCGTCTCAGGTTGGCGCAAAAATCGAAAAGACAAAATGGTGACGCGCAAGATACCGTCGATGATGGCGAATCGTTTGATCTCGTGGATTGGTGGCGTGCCGCTGCATGATTACGGTTGTTCCCTGAAAGCGTACCGGCGCGAGTCGTTGCAGGACGTGCGTTTATACGGCGAGATGCATCGCTTCATTCCAATCTATGCTGCGTGGGCGGGCGCTAGCGTCACTGAAATCCCCGTCGAACATCATGCGCGCACGATGGGCAAGTCAAAATATGGATTGTCGCGCACGATCAAAGTGGTTTTCGATCTGATGACGATCAAATTTATGGCTTCATATCAAACGAAACCGATCTACGTGTTTGGTTCGTTTGGCATGCTCGCTTTTGTGATCTCATTACTTAGCGGACTCTATGCTGTATTTCTCAAGATCATTCACAGAGCCGACTTCGTGCAGACGCCTTTGCCGGTTCTGTGTATCGTGATGTTTGCAGTGGGAGTGCAGTTCCTTTTGATGGGACTTCTTGCCGAAATGCTGGTACGCACGTACCACGAGTCTCAATCGAAAGCGATCTACGCGGTCCGCGAACGCCTCGGCTTTAAGAATCCTGAAAAATAGTATGTGCGGAATTACTGGTTGGGCCAATCTCGATTCTCACACGCCGCCGCCTGATGGTGCGAAGGAATTGCTGCACGCGATGTGTGAGCGGATGGTCCATCGCGGACCTGATTCGGAAGGACTGTTCATAACAAGCGGCGCAGCTCTCGGTATGCGTCGCCTTGCGATCATCGATCTAGTCACCGGTGAACAACCCGCATTCAATGAAGACAAAAGCATCTCCGTAATCCTCAACGGGGAGATCTATAACTATCGAGAACTACGCGCCGACCTCGAAAAGCGTGGTCACTCTTTTCGTAGTGCTTCGGATACGGAAGTGTTACCGCACCTTTATGAAGAGTACGGCGACGGCATGATCCAGAAGCTCAACGGCATGTTTGC
>Ga0097621_100001021_pt1 | contig 19718 bp, 19 predicted proteins | sample KBSMisM72_FD_73165 | JGI IMG/M metagenome (GOLD analysis project Ga0097621, IMG submission 73165) | Miscanthus rhizosphere microbial communities from Kellogg Biological Station, Michigan, USA - KBS Miscanthus M7-2 (version 2) (version 2) | ecosystem: Host-associated > Plants > Roots >... | reverse complement strand
CAAGTTGAAGTACCGCTTCTTCTCGACCGACCAGACCGGCACCCGCATCGTCAACACCTACGTCGAGCGGATCACCGACACCGGCATCGAGGAGTACGTCAACGACGAGCTGATCTCGGCGCGGCCCAACCCGCTCGGCGTGATCCCGATCGTCTACATCCCCAACATCCTGATCTCGGGCAGCCCATGGGGGATGTCCGACATCGCCGAGATCATCCCGCTCAATCGTGAGTACAACGAGAAGGCCGTCGAGATCTCGGACATCGTCAACTACCACTCGGCGCCCGTCACGGTGATCACCGGAGCCAAGGTGCCGCAGTTGGAGAAAGGTGCCCGCAAGACGTGGTTCCTGCCCAAGGACGCCAAGGTCGAAACGCTGCAGTCCACATGGCAGCTGGAAGGCATGCTCGCCTATATGGACGTCGTCAAGCGAGGGATGCACGAGATGACCGGCGTACCCGAGCAGGCACTCGGGCAGGTGCAGCCGATCTCGAACACATCGGGTGTGGCGCTGGCGATCCAGTACGCCCCGACGATGCAGCGCTTCCGCATGAAGAAGAACAACTTCGAGTCGGGCTTCCAGCAGATCAACGAGTTGGTGCTCCTCACGCTGTTCCAGAAGGAACCGCAGTCGATGGTGTTCAACCCGATGGAGGACACCGCTCCCAAGCCCGGCCAGCTCACCCAACTCGATCCTGCTGACCCCAACAGCTACGAGACGTCGGTCTACTGGCCCGAGCCGCTGCCGGTGGACATCCTCGTCAAGCTCAACGAGATCACGCAGAAGATGCAGCTCGGGTTGGAGTCCAAGCGCGGTGCACTGGCCGACCTCGGCGAGGAGTTCCCCGACGAGAAGCTGGCCGAGATCTTCGCCGAGATCCTCGAAGACGCCAAGGACCAGGGTGCGTTGCAGCTGCAGACGTCGGCGATCCAAGCAGCGATCATGGCGCTGACCGGCATCGTCCCCGGGACCGGTGAGCAGGTCGATCCCGGCGGCGGTGATGAGGGTGGCGGAGCCAATAAGCCCGATGCCGGCGGCACTGGCACCATGCCTGGTCTCGTGCTCGATCAGAACACGATGAACATCATGAACGACCTGACGACCCGTGCCTACCTACCGCGCATGGGTCAGTTCCGTAACCCCTCCGACGCCAGCAACGACTAGCGTTCGACCTCTCCACGCTGCGTCGTTAGGCTTCTACGCGCAACGTCGAACAATCTGCGGAGGCATTCAATGACGGACAGCATCACGGTTACTCCCGATCCCGCCGAGAACAACGGTCAACAGAGCTTCAACGCAACGACCGGCAACACCGGTAGCGGGTTCCTCACAGGGGTGCAACCCGCTCCGTACACACAACGGGTCACCACTGCCGGCGAGCCGCAGACGCTCACCCCCGAGCAGATCGCTGCGCTCAGTGCGCAGGCGGTGCAGCCGCAGCTGCAGCAGCAGGGCGAGACGTTGAGCGAGATGCAGCAGCGGATGGCGGCGATGCAGACCGAGATCGATGCCGCTCGCACTGCTCGTGAAGCGGCCGAGGCTGCCGCGGCCGAGGCCGAGCAGGCACGTCTCGCTGCCGAGCAGCAGGCTGCCGAGCAGGAGATGTCGGCCACCGAGTTGGTCGGCAGGGTCCGTGAGGAGATGCAGCAGCAGTTCGAGCAGATGCGCGCCGCCGCCGATGCGAGCAACGCCATCCTCGAACAGGAGCGTCAGTACAACGCCCTGGCGGAGTACAAGGCGCAGCGCCTCGCCGATCCCGAGATCGCCGCCGCCGTGATGCCCCACCTGCACCAGTACATCGTTGGCAACAGCGAGCAGGAGATCGAAGAAGCGATCGCTCGCGCCGCACAGACCTCCAACTCGATCGTCGGTGAGTTCCAGTCGTACCAGCAGCAGTACCGCCAACAGGCTCCCGGTGTCTCCACCGCCGTACCAACCACTGGTCCGATGGAGGCACAGCAGTCCGAGCGCCAGATGTCAGCTCAGGAGATCGCCGCTCTGCCGCCGGCCGAGTACGCACGGCTGCGCCCGCAGTTGCTGCGCGCTGCCGGCAACGCATACCGCGCCAACCAGGGCAGGTAGCTCCCGCCGTCGGAAAGGGCCGAACTACTGTCTGTTGTAGGTCAGCACTGGCTTGATCTTCCGACCTTCAAGGAGTAACTCATGCCCGATATCTCAGGTGGCATCTCGGGTACTGGCAACCTGTACTCGGGTGTGACCAACGGTGCCAACCCTGCAGTCGTGCCGGTTGGTGGTGCCTTCCTCGGTGTGCAAGCGCCGCCAGGACCGTCCGGTCTCGTCACCCAGGGCTATCCGCAGGGCACGGCGATCACCGGATCGACGTCGCTCACCCCGGCGATCCAGACGGTGTGGAGCCGGGAGATCCTCTTCCAGGCGATGCCGATCTTGCGCTTCGAGCAGTTCGCCGTGAAGAAGACCGAGCTGGGAGTCACTCCCGGTTTGACCGTGAACTTCATGAAGTACAACAACCTCGACGTGGACTCGGTCAACGGATCGACCCTCACCGAGGGTGTGCGCATGTCGACTCGTGCGCTGTCGGCGTTCCAGTACCGCATCAACGTCGCCGAGCAGGGAACGGCCGTCGCCGTCTCGGAGCTTCTGCTCCACGCATCGTTCGACGACGTGATGGCGTCGGCCTCTCGTCTGCTCGGGCGCCACATGGCGCAGTCGATGGACTACCAGGCCCGCAACACGCTGATGACGGCACCCGGTTCCGAGGTCTACGGATACGACGATGCCGCTCCGTACCAGGGCGCCTCGTCGAACATCTACGACCCCGGCACCAAGGCAGCTACCGCTGCCGCAGTGACCGGCGCCGTCGCCGCCACGAACAAGTACTACCTCACGCCTCATACCGTGAAGGACGCTGTGCAGGCGCTCGCCTCGCTCAACATCCCCCGGCTCGGCGAGACGTACGTGATGTTCGCCCACCCAGCCCAGGCCCGCCGGTTGCGTGACTCCCCCGAGTTCATCGAGGTGACCAAGTACGCCGCTCCCGGGAACTTCATGCTTGGCGAGATCGGCCGACTGTGGGACGTGGTCATCATCGAGACCACGCAGGTCGCCTACGCCGCTGCGGGTGCGGGCAACAACTACTACGAGGGGCTGATGATCGGCGACAACGCCTTCGGGCACGCCGTGTCGCTGCCCGTCGAGCTGCGTGACGGCGGCGTCCTCGACTTCGGCCGTGAGCATGCCCTCGCCTGGTACGCCATTTGGGGCTGGGGTTCGATCACGCCGCAGGCCGTGGTCCGCGTTCTCACCAACTGATCCCCTGATCCCCCTCAGGGTCGAAGACGAAGCTCCCCGGCGGGGGAGCTTCGTCGCGTACCGTTGAAGTTGTGGCTGCAGACGAACACCTCGGGTTGCAGTTCGAGTATCAGCACTTCCCGCCGTCCGAGAGTGGTGTCTCGTTCGACCAGCACCGGATCTACGCCAACGTCGGTGACACCGAGGTCGGCCACATGTCGTGGAGCCACAAGGGCGTCCACTACATCGAAGCGCGCCTACCTCGCCAGGGCATCGCTACAGCGTTGTGGAACGAAGGTCACCGGTTGGCATCGGAGAACCCCAAGATCGTCAAGCCGGCGCACTCCCCCGATCGCACCGACTCCGGTGACGCTTGGGCGCGAGCGGTCGGGGGGCGCCTTCCCCGGCGCCGAAGGGACGAAGGTTAGAGTTGGCCTGATGGCAACACGCAGAACAGCAACCACCGAACCGATCGAACAGCCGGGAGATCTCGGTCCTTCTGGTGTGCGCAGTTTGGAACCGGAGCCTGATCCCGGCCCGGACTACCAAGGTGTCGACGAGATCGAGCAGCAGATGCCGACCGGCGACATGACCAGGACGGACAACTTCTACACCACGCCCGGTGTCGTCACCGAGATCGAGGAGTTCGAGCCACAGATCGTCGAGGGTGACGAGCCGACGTACCGCATCCGCCTGACCCAGGATCTCGAACCGATCTTCATCGGCATCGACTTCCCGGTCCCGGCGATGCGCAAGGACGTCCTCTACGAGGTCAACCAGCGCATCTACGACTATCTCCTGCCGAAGGGCTTGATCCAAGGGAAGTGAACATGGCTACCAGCAAGTCATCCTCGTCAACCGAGCCGGAGCCGGAGGCGGAGGTCACCACCACCGAAGTTCCGCCGGTCGAATCCGAAGTCCCGGCACCATCGCCAACTGCGGTGGACGATGAGGGCAACTACGTCCTCCCACCGACGTTGCAGGAGGCCGGCCTCGTCGGCGTCGTCGGCGTCACCGCCGGGCAGTACTCGACACCGAGCGGGTCGTTCTACGCCGTTTCCCCCGGACAGGCGTACGTGATGACGGGTGACGACGCCACCGCTCTCGTCGAGCAGGGCGCCGCTGTCAAGCTCGAAGACATGTCCCCTGGCTGATGCCGTACAACGTCCCCAATTCGGCGGACGTTGCCGCCATCGACCTTGCCGAGCCGGATAACGCTGACTTCGTAGCGCTCGGGTACCACCGAACCGGGGTGGTCTCCGGTGGGACCGTGACGCAGTCGCCAACACCGGCCATGTCGGTGTTGGTGGCTGCCGCCGAGATCATCATCAACGACGTCCCGTACACCAAGACATCGGCGACCGTCACCCTCGATCCTTCGACGTCTGCCCCTCGCTTCGACATCATCGGGTGGAACCTCTCCGGCAACCCGGTGGCTATCAAGGGAACGCCGAGCAGCACCAACGCAGCGGTGCCGGCGTTCGACTCGACGGTCTTCTGCATGTCGGCGATCGTCTACATCAGCGCCAGTGCGGTCTCGATCACCAACGCCTACATCGTTCAGAAGCAGGTGGCGCCGATCACCAGCCTGCGTCGCAACTACGCCGCCGACACCGACACCGTGTTCGAGTGGACGACGCCGACGAAGACGAGCGGTTTCAAAGCACTAGCCAGCGGAACCCTGCAATGGGTCTCGTCCACGCTCTCCCGTACCGCTGACGCAGCGATGGACTGGGCGACGTCGTTGACGATCCGGCAGAACGCCTCGGGCACACCGGGCCTGATCTTGAAGTCGGCCACGCCGAGCGGGATCAAGGGCGACTTCATCCTGCAGGTGCAGCCACAGACGGCGACGTCCACGCTCGCCGGCATCGACACCATCGGGCGCCTCGTCGGGCTGAACCTGCGCTCCGGCGCCGGCTCACCAGAGGGCAGTGTCCTCGCCGACCGCAGCACGATCTACCTCAACGAGACCGCCACGGGCGGCAACGACGCCCTGTACGTGAAGACGACCGACGCCCTCACCACCGGGTGGGTGGCGCTTGGTGCCTACGTCTCATCGGCCCAGGCGATCCCCGTCGGCGGCGTGGTGCAGTGGCCGGGCACGATCGGTACCGACACCGTCCCCGCCGGCTACCTCTACTGCGACGGCAGTGAGCAGGCGACCGCCACCTACCCGGCGCTGTCGTCGTTCTGTGGGACCAAGTTCGGCAGTGCCGCCTCCGGCAACTTCAAGCTGCCCGACTACCGCGGTCGCACGATGTTCGGTGTCGACGGCACGCTGACCACGTTGGTCGGCCAGAACATCGGCGCCGACTCGGTGACGCTGTCGATCAGTCAGATGCCGGCGCACGATCACGTCGTCCAAGACCCGCTGCACGATCACCCACAGAGTGGTCAGTACCCCTATGTCGTACCGCAGGCGTACCTCCCGCCGTACAACCTCAGAGCCAACGACAAGTCGGGTGTCGGTATCAATCTCGAATCGCCCGAGAAGGGCTTCCACCGGACCAGTACTGGGGTGACGGTGGCGCCGGCCGGAGGCGGACAGTCGTTCTCGACCTACCAGCCATCGCAGTCGACCAACTTCATCATCAAGACATGAGCCTCGACCGCTTCTACACCAGCCGTGATGCCAAGGAAGGCGTGATCTTCACCGGCAAGAGCAACGACCCGGTCGACCCCGCTGGTGACAACTATGAGCCGGGCATGTACGAGTTCATCGAGGTCGCTCAGACGGACGACCTGTTCGACCGCGACTGATCTACGCTGGCCTCATGGGTCGTAGCATCGAGTCGTTGATGTACGACGCCCGCTCGTGGCTTCGTGACTTCCCGACCTTCTTCACGGCCTCCTCCCCCGCCGTCGGTGTCGCCAACCGCACGATCAACCTCCCCCATATGAACGTCGCCGTCGGTGGTCTCGTCGCATGGGCCACCGACGGCACCAACAACTGGAACGGTGTGCTCGACGACCACGAGATCACCGTGACCGGTAGCCAGTTCGGCTACATGCTCGACGAGCGCAACGGCCTGCTGCGCGTCGGCACCACACCGAGCAACCCGGCCTTCACCAACACCGCCCACATCAACATCGAGGGCTACTACACCGACTGGGTAGCCGACCAGGACTTGAAGTTCCACACCACCAACGTCATCGCCGAGTACAGCTACGGCCAGCCGACATGGACGTTGGAGACGATCGGTGATGTCGAGGCCGATCTCGTCGCTCTGCGCACGGCGTGCGACGTGCTCTTCGCTCTGCTCGTGCAGTACTCCCGGGACATCGACGTGTCGACGCCGCAGGCGATGAGCATCCCGGCGACGCAGCGCTTCCATCAGGTGAACCAGCTGCTCTTCGGACAGGGTGGTCTCAACGACAAGTTGAAGGCCAAGGAGGACATGCTCGGCGTCGGCTTGGGCCGTGCCGAGATCGGTACGTTGCGCCGAGTGAGCAAGACCACCAACCGCCTCGTACCGGTGTACGTGGTGCGTGAGTACGACGACATCTCCCGGCCGCGCCGGCTGTTCACCGAGCCAGACACCATGGGTCAGTTCTCGCCGCCGACTGGCTTCACCCCGGGGCGTGCCCTCATCGAGGCGCAGGGCGGCACCGTGGTCGTGGAACCGAACCCGTGACATGGCCGACCCCCGTGTCGAGCTAGCCGCCGTCAACCGTCACCTCGGCTGGTGGCAGCACACGCACGGCGAAGTCGTGCTGTGGTACGAGCTGGACGGTAAGCAGTCGGTGTACAACGCCGTGTTCAACGTGCGCAACAAGGTGTACCGAGAGCCGGTCGCCGTACCGGTGCTGTGGGTGATATCGACCGAGGACACGCAGGAGAACACGCCCGAGGGCAGCCGGCTCGTCACCACCCTGCAGCTCACCGTGACGATGAACCAGATGCGGCGCACCGGGGTGTCGGACCCCTACGACTACGAGCGCCATCTCAACGACCTCGTCGTCTACTCCGGCGAGTACTACTCCGTCGGCGAGTATTCGTTGCTCGGGCGGCTGTGGCGTGACGACGTGATCATCGCCATCAACGCCATCCACGTCTACCCCGAGGAGGAGCTGGTCGGCTCCGAGGTGCCCGACGCTGCACGAGTCGCCGAATCGACACGTCCCTCGCTGGGCATCAACGACTCGGAGCCGCAGACGTGGCTGAACTACCCGCCGCCGGCACTACAGGCGGTCGCCACCGGCACGATCAGCGGTGGCTACTCGTGGTCGCTGAGCGGGGTGCCCCTCGGCTACGGCGCCGGCACCTACGGAGCAGGACCATACGGAGGTACGCCATGACCGACACACCCTCTCCCCCCGAGCCGGGGCAACCGCTGTGGGGTGACGACCTCAACGCCTACCTGCTCTCGTTGGAAGCGCGCATCGCCTCCAACGAGGCGCTGTTCGCCACCGCAGGCGGTCGGATCGACTCCGTGGAGTCGTCGGTCACCGACCTCGACGAGAGGGTGTCTGCTCTCGACGGTCGGGTGGCGGCGGTCGAGTCCAAGCCCGAGTACATCTTCAACAGCTACTCGTGGCAGTACACCAACTCGGGACCGCCGCCCACCGGCAATCAGGTGCGCTTCGACAACGCCGACCTCACACTCGCCACCATGGCGATCTTCCGCTTGATCGACAACGACGGCGCCGACCGCACGCCGCTCTTCCAGCGACTGGTCGATGGGTCGCAGCTCTACATCGGAGACTGGGACAACGCCGCCGTCAATCACCACTTCCGCGTCACCGGGCCGGCGAACATTGCTACCTCCGACGTCACCGTGCCGATCGAGTGGGTCGACGGTAACGGCACCATCCCCAACGCCAAGGTCAACGTCGGGTTCCTCGTACCCGTGACGCTGTGATCGCCCCGTAACTCCGAGGCCCACAACTACTGTTGGCCATGAGACCGGATTGCGCCCGGCTCCCCAACAGTTAGTAGGTGCGTTAGCAGTGACAAGGCCACTGTTTGAGTTCAACACGTCCGCCCTAGAGGCGCTCAGTGGTGATCTCTTGTTGCAGCACCTCGCTGATGCGCAGACCGCCGTCGAGGACGGGGTCCGTGAAGCGCTGCGTAAGCAGGCGCCCAACGAGAAGTTCGACATCTACTGGGAGGGCGATCAGATCGTCGTCGGTCTGACCGAAGAGCAAGCACGGCGTGAGTTCGGTGAACCCGGTACTCCGCTGGTTCCGTCGGTGCGTACTGCACTGGCCAGCGCGGCCGAGCACCTCCGCTCGCAGTTGGTGATCCGTGAGTGACACCGACACCAGAGTCGACACGCTCAACCGTGGCCTGATCCTCGCCGAGTCGGCGGCGCTGAAAGCGAAGCTGTCCGGTCTGGCCGTACCCCGCCCCGGTGCCGAGCCGCGCCGGGTGCGCACGTACTTCCGCTACCCCGACGAGCAGACCGAGCGCATCTACCCGTTCATCACGATCGAGTTCATGACGATGCAGTTCGCCACCGATCGGGCGCACTCGGTGCACCAGATCCCGATCGCCTACTGGCCGAGCGAGTATCCGACCTTCGACGAGTACGCCCAGGCACACAACCTGACCCAGTGGACCGGCCGGGTCGGCTCGGCCGAGGTCGTCTACTGGCACCCGTACAACATGCTGTTCCAGATCTCGGCCCACAGCCGAGACCCCCTCGACGCTCTCTACCTCGACGGCCAACTCGTCGGCACGCACTACATCCCCGATCGCTGGGGCTACCTGCACGTCCCCGAGGACGGCTCTGACCGTTGGCTCGATCGCATGGAGATGCGCACCGCCAACTACCTCGAAGGATCCCCGCAGGGGATGAACCAGACGGTGTTCCGCACGATCTACACCGTCTCGGTCAATGCCTACGTACCGCCGATCGATCCAGTGGTCTACCTCCAAGCGCTGCAGATCATGGGCATCATCATCCGCATCTCGCAGACCCCTGGGGCGGATCCCGAAGTCCTGTCGTCTTGGATCAACGAAGCCCCGCCATCTCCCTGAGCAAAGGACACACCTATGCCCGCCGCAACAACCATCACCGACACCTACTTCCCCGGCGTTCATGTTGTGGAGAAGCCGTTCCAGCCGGGCGTCTCCAACACCGCTGACGTCACCGCCTTCGGAGCGTTCGTCGGGCAGTCCAACCAGGGTCCGCTCACCCCCACCGAGGTGCGCTCGTGGCCCGAGTTCACGCAGCTCTTCGGGGTCACCTACACCGACCTGCACAACGCCGTCTACGACTTCTTCACCAACGGTGGTCGTCGGGCGTACGTGGTCCGCCTCACGCCGACCGGTGGGGCGCCGGCCTCGCTGATCGTCTACGACTCGGCGGTGGTTACGCCTCCCGGTCCTCCGGGGGCGCTGCTGTTCACGGTGACGGCGACCAACATCGGAGCGTGGGGCAACAACCTCAACGTCGTCTGCTACATCCGCGACCCCGTCAACTACCGCTTCGACGTGGCGGTGTACAGCGTGCCGACGGGGGTGACGCTCGACTCCTCCAAGCGCAACAGCGAGTACCTCATCTCCCAGTGGAACGATGTCTCGCTGTTCCCCAACGACGACCGCTACCTCTACACGGTGACCAACCCGCCGTCCTCTACGAGCACCCCGCTGGTCACCTTCACCCCGGGCGTCACCTACAACCCGAACCTGCCCAACAACGCCACCAACCGGCCGATGCCGGGCACGGCCGGCGGGACGGCGCTGACCAGTGGTAGCGACGGCACGTACACCGCTCCCTTCGACGTCGCCTACGCCAACGCCGTGGCATCGATGGCGTCGATCCCCGGACCGTACGTGCTCAACCTCGTCAACCAGACGAAGAAGGAGATCATCACGGCGGCGATCAACGACGCCTCGGCTCGTGGTGATGTCTTCGTCGTCATCGATCCCCCGATCGGCCAGACCGTCGACCAGATCATCCAGTACGCACAGAGCGATCTCGGGTTGAACGTGTACAACTCCAAGGCCGGGAGCTTCGGCAGCATCTACTACCCGCAGGTGTGGATGCCGGCCATCGGCTCGGCCGTGCCGGGCCGTACCGCACTACGTCCCGGGGGCGGAGCGATCGTCGGCCAGTACATGGCTACCGATGACTCGCAGGGTCCATGGCGTGTGCCGGCCGGCCGCAACTACAAGGTCGGTGGTGCGCTGCAGGTCGAGCGCTCCCTGACCGAGCCGGAGCTGACCAAGCTCAACAACAACAACGTCAACGCACTGCGTGTGGTCACCGGGGCCGGCGTGTCGATCATGGGCGCCCGCACCTTGAAGAAGACCGGCGCCGACATGTACGTCAACGTGCGGCGCACGATCATGGAGATCACCCGTGCTCTCACGCTGGCCACCGAGGTGTCGCTGTTCGACAACAACGACGCCCGCCTGTGGGAGCACCTCGAAGGTGTCTGCGCCGACTACCTCGGCAACATCTTCTCGCAGGGCGGGTTGAAGGGCAGCGCTCCGACCGAGGCGTTCTACGTCCGCTGCGACGAGACCAACAACACGCCCAACACCGTCGCCCAGGGCGTCGTCAACATCGAGGTCGGCATCGCCCTGCTGACCCCGGCCGAGTTCATCATCATCACCATCGGACAGTTCGAGAGCGGCACGGTCGCCACGGCTGTGACGATCTGAGGAGGCAACCATGGCACTCACCTTCCCCATCAACGCACTGCCGGCCGACCGCGACCCGCTCCGCAACTTCGTCTTCCGCGTCAACTTCGTTGGCGGCGGCACCGGCATCGCCACCTCCTTCGCGCAGATGGGCTTCATCTCCGTGTCGGGTCAGGGGATCCAGACGGAGATGATCCCCTACCGCGAGGGCGGCGACAACACGATCACCCGCAAGATGCCGGGGCAGTCCGATGTCGGGCCGCTGCAGCTCATCCGTGGCGTGTTCATCAACGCCAACGCCTCACCGCAGTACAACTGGATGCGGCGTGTGTTCTCGGTCCAGTGGGGCAAGGGCGGCACCGGGTGGTCGGGCAACTTCCGCTGCGACATGATCGTGCGGGTCATCAAGCATCCGGTGACGTACTGGAACAAGGACGACTACGGTGACCCCCGCGGCCCCAAAGCAGCCGGCATGTTGACCCGCTACTACAACTGCTGGCCAGGGGCAATCCAATGGAACGACCTCAACGCCGGAGACAACTCGGTGATGGTCGAGACGATGACCGTCCACCACGAGGGATTCTCGGTGTACTACGGCACCAACGCCCAAGGCACCAACGCCGGAGTGGATTCCGCGAGGGACGCAGTCAGGTAGCCAGAGCGACGGAGGGAACATGACGAGCGAGCAGACCGAGTACGAAGGGCTTTCACCAGACGACTTCGATCCCGAGAAGGTCAACCCAGGTGGTGAGGTCTTCGACATGTCCCAGTGGACGGAGACGCCACCGGGGGAAGCGCCGGAGAGGGAGTTCCACCCCGGGGCGATGATGCCCGACGACATCAACGCCTCGTTGGAGCGGATGCTCGAAGACGCCCGCCCCGACGTACCGGTGATCGACGAGCCGCCGGCCGGAACCGTCGAGCTGCTGTGGGGGATCGAGGTCCAAGGACAGCGCTACCACACGGCAGTCGTGCGGGAGCTGAACGGTGGTGACGAAGAGGTACTAGCGCGCCTGCCGTCAGGTAACGCCAACTTCAACGTCATGGTGGTCGACCTCCACCTGCGCTGTGCGGTCACGCAGGTTGGCCCGATCGACGTGACGAAGAACCGTGATGTGCTCGGCCAGCTGCTGATCACCGACCGAGACATCCTGTTCAAGGAGATCCTCATCACGACCTACGGCAAGGAGCGGACGTACCGCGACGTACTGTGTCCCACGTGTGGCTTCGCCGTCGACCTGTTCGTCGATGTCGAGGCGTTGGTGGAGATCAACAACGAGCGCGAGTTCGCCAGCGACCGCTTCGCTGTGGAACTGCGCGACGGCACCCAGGTGCTGATGCACTACGTCACCGGCAACGATCAGCTCAGCGTGTTCCACTCCACGGCGAAGTCGTTGACCACGCCTGAGGCGAACAGTGCGTTCCTCGCCACCTGTGTCGAGAAGGTGAACGGCAAGGCGGTGGCCGACCCGGAGAAGTGGGCGCTCGAACTGGGCGCCCGGGACCGGGCCAAGATCGTGGAAGCTCTACTGGACATTCCAGTCGTCGGCTTCAAGGAGGTTGAAGTGCCCTGCGAGAAGTGTGGAAATCGGCTCCCCACACGGATCGGTTGGGCCGACCTTCTACCGAATTAACTACCAGGCCATCTATGCCCACTACACGAGGCTGATCGAGATCTTCGGATGGAACCCGACGGTCTGCAAGGCGCTGACGGTTCGTGAGCGGAACTACTGGATCGAGTACATGGACTACAAGGCGCGCATGGAGCGGTACCGCAAGATGATGACTCCCGTCAGGGCGTCCTAGATGCCGCCGCCCAGTGAGCCGGCGGTCGGCCTCGGGGCGGCATCCGGTACATCGAGTCGAGTGGGAACGGGGCCGAGCAACGGGCCTAACACCCGCTCTCCGTCGGCAACGCTCTCGGCCAAGCTGAGCTGGGACGGCATCAAGGGATTGGCGGCGTCGTGGAAGGAGATGGCTTCCTCGACGAAGGAAGTGCTCGCCAACCTCAACGGGATCCTCTCGTTGGCACGTACCGGCGGCTCGGTCCTCAACCAGCTCGGTAAGGGCGGTGGTCCGGTCGGCCAGTCCGGTAGCGCTCAGACCAGCAACACGTGGATGGCCAACGTGCCGTCGGTCGCTCAACGGATGGGAGGTGGGCCGGCTGCGGGCGGTCAGCTTCGCCCTGGTGGAAACCTGGGCTGGACGAACAACATCGCCAAGCCGCCGACGCCTGTCGGAGTCACTCCGCCGACCACCTCGCCGACCATCGCCCAATCGCAGGCACCGAACGCCAACTCGATGCGTGGGTGGATGCAGTTCGTCAACCGTGGGCCGGGGGCAACCGGCGGAGGTGGTGGGACTACGCCGCCGGCCAACGGTACTGCCGCTCCGGCCGAAACGGGTGGCGGCGGTAACTCGATGGGGTGGCTGAGCAAGGTCGGCTTCGGGGCGATGATGGCGGCGCCGGTTGTCGCCGGCATGGCTGGCGATCGTCTGCACCGCAACATGATCGAGAGCATCCCGCTCTCGGCCCAGGCGACCTTCGCTGCCTCGATGTACGGGGGCAGCCCCAACCAGATCGAGATGGAGCGCTTCCGGGCGCTCGGGCAGTTCGCTGGGTCACGCCAGGACGTCGCTCAGACCGCAGCGTTGTCCTACCGCATGGGTCAGACCCCGATCCAGGCGACCCAGTACATGCAGACGCTTGGTACCGCCGCCCAGGCGTTCGGTGGTACGGCGACGACGACACAGCTCGCTCAGGCGCAGGCCGGGTTCCTCGACCCGATGGTGCTGCGCCGGCAGAAGTCGATGGGCATCCCGATGGCGCGCATCGGCGGGCAGGTGCGCGGCGGGTTCGACATCGCCAAGGACTACATCCGCAACTACGAGATGCGGTTCAACAACGGGCGCAAGCTCAACCAGTTCGACTACATCAACCTCGGCACGCCCGGGTCCGCCCTGCGCATCCGCTTCCAGACGATGTACATGCTCGACGACGAGACGATCGACACGTGGATCGTCACCTACGGGCTGCAACAGGCACAGGCCGGCGGGACCATCGACTACAACTCGTCGGCCTCGCTGAGCGCGGCCGGGCTGAACACCAACCGGCTCGGTCTGCAGGCGCTGAGCACGCAGACAGCCGGCTCCCGCCGGGAGGCCAGCTTCCTGCAGCAGACCGAGTCGGGACAGGTCAGCAACCTGCAGACCGAGCAGAAGATCCAAGAGGCGCTGACCGGCGTCGAGGACGCAGCCAGTGGACTGATCACCGAGTTCGCCTCCCTCGAACGAGTCGTCAAGGCGGTCACTGGTGGTCTCGGTCTCCTCGGCGGGATAGGGATGGCCCGTGGCGTGTTCGGTGGCGGAGGAGGCGGTGGCGGCGGCGGTGGATTGCTCTCTGCTGCGCTTGGTGGAGGTGGTGGTGGCGGTGGAGGTGGTGGTGGCGGCGGCGCTGCTGCTGCCGGCGGACTCAGCATGGCTGCACGTGCCGGATTGGGTGTGGGTGGTGCAGCGATAGGCACCGCCGGCATCGTGCAGGCGGTCAACGCCAAGGACTGGGGTGACATCTTCCAGAGCGTCGGCGAGACCACGCTCGGCGGTGCTGCGATCGGCACGGCCATCGCCGGCCCCGGATTTGGTACCGCTGCCGGCGCTGCCCTCGGTGCCACAGCTGGCGTCGGCCTCAACATTTGGGCTTCCTTGGTGGGCAGCAACGGCTTCACCGAAGAGGAGCAGCGCGAACAGCTCGGCGCTCAGATGAGGGCTGCCGACATGTCCGACAAGCAGATCATCAACGCCTACCGGCACTGGTACATGACCGAGGGTCCGGGCAAGGGGATGACCCGGAACGATGACGGGACGTACACGTCCAACGGCAACAGTGCTCAGTTCCCACGTGAACCAGACATGTCGAGATGGAACATAAAGGTCGATCATGCCAAGTACCCGGAGATCTCGGGGATGATCGACCTGTTCCAGCGGCGTAAGGCAGATCTGATCGTCAAGTGGATGGATGCCGCACAGCAACGAGACCGCACGGCATTCAACAACGCTGTCAAGTTCGCCGCACGACAGGGAGACAACAACTCAGAGTCGCAGGTCTTGGGTGACTGGATGGACATCCGCAACGACTTCGCCGGCATGGCCACCAGTGGCGGGATGATCGACGATGACGACTACGAAGATGCCGGCAACCGGCTCATCGAGATCTCCAAGATGCTCCGGGCACCTACGTACACGGCCCGGTACCAAGGTGGTGACACAGAGCGTCAGATCTACGACGAGTTCTTCCAGGGTCTCTCCCACCCGATGGAGGTGAAGCCGAACTACAGCGACGCTAACTACGAGGTTGCTTCCACGTACTCGACTCCTCTGCAGCAGACGGGCGACCCGACCGATACCACTAGCCAAGCCACCGACACCAGCGGCCAGTACGCCTACGTCAACCGCATGCCGATGGCGCGAGAGCCTAACGACGCTTCGTGGAACGGGATGCACCCGATCATGAAGAAGCGGATCCTGGCGATGATCGCCGGGTCCAAAGGCAAGGTGCACTGGCAGCCGGGCGGCGGTACACGTTCCGAAGCAGAGCAGCGTGCCATGTTCCTCGACCGCTACCGGCCCGGTCCCGGTCGCGATCAGGTCGAGTGGAACGGGCAGACGTGGCACCACATCAAGCTCGCCGTTGCCGCTCCCCCCGGGCGCTCGATGCACGAGATCGGTCTCGCCGCCGACATGGGCGGTGACACCAGCTGGATCGTCAAGCACGGCAAGGAGTACGGCCTGCGGGACTTCCACGATGTCAACGGCGAACCGTGGCACGTGCAGCCGGCCGAGCTTCCTGGTAGCCGGCGTGACTACGAGGCGGGTGGCTACGCAGCGATTTGGGGTACGACGGTCAGTAGCGAAACCGATGGCGGTGGAGGTGCTGGTGGTGATTCCGGTGAGAGTGGCGGCGGCGGTGGAGGTGCTGGCGCCAACATCGCCACCGGCCTCGGCGGTGGCAGCGCCAGCCTGCTCGGAGGGATGGCGTCGAGCTTGTCACTGTTGCAAGGAGCCGGCGGGTTCGTAGGCGGCGGCGGCGGCAGTGACGGCGGTGGTGCTGCCGACACCGGAACGCCCGACACAACGAACGACTGGGCCGGCGGCAAGATGACCGGCGATCAGGTTGCCAAGATGGCCTACTCGGTCGGCTTCCGCGGCCAGGGTCTGATCAACGTCATCGGCATCACCAACCGTGAGTCGGACTGGGATCCGTCGGCGCACAACACCAACCGTGGTACCGGCGACAACAGCTACGGCCTGAGCCAGATCAACATGCTCGGCGACCTCGGCCCGTCCCGCGCCCGGCTGTTCGGGATCACCAACTACGACGACCTGCTCAACCCGTTGGTCAACTTGAAGGCGATGTACAAGCTGTCCAACAACGGACAGGACTTCGGCCCGTGGCTCTCGTACCGGCCCGGTCTCGAACTGAGTGCCGAGCGCGTCAACACCGCCACCGAGATCGTCAAGCGACTGAACCTCGGCGACGCCGTGTTCGATCGCGGCAACAGGGGTGCTGTAGCTCGGAGTCGCAATGCTCTGTCGGCACGTGAACAGCACGAGGCTCGCCAGATCATCTCCAACGCTCATCTCGGCGACCCCGTCGCCGATCAGATGCCAGGCGCTGCGTTCGCTTCGTCAATGCCGAGCAGGGCGGCTTCTCGTGGCTCGGGCGCCACCATGAGGAGTGCTGGTGGCGGTGGGATCAACGTCAACGTCACGATCCAGTCGAACGGCAACTACGCCTACGACGCCAAGCAGTTCGCCAAGGCGGTGCGGCCGGCAATCGAGGCCGAGTACGCCGAGGTCTCAGCGAAGAGGAGCACGTAATGGCAACGAGCGGGAGCAGCGCCTACGGCACCCCGAACCCGTCACAGACGCCGGCTGGCGTCACCAACACCACGTACCGCATCAACAACGACTACCTCTACCCCCGCTACGTCGAGCCGCCGATGTTGAAGGGGACGTTCAACAGCAACTCTTGGTTCACCGGAGCCTTCGGGCTGAACGGTCTGGTACGTGGTTGGCTCTACCCCTGCGACATCGATCCTGATCTGGTCAAGGCGGGGCAGTCGACCGCTGCCGGCACAGCCGGCGCTCAGTCCGGTGCCTATGCCACCGTGGTAGCGGCCCGTATGGCGTTGGAGCAAGGCGAAGTCGATACCGGGGCGGCACTCGCCGAGAACGCTGCCGACCGCCCCGCCGCTCTGGATGCTGTCGGTCTTGGCGCTCCGTTGCAGACCGGTGCCTCATGGGTCAAGCCCAAGAAGATCCGCTACAGCCAGGGCAAGCAGTTCCAGTTCAACCCCTTCTCGGTCAGCCTGACGATCGACTTCTCACATGCGTCGGCGCCGGCTGAGTCGTTGCAGGAGAACGGCACCGCTTCCGAGGCGCAGGTCGGCATGGCGCAGACCGGCATCGAGATGTTCTTCGATCGCTCGATGGAAGTGGCCGCAGCCACCAGCGGCATCAAGAAGGTCGACGGCTTCACCATCGATCCGATCTTCGCCGACGTCGGTGTGCAGAAGGATCTGTGGGACGTCTACCGGGTCATCCTCGGCGGCGACCAGGACTACTTCGCCAAGATCGGCAGCCAGCTCATCAACATCGACACGGTCTTCGGGATGAAGGTCCAGCCAGGCAGCGTCACCGACATGACGGGTCGTCTGTTCGACCTCGGTCTGTCCGGTAGCTCGGCGTTCGGCCGTGGCGTCGCCGTCTACTACAACCCGAACATGGTGATCATCGGCTGGGTCAACTCGATGGCGTTCACCTACGCCGAGTTCAACGCCAACTACATCCCGACCAAGGCCAAGATGGACATGGGCCTGCAGGTGCTCTACTCGACGTCGGAGTCGGGCGGCGATGCGTTCGTCGATCCCGCCACCGATACCACCGACCCCACTGACCCCGATTCCACCAACCCCGAGACACCCGACTCCTCCACCAACAACAACGACTACGCCCATCGCAGCGACCACACCGACCGCACGACCGTGACCACCCGCAACGGCACCGTGATCAACGTCTAGCCATGGACCGCTACCTCAACCAGCGCACGGTGAGCATGCCGCACAGCAACGGCACGCAGGTCACCGTGGTGTTGCGCAAGCCGTACTTCCCATCCCGACAAAGGTTCATGACCTACACCGCTACCGCTGCCGATCACATGTGGACGTTGGCCGACCGGTTCTACAAGAACCCCTTCGACTGGTGGACGATCGCCGACATGAACCCCCACATCGAATGCCCGGACGACCTCCGCTATGGGGCGCAGATACTGCTTCCGGTGACGTGACATGGCGGACATCTTCGCTGTCGACCGCATAGCGGTCGATGTCCCCAACTACACGATCGAGGAGCGCTGTGGTCAACACGATCTGCTGACGGTGACCGGGTCAAAGGCAGAGGACTTCCACAACTACTCCGGCCGGCCGGCAAGCCTGGCCATCGACAGTGGGTCCAACTCACGGGTCATCGTCGGGTACCTCGATACCGCCGTGACGACCACCGGGCAGAAGGACGAGACCATCACCACGGTGTTCATGCTCGGGGCGTCGAGTGTGATGCGCTCCGGCGTCGAGCGCACGTGGAAGGACAAGCGCCCCTTCGAGATCGCCCAGGACGTCGTGCGCCCCTACGGCTTCTGCTTGGAGATGGACGCCTACAAGTACACGATCCCTCTGTTCCTGCAGTCGGCCGAGAGCGACTGGCAACTGCTCAACCGGCTGGCCGGCGAGATCGGGATGCAGCTGGTCGGCACCAACACCGTGATCCGCATCATCGATCCGATCATGGAGATCCGCCGCCGCAAGCTCCGCCCGCTGTTCACTGTGGATGTCACCAAGCTCCTCGACTACGCCCACGCCCACAACTCCATACCGCTCGGGCACGAGTCCCGGGTGTTCGCCGGCATCGACAAGTTCGGCCAGACGTTCACCGTCATCGCCAACGAGGGATCGTCGGTCACCTTGCCGGCGCCGGAGACGGTGTCGTCGTTGGAGGAGGCTCTGCTGGCCAAGGAGCGCATCGAGCGCCGCCGACACCGACTGCGTCGCGCCCAGTGCACCTTGAAGTTCAACCCCATCCTGCGCTCGGGCACCACGATCACGTTGACCAACGGCACCAACCGCAACGTCTGGTTCATCTCCGAGGCACGGCACTCGATGACCCGCAGCGACTCGATGACGCAGCTGAGCCTGTACCGGGACGAGGACGATCAGTCGACCACCATCGACGCCTGGCGCCAGTCGATGTGGCCGCGGCCGATCAAGTCCCAGGACCGTTGGATCGGTACCGAGCGATGGGAGCGTGAGCTATGAGCGGCAACATGCTCTCGATCCACGAGGCGTTCGTACGTGGCTTCGATCCGGCGACGAAGATCGCCACCGTCGTCATGCCCGGGCCGTACGGGATGGAGCCGATCGAGGCAGCGCCGTTCACTCGCAACGGCGCCCCACTGACAACCCTCGACTCACTGGTGGCCGGCGACCGTGTGCTCGTGGTGATGCACGACAACAGCGTGCCCGAGTGGGTCTCGACCTACACCGACTGGCCGGCGTCGGCGAACAAGCTCTACGTCAACACCACCGGGGACACGATGACTGGGCCGTTGACGCTGTCCGGTCCTCCGACGAGCAACCTGCACGCAGCTACCCGGGCGTACGTCGATGGCTCGGTGTTCGTCCCCGACGTCTACCAGGCGACCAGCCAGGCGGCGATGCTGGCTCTGCCGGCGACCAAGGGCGACTACTGCATCCGCAACGACGTTGCCAAGACGTTCATCCTGCAGGCCACGCCACC
>Ga0097621_100001014_pt1 | contig 19763 bp, 25 predicted proteins | sample KBSMisM72_FD_73165 | JGI IMG/M metagenome (GOLD analysis project Ga0097621, IMG submission 73165) | Miscanthus rhizosphere microbial communities from Kellogg Biological Station, Michigan, USA - KBS Miscanthus M7-2 (version 2) (version 2) | ecosystem: Host-associated > Plants > Roots >... | reverse complement strand
GGTCCGCCCACCTCAATTCCCGGTGAAGTGGCAACTTGTCTCTACCGTATCGCACAGGAGAGTCTACAGAATGTGGCCAAGCATTCCGAAGCCAAAAACGTTTCGGTCCGTCTCGGCTTTGATAAGGGGGCTGTCGTGTTTACGATCCAGGACGACGGCGCTGGTTTCGACCCGAAGGCGGTCAAGGGGCACGGTGCGATCGGACTGATCAGCATGAGGGAACGCGCGCATTTCGTGAAGGGAAAACTAACTATCACGGCACAGCCAGGTCACGGCACCCAAGTTTCCATGGAAGCTCCCTTGCCTGTCGGCAACTCATGAATCCCCTGGGATCCTATTGGCCGACCACCCAGCGATATTCGAAGACATTCGCGTAGTTCTCGCGCTGCATTACGAGATCGTCGAGACCATGGCGGACGGCTCCTCGACCGAATATGCGATCTGGCAATGCTCGATGTTGAACTGACGAAATTCCGGGTGAAATGGTTTGCTGCTCTCGGGCCGTGACTTTGGCATCGGGAATTGCTGCTCCGCTCGGAGACGGTCACGGAGACGGAAAATTTTAAAAAAAGCGGATGCCCTTTAACATGCATCGGCCTACTATTCCGTCATGCACTTTAAGCGGAGAATAACCATCAACGAGGTCAGAATGCGAACACGAAATGACGAACAGTTTGTGCTTATGTGCGTAGGCTTACTTGTTCTGTTAGTCGTGGCGTTATGGCTGAAGGTACCACTGGGATAGCCTACGTTCGAATATGTGGTCGATGCGCAGGCAGGTCGTGAACTTCGAACGACCAGGAGCAGGGCTGATCCTCCTTCAGCCCCACCTTGGCCGTCTGCTGGGGGTATCTATGGGTGATCCAGCCGACTCTATTCAACCAGATGCCTGCCAGGGGCTTCAGCTTTCTTTTTTTAAAGGGCACCTCCCTACCGAGATAGGAAACGTAGCTATCGGGTGGGATTGTGCCGGAAGAACTGAACGCTGGCGAGTGAGAAGTAGGTCCCAAGAATCTTTACACGCCTGCGGATTTGGTCCGCAGGTGAGTTCGTTCATGCCTGGAAAGCTGGTCGATTGCGGCATCGCGTTTCTGCAATGCTTTATCGACTAGCAGTCGCAGATCAATCGTTCGGTCATTCTGATGGGCAATGTGTGCGGATTCTAGTTCCGCCTGGATCGCGTGATAGGCCCTGGACGCCGCAGTAGCCGCGCCCAAAAGGCTCTCACATTGTTTACACTCTTGGCCCACCTCTAGTAGGGATGCGCTTTACTAGACGATTGTTACACCTGTTCAGCGCTTCAAAGGAAATAATATATGTGCAATATTTGCCGATTCTCAAGGACCAGGATGGTTACCCGCACGATACTTGCGAGTTGCACCCAATCCTTCTCTATCCTCGATAGACGCCTCCAAGTGGTCTTCGACGTCCGAAAAGGATCGGGCGATTATGCCGTGTAAGCGTTTCTGTTGGCTTCGAAGCGCTGGTACGCGCCCAGTCGGCAGGGCGTCAATGAGATCACTCAACAAGGCGTTCATGCGGCGCATCACCTGCATGCTTTCCCGACCGTAATAACGAATTTCACTAAGAGCTAGTTCAAGGAAATTGTCCCAACTAGGAACGGGCATCACCAATCTCAGGTGACCGGACCCGTCGCGGACTTCCCCGATTTCCAGGCAGCGCCGACCGAGCCTAAACAAAAGGTCTTCGATCTGGTCGAGCGCCTGGACCGCCGTCGACGGATCATTCACCGCTGGTGACAGGGCCCGAATCGCGATGTCTCTCAGCAATTGGATAGAGTACTTAGGATCTTGCTCAAATGTCCTCTGTGTGCCCGTTCGGATAGCCGTCTTAAGGTCCCGCTCATCGATCGCTTGACGGCCGCCATATACACGCAGCAACGGTGTGCTCTCAACGACCGTGTCGCCGACCCCGGATAGTATCTCGATGACACCGTCCACCTGCCTGGCCAGTGCTACAAGGCGCGTGACGTCCAGGGATTGGATCGCTCGCGGGGGACCGCTATATAACATCCTTTGCGTCACCACCAACAGTGAAAGCTCGCTGTCTCCGCTTAGGACAATGGACTCTCCAAGGGGCGGGTACATCAGGTCTATGATTTGCCGCGCAAAATCGCCGGTGAAACCCAAGACGCTGGCAATCTGCAAGTGGCTCAACCTTTGTACGAGACAAATAAACATCCCCACGCTTGAAAGGAGTAGAACGATCACCAGCCAACCGCTAAAAAACGGCACGTTGCCGGAACCGTGTCGATCCACCCAAGCCATCGCGCAGATCGCATACAGAAAGGTGGCAGTAAAAACACCGATCGCGTGAAACACTACCGGATCTCGGGACATCCACAGCACCAAGCGTGGAGAATACGCGGTCGCGCTGAACTGAACCATCACGAATACAAGGGAAAAGACGATGCCGGTCAACGTGATCATTCCTGTGGCGATCGAAGAGTACATCGTTATCGCGACCGCCGAACTGATCCCGGATGTCCATTCGGGCTGCAGTGACGCTTCGATTCTAGGAAGAGCTAGCCCCAAAGAAACCGCCCCTGTGGCGTACACCACAGGTACGGCCCATGTGGGTAGCAACGGCTCACGCATTTTGCAAAAAACGACGGAGTAGTCGTATCCGTGCATGAGCCGTCGTTCCGGAGTCATTCATAGCCACCACACTGTGCTAAGCGCTTCGAGTTTTAAGTTTGCTTGTATTTTCACCCCCTTATTGCCCTACCTTTCTCCCGACGTTGAGATTCCGATGCATGGCTCGTCGATGTGTTTTCTTTTGTTCTGCCTTAGGACACGCGACAAGATTAGGTATCTCGCTAATCGGCAGGCTGGTCTGGACAACTCGTGCGAGGGAACGGTACGGCCAAGAAGCGGAGGCGCCTAATGGGCCGCTTCGTCAACCTTTTCAAGTGGGATGTGGGCCACAAATACCGGGTCGCCAAATGCACTTTTCATGTTGTCCGTGTGTTTTCCAAGAAACCACACATTACCATTACGTTTGTCCAGCAGCAAAACACCCGGTCTCCCGTTGTAAATGTAACCTGCTGATACGACACTGAGGTAGTCATAGCGGCCGGAATCGGCGGAAACCGCCATTTCCGGCGCCAAGTAAGGCCGTGCGACGATCATCCCAAGCAACAGGGCGATGATCAGCAGCAACAACTTAAGCATCCGGTCTGATCTATCCATTCGCCACTCCTCTTTCGTCACCCTACATGTCGCCGGGGGCGGGATGTAAGAATATAGCTCTTCGGTACTTCTTGAAATCGCCGCTCAGCGGAATAATGGCAGCTTGCGCCATAGATGCAAACCGTCTATCGCTAGGTCCAGAACTTTTCGTGAGAGGGCTAACCGTCAGCAACTCAAAGAAACCACGGGCATGGGTCGCCGCTATTTTCCTTGATGAACCGCCTTCGTCGCAGTAAGGTGCCCAAAAGGAACTATGAGCACATCTTTGACCAGGCTCGACCTAAGGTCAGGGCTTGGGAGAAGACTCACGTATCCGGAGCTGGTGAGTGGTCATCCAGGAGTTGCGCGCAGCTATGAGCCGCCCGGTAAAATCAAGCCATACGCTATTGAAAAAGGTGGCCTTCCCGTCCAGGCTGGAAACGAGGATCATCACTGGAGCCGTGTTGGCCAGGTTCCGGGAATTCTCCTCGCTTTCGCGCAGCGCAATTTCACTCCGCTTCCGTTGCTTCGAGGAGCTGGCTTGCCAAAGGGTCAGGCCGAGCGCAAAGACCAGGCCGACTCGATGCTCTGGCGTTCTCAACGAAGGCCGCAGCTAAACAGAAACCTAGAAAGCCTACGGAATCAGCCCGAGATCGATCGCGTGCTTCGTCAATTCGGAAGTAGTTCTCAGCCCTAACTTTCTCTTGATGTTCAACCGATGAAGGGAGACCGTCTTAATGGAGATGTTCATGGCTCGAGCAATTTCCTCGGGAGCCTGCCCTTAGCGATCAACCGCAGGGCCTCGCACTCCCGCTTGCTTAGACGGGAAGTGGCGGCAGCAGGATGCTGGAACCGTCCCCGGAGTTCGGTCGAGAGACCGGAGCTGACATAAATTCGGCCTTTCAGGACGCGCTGAGCCGCATCTAGAAGCTCTTCAAGCACGGCGGATTTCAGCACATATCCAGTCCCGCCGGCCTCAAAGGCGGCTGTCACGTACGCAGAGTTCGAATGCGCCGAGACGAATAGTAGCTTAATTCCAGGCAGACTAGCTTTAATCTGTATTGCGGCGTCGATGCCGCTCAAATGCGGCATCGTAATGTCGGAGACAATCAGGTCCGGTTTCAAGCGTAGTGCCGCTTCCACCAGGGTCCGCCCGTCTTCCACGGTCCCGACTATCTGGAAATGTTGTGCAAGAACTCTGCGGATGCCTTCTAGTATCAGGGCATGGTCGTCGGCTAATAGGATTCGAGGGCGTTTCATAACCTGCCGTTAGGTTTCAATAGCGTGGGACGCGGACCCGATCTCTTCGCTGGCGCTCGGAGGAGGTGTCAGGAAGAGCCGTGTTTGCGTGAAGTGTTGCACGCACCGCGCCCCAATCCCCTATCGTATGAGGTGTTGCGTAGCGCCGGAAGCTAGCTTGCGGATAGGTAACCGATATCCGAATGATGGAAAAATTTAAATCCAGCGTATCGTAGGGGCTATCTCTAGCCCGGACTCTATGTCGCGAAGCGCTAGCAGTGATACGGCCAATTCGGTCAGCCCACCCGAGATCGAAGGGCAGTTGGAACGCATCTTCAAGAGCCCTGGCTTTCGGAATTCCCAACGCCTGCGCCGCTTTTTAGAGTTCACCGTACGCTGCGTACTGTCTGGAGCAACAGATCAAATTAAAGAGTCCGTGCTAGGCCGCACCGTGTTCGACCGTGGATCGCGCTACGATCCGCGAATAGATTCAATAGTGCGCGTGGAATCACAGCGATTGCGGCGAAAGTTAGACGCGTATTACGCCACCGACGGACGCGGGGACCATGTTTCGATCAAGTTCGAGGCGGGCAGCTATATCCCGATCGTCTCCTATGCGGCTCCTGAGCGCGGACCTCAACATGAGGGGGCCGGAAGGGAGGGAGCCGCCTCCGACTTGAGTCCCCAGACCATTGCGGTCCTTCCCTTTGACAATCAATGTTCCGATCCCGAGCAGGAATATTTTTGCGACGGTGTTACCGAGGAGATCATTTTCGCACTGAGCACTATCCCGGGCCTCAACGTCATCGGCCGCACCAGCGTATTTGCTTTGAAGGGCCTCGCGCGAGACGCACGCAGGACTGGAGCCCGTCTGGCGGCGGGCACTGTTATCTCAGGAAGTGTCCGCAAGGTAGGGACCCGTCTGAGGATCTTTGTTGAGATGGTTGACGCGGGAACCGGAGAGGTGCGTTGGATTAAACACTTTGACCATGTGACAGCAGATAACCTTTTTGAAATCGAAGAGGAGATTGCGCATTCCATCGCCGGGGCCTTGCAAAAGACTCTGGCTCCCACCATGTCGCGGCCAATCGTCTCAGGCGCTCCCAATATGGAGGCCTATCTGCTCTATCTCAAAGGACGCCATAGATGGAATGACATGAGCGTGGAGGGCTATCGTTCCGCGATTCAGATCTTTGAACGCGCAATCGTGCTGTTTCCCTCCTACGCGGCGCTCTATGCGGGGCTCGCCGACGCACATAGCCATCTTGCAGTTTGGGGGGGAGCACGCCCCCGCGAAGCTTTCCCCAAGGCGGAGCAAGCGGCTCGTCAAGCGCTGCAGCTCAATCCCCTACTTCCGCATGCCTATTCTGCGCTTGCCACCTCCCAAGCCTTCTATCAATGGAAGTGGGAAGAAGGTACCGGCCTTGCGAAGAAGGCCACGGAGATGGAGCCTTCTTATGCCTTCGGTCAGCAGGTATATGGCATGTGTCTTTTGGCGACGGGTCAAATGGACGATGCCCGGGCATGCTTTGAGCGCGCCGTTACTCTGGATCCGTTCTCGCAGCGTACAAACCGCATTCTAGGATGTGCACTGTATCTTGAGCGCCGCTTTTCTGGCGCTGAAAAATGGCTAGAGGCCGCGCTGACGTTCGATGCCCATTCTGTACACACGCGCTACCTGCTCGTTCACGTCTACCTAAACCAGCTCCGCTACGACGACGCGTTAAATCTGGCACTTGCGTGCGATACAGATCCGCCCGATCCCCTCAGTTTGGGTGCACTCGGAGCCTGCTTCGGGTACATGGGACGGAAGGAGGAGGCGTACGCAATTCTTGCGAGGCTTGCGACATTGGCGGAATCCGGATACATTGATCCGCTAGCGGAAGGCCAGGTCCAGATAAGCTTGGGTAACGTCGACCTCGCTATTGAATGCGTTCGCCGTGGCTTGGATGCGCGAACACTGTTTTCCGCTTTCCTTCACCTCGATCCGATGTTTGATTCATTACGGGGCTTTCCGAAATTCAACGAATTGATCTCGAAGCTTAGACAGTGATTCTGGCTGACAAGGCTTGCTGTCCGGTGTCCGCGGCATTCCGGCGGTAGTATGATTGATCGCTGGGCGGAACGAAGCCCAATGCAGCCGTTGCCGGACCTTCGGCGAATCTGCGGCGAGAGCTGCTCGCAAAAAAATAGCTGCATTACTCCTCGGATGTCTTCGAGTATCGCTGGGTGTCGTCGGCCAAGGATCCTAGGGGTTCATGAGTTGCCGACAGGCAAGGGAGCTACCAGGGAAACTTGAGTGCCATGACCTAGCGGTGCCGTGATAGTGAGTTTCCCCTTTACCAAATGCGCGCGTTCCTTCATGCCGATCAGTCCGATCCCACCGTACCCCCTGACCACCTTCGGGTCGAAACCAGCCCCGTCGTCCTGGATCGTTAACACGACAGCCCCCTTCTCAAAGCCGAGACGGACCGAAACGTTCTTGGCGCCGGAATGCTTGGCCACATTCTGTAGACTCTCCTGTGCCACACGGTAGAGACAAGTTGCCACTTCATTGGGAATTGAGGTGAGCGGACCTCTGTTCTTAAAGTCCACTGCGATATTTGGATACTTCTCTGAAAACTGTCGGCACAAGGTATTCAGCGAAGCCACAAGGCCCAGATCATCGAGAAGGGCTGTATGCATCTGGTACGCGATATCGTGGGTCTCTTGCGATGTCTTGACTACGCGCGTCCGGATCGCGGCAAGAAAACCTCGCAGATTCTCGGGAGCCAGTGGGCTGACCGCAAGATTGCCAATGTCGCTGGCTAGAGAAGCAAGCTGGTGGCAGATCTGATCATGCAGCTCGCGAGATACTCTCCGGCGTTCGTCTTCCTGAGCCTTCATGAGACTGGCAGCCAAGGCGCGTATTTCATCGCGGCTGGTCGCCAGGTCTGATGCGAGCTGAATTTCGATTTCGTGAGCGCGTTTTACCGCTTCCTCGGCCCGTATGCGCTCGGTGATGTCCTCGATCATGGCCAGGCCGTACATGACCTCGCCTTTCTTATCACGGATAACGGATCCAGTTAGGTCGATCCAAATAATTTCTCCGCCCTTCTGCACATACCGCTTCCGCAACCTGTAGAAAGGTATTTCGCCTCTGAAAAGCCGCTCGGCAAGTTCCTCATCCGCTCGTAGGTCATCCGGGTGCGTGATGTCAGCGAATGTCATTTGGAGAAGTGACGCTTCCGAGTACCCCACCATTTGACAAAGCGCGCCGTTGACCTTCAAGAAGCGATAGTCCTTTCCCACGAGCGCGAGGCCGAGGGGCCCTTCTTCGAACACTCCGCGGAAACGCTCTTCACTCTCGCGTAAGGCTTCCTCGGCCTGCTTGCGCTCGGTGATATCGGCAGTTATGCCAACTAGCCGAAGGATTCGGCCGCCACGGTCAAAAAGCGCCCGGGCATTCTGCTGGACCCTCACAACTCGTCCGCTGGAATGAATCACTCGATATTCGATTTTGTACGAATCTTTAGTGGGCGTCAGGGTCCTGTATGCCTGGATGAGGCCTTCCTGGTCCTCAGGGTGAATGCGCCGGAGGGAAGATCTACCCGACTCTCTGGTCGGGTCCCCATTCACGCCCAGTATTTCAGTGCAGTCGGCGGATCGCCGCACCTCATCGGTCTCAGGGTTCCATTCAAAAGCGAACATTCGTCCGGTTTCCAGTGCTAGACGGCATCGATCATCGCTTTCTTGGAGCGCCATTTCCCGTCGCTTTAGATCTTCAACTGTCTCCCGGGTGCGCTTCAACGCCTCACTTAAAGAACGAAGGACCTGGGTCACAGGCAAAATACCAATCGCCGTAAGAAGCACAACCAGCATCCATGCGGCCATTGACGAGGCGGAAAGGTCGCGACGAAAGGCTACACCGGCGAACTCTAGCAGCGCGATGGTCAAAGCCACTGCGACGAACAGCCCAGCGCTAATAAAGGCTTCGCGCTCTCCCAAGAGGCATGCCGCTGTGATCGAGATTGCTAGATAGGACATCACTCCTAAGCTTGTGATGCCCCCGGTAAGAATCAGGATGATCGTCACGATAGACCACATGCACGAGAGGAAGATCCAACTGGCGACTTTGACATAGCCTCTGCTCAGGTAGACGAGCGAAGCCAGAACCAAGAGCGTGAACCCCGCTACGAGAGCGAATCCGGCAGCTTTCCTGAGCACGAAAAACGGCAAGACCACTGCAGAGAATAGGGTCAGCCAGAGCAGCACCCCGATAAGGAGAGAGTGCAGCGACCTTGCGGCCAAAGTCTCGATAGCATCGCCGTCGAGCGTGGGCGGCCTTGTCGCTCCTATGAACCACCGGAGTCGTAAAAGGAAGTCCTGTATCAGATAACCCCCGAAGCGGACCTCGAAGCACCTATGAGTATGGTTGACGTGACCAGTAGTTTTTACCAGCCCGATAGAAAGTATAGCTGGGTCGAACTTTGGTTTCTCGCTCGCCTGCGCGCGCCGTTAGGGGAAGCTGACCCTTTCGCCCGAGCCGAGATTTTAGGGGCGGGCTCACGGCTACTTAACGCAAAACTCCGCAACCCGACTTCGAGGCAACAGAGACCGCTACAACAGGGAACACGTTATGCGTCAAGGTGGGATAGCTTCTGGATAGCCCCGTCGGTTTTCGGCACAGTGAGTTGCATGCAAATCTTGACTCGCGATAGGTCAGCGCGGCGTCACTGCGACCTACCCCTAGTCGAGGTCGCGCGATTGGCGAGTTCGATGTGTGCACGCACTGCATTCTCTGTTTGTCGAAGAGACGTCGAGATTGAAGCTCGCGAAACACGGCGAACGATCGGTTCTGCAAGCCATCGCAGCGAAGCTGAAACGTCGCGGCTCAGTCCCATTGCCTCCCATTCGAAATAGACACCCCCATCGCGTTGGACATAGCGCCCGATGGTGGCCAGCCGCCATACCATTCCATAGCCCTCCCCTTCCCGCAGAGCGCGCTGGGACGGGGCACCGTAGTCTTCTATTTCCTGGAGCCGTGTCGTATGGGAGACGCTGTATCCGCGCCGTTCATCTATCTGAACGTATCGGGATTCGTAATCGATATCGAGTGCAGTCCGCACAAATAATGCCTTGTTGACTAGCACCATCGAGAACCGGTCCCGAACCTGGTCACTAGCGATGACTTTCGAATCGATCACCGTTGGAGCATAGAAGCTTTTATATCGCGCGTAATCGCCTACTACCTTTAGTACGTCCTTCAGCGTTGCTTGCGCGATGAAGACCGCCCCAACCCAATCATGAATCATTCCCGACGGCACTCTTATCGGATTCTGTGGACCAACTTGGGAGATAACGACTTCGCCTGCCCGAACTCTGGTAAGCCGGTCCGGTACCTCATCCGCCCATAAAAAGCTCTTGCCGCCGCTGAGGCTCTGCTCCATTCGTTGCGCCGCAGAGTGGACGTATTCCTCCCATGCTCTTGCAGTGATTGCATCGAGGCTGGCAGCAGTAATCGAGGTAGGAGAAAGCAGCGAGACGAGTGGAATCAGTGGAATCCAGAACGTCCGCAACCAAACACGGGTGTTACATTTAGTCAGATTTATTGAGAGCATTCGGCCTGTCTCACATGTTCCGTGGTCAGTTGAGTCTTTGAATGCCATGATCCTGTGAACCGTAGATGTTCTTCCCCCTGAATCGAGCTCTTAAATGTCGCGGACCCATGGTTGATGGCTCGAACTATTGGAACTATCGCTGGCGTGTTAGGCCAAAGGCATCAATGTTTTTCGGAGAAGAGCGATCGTCCGGATGCATTACACAGCCAAACAGGACAAGTCTCAAAATGGGTTGCGCGCCCAATTGCGACTACTTTGAAAAGGTGTCGTTGGTCAGAAGTTGAAATTTGTCTGCGATATCGGGGCCCGCCGGTGAAACCTCCGGCGTAGGAAGTAGTGAGGGACGATAGGTCCGGCATTTGAATATTCGGCTGGATCGACCAGTTCTATTTTCGAAATAAGCGCAATCAGGCGTTTGCAAGAAACTGATGATCGTCAAAATGCGAGGAGCGCCTGAACCATCGGCACCCAGCCCGTCATGCCTGCGGTATACGGGGTAAAGGCCCCACTATAAGGAGCTTTGTTGATCCGGAACACTTCAGTATTGAACCAGAGTCGCTCGCTCGGAACGAAATGCCACTTTACCCCGGCGCCATATTCATAAGAGTTACCGAACTGCCCACGCACCCATGATGCCCGAAGATAAGGCATCACCTTTTTCGGCTTGACAAAGTAACTCGCTGAAAGCTCGCCGCCATGGTCGAATGTGGACGCGAGTGGAAGCGGTCCGTCGGCTTCGAAATTACCCAGCCAACGCATGAAGTATTGCCCGTTGACCGCGAGCCCATTCCATTTGATGCCGCCGTCGGCCGCCCACAACTTATACGTGGCCTTGTCGACTGTCACACCCGGCGCAAGAGCCCCGGTCGAGAACGTGAGCACGCCGTCGGAATTGTACAGCGAAGTGTTCTCGGGGCTAGATTGATCGAGATTTGAAAAACGGTCCTCCCGGGACCTTGTAAACGCGGTACCTAGTCGAATGCGAACTTTCTTGGAGGCGAAATAATCATCGTACATGTTGCGTGATTTGCCGGGTTGCCCGTAGGGTCCCAGCGGTTCCCACCAGACGCTTCCGGAAACCAGCAGATGCGTATCGATCTTGTTTGCGGAGATGCTCAGGGTATTGAGACCGTTGCCGACGAACGCCAAGTAATTCAGCCCCTTCACGACTTCTCCGTTCGCCCAAGCGCCCTGAGTGAACCCGGGGCGGAAGAAATTGTCAGCCATACTCCTATCGGTCGACGTAAAAAATGGGAACGTGGCAACCAGTGATCGGCTGCCTGGAACGCCAGTGTAACCTGCGGTGAGTGTGAGAGCCTTGCTGAATCGCCAGCCAATGTTGCCGGCTACGACGATCGAGGCAGCTCCGGCCGATGTCCAGACGGTGAAGCTATATAGCGCCCTTTTGTCGAAAACGTAGCCGCCTAAGATGAACATAGCGCGATTTACCGTGATATCGTTGCGCGCATGGACCTCGCGGTTGACGCCCAGGTGGTCAATGAAAGTCTGTTTGCTATCAAGCGTGTTGAGATATCGCAGTTGGGTATTGACGTTGAACTTCAGCAGGAAAGGCACCTTAGCGTCTTCGGAAGTTTCCCAGATTATGATTCCATCTCTATAACGATCGTCGTTTGTCTGTGGTGCGGGAACGGATTCCGGCCGGCCGGAGGTACTTGGGGTATTCAAAGCGGCATTTGCTGCTGGCGTCAGACTTGAGGCTGTCTGTGCCAGCTCGCTGGCCGGCGTACTAATCGCGGACTGCGCCACAGGTGGAGTCGCGGTCAGCGGCTGCGTTGGAGGAGCGGCAGGAGAGGGAAATTCACGAACCACGGTAGTAGGCTCCCCATCCAACCGACGCTGGAGTTTGTTGACCGTATCTACCAAGGCCTTTAACTGTTCTCGGACGGCTGCATTTTCGGCGCGTAGGCTCTCGAGTTCTTGCTCCATGCTGGCTGGTGACGACGATGGAGCCTGCCCCAGCGCAGAAGAAGCCGTGAAAAACGCCGATAGTGCCAATACTGCGGAACGCCCGCAGATTGACGAGCGAATCAGCATAGCTGTTCCCCCATTTGGTACAAGACGTCCTCCGTACCTTCTCAACGGGTTACTCCTTCGGCAGAACCAACCACGCCGAATTCGTTCATTGGCCGTATCGAGACGAGTACTCCAGGAATGCACGCCTGCATGAGGAGAGGATGGCAGCGCCAGTAATGATGATTTATCTTTTTGGGGCCGCTGTTTTCAACGGCTTGGTCACTAGCGTGGAGCAAATCGGCTTTCGGGAGTTGGAGCGAAATGTCGGCCGAGGTACGCAAGAGGAGGCACGCGCCACTGGCTGCGTTATCGACAAACCGCCGAAGTGACCTTTGTTTCCCTGCCCTTCTTCGGCCGCTTCAACGAGATGGGCGTCAAAGTGAGAGACTTTTAGGATGCGCCGTAATACGGGACTTGGTCTATCCTGATACGCACGCCCCGTTGCGGTAGGCGGCATGGAAACGGTCTTGGGTTGATCCGCTGGGAGCAATAACGCTGGCTCGACACCGCAAAGCCGCTCCGAATTCCATTGTCTCTTCCACAAACGCTCCTACTCGCCAATCGATTGGCCTCGCATCGGCCTAGCTTTCACGACCCATATATTGAGCGCCGGATCGGATCCGGGGACCGCCGATTCTAGGGTTCCGTATCAGTTTTCAACAAATGACTTTTCTTCGCTGCCAGTTGTCAGCGAGATCAAGGTAGCGCGTCATACCACCGCATGGAGAAAGCAGTCTCGGTGAACTGATCGAAATGGTTCGGCAGATCTTGCCTTCCTGAACGCGTACAAAGCTCAAATATTGCATCGGCTCTGACTCTTTTAACATCACCTCTCAGGAGATTATTGCGTGCGTGCGATTCTCGTGTTTTTGTTTCTACTTGGTGCTGGGCTTTTTGCAGAGAGCGATGTGACTTCCCGTGAGCAATTTAATCGATTGCTGCCAAGCGGCTTGCCCAACAGCTTGCGGTACAACGCAGATCGGGCATCGTTGGAATTGACGCCAGACGCCAACTGTCCCTCCTCTGCTCACGGCTTTTTCGAGTTGAACATCAACTCCCAGGGTGAGGTCACTCGGGTCAGGGGTGTTAGCATTTCCCGTTCTGTCAGCCCACAGGTTATGGCGGTGAAGTGGGTGAGAAACCTTCTCTTGCAGATTCATTTTCGGCCTCTAATCCTTGGGAACAAGACCACTTCTGTCCATACCTTTGCAACGGTAGTTTGCCAATAATCCTGTCGCAAGTTTAGCGGGTGAAGTACAACGCAACTTCGGATTATGCCCTTGGACGTAAGAAGGGCTAAGGCATCTTTGGGTGCACGTGGACATTTCCGTAACCGAACGTAGAATTCCCCGTGGGAGCGGGATTACTAGTGCACCTGGGATCCTTACTGGTTCTCCACCCTTTAGCTTTCGTCGCCTTCCTAGTGGTCGGATGCCCACTAATGGCCGTAGGAATCTTACTGTATCTGTTCTCGCTGCCAACTTAAGAACTGGCGATGCTTGTTTCAATGAGTCTGATCCTGCATCTGATTGCTCAAGGCAGACGAAGACTTAATTTAATCTGTACCCCCGCTACACCTGGTATTTTATCCAGCTATCGGCCCACCCGATTCAATGTTAATCTGCGTCTAAGGACGAGGCGCGTGGTTCACGCCGCAGCCTGCTCTCGACGTTAACTCCACCTATGTCACAACCCGTCCAGGTTGAACCGCTTCGCGAATCCGTGCCACCACCCACCCTTGGCGAGGAGATGAAAGCCCGCGCGGATACTATTGTGGAGGAGGAGCGCGACGTGATTTGGTCGCCGACAGTGGAGTTGATAGAAAGTGCTCGAGACTTTCGTGCCCGCATTGCACTCCCTGGATTGAGGGAAAAAAACCTCAAAGTGACTGCCGCTCCTGAGGCGCTCATTGTGGAAGCCAAGAATACTCACAGCCACGATGGGACAAAGGATGGCGTTCTCCTTTGCGAATTCTCCGATAAACGGTTGTTCCGGCGGCTGGAATTGCCGGTCCCGATCAACGTCGACAAAGTAACCGCGACCCTAGACCGGGGAATCCTTTGGGTCCATGCGCCGAAAGTTGCGCAAGCTGACCAGGTGAAGGACATGGCGGCCCAATGAGACTGCACGGAATGAAATCCGCGGTCGAATACTATCGGATTATCGATGCCGACTATGCCTTCGTCGGCCTCAAGGCCGTCATGGCATCTGTCGTCAGAGACGCAGTCGACTCGCTGAGGCGTGACGGACTGCGAGTGGGTGCAGTGGCGCTGGCTGGAGCTTCGCCGTTGAAGATCGAAATCGCAGACTTGCTGTCTCAGGTAAAAGCTATAGGAGTGGTGGAATCGAGAACGAAAGGCCAGATCGGGGCAGCTCTGATGGGCCTCCTACGGAGAGCATCGGCGACACCCGAATGGTACGCCCCCGGGCGTGTTCCGCGGGTTTACTCCGCAGTTCTAGATACCGGCCGCGTCAGCCCGCGGCAAGCTTGTCTCATTGCGCTGGCAAAGGCCATGCACACCTATGAACCGGAGCATATTCTTCTCACCGCCGACGGGCCGGCAAAACCCGCGGGTAGAATTTCGCGGGAACGCGTATTTGCTGCCGTTGCCTAGGCGGTAAGCACCTCCAATCTCGTGATTGAAAGGGATATAGGCGATGCTCGACAACGGGAGGGCAACGATGAGTTTGAGCAGGCCCACTGTTCTAAAGGAGTTTCCATCATGGGATCAAGCATTTGTTTCGACAGCGACGATGTAGTCGAACGTGTGCGACAGCGCGTTCTCGAGGAAGCCGAGGAAAAGACCAGACTTCTAACCTGCCCAGAGCATCGCCAGCCCGTTAAGCTGACATTCGACGGCAACGCGCTCACGATTTCCAGCTGCTGCTTGAGGTTTGAAAAGTATGCTCTTGTGGTCATAGGCAAGAGCTAGATACTCTGATGATGGTGCCAGGCTGAGAACTGTGGGCGGCACCGAAGTAATCTACTACCTTTTGGCCTTCGTGACGCATATGGCGCGTTCGAATGGAGGTTAGAAGGGCAATATGGTTCGAATTCTCTGCGGGTGCACGATCTGGTTGATTAGCTCGATCTTAATACCAACTGCGACAGCACAGACGAAGGATAGCCAGCCGAATGACTTGGCTCTTGAGGTGTCTCAACTCGAGCGAAAAATCACCGATCAAGAAGATCGGATAGCCCAGTTGGAGAAGGCAATGAAGGCGATGCAAGAGAATGGCGCGAAGGCCGGCAATATCGCCGACGCGATTCTGAAGGTAGAGGCAGCTGTGAGGGATTTGAAGGCGATCCCAGCGCCTGTGCCCATCCCTCCTCTGACACCTCCCTGGAACTTAGCATCGAATTGGAACCTGCTGACGCAGGGAATGTCGCGGGCGCAAGTAGTAGAAATTCTGGGCCCTCCTACAAGGGAGACTTCGGTAATGGACACGCAAACGTTGTATTACCGCGATTCAGTTGGAGCGAACCTGACCGGGAGCGTCACACTGGTGCGCTTGGAGGACGTTTCACGTTTCTACACAAGGAAACGCTGGCGAGTTGCGACTTGCAAGCGACTTTGGTCCGCGGGATTATGATCTACCGGACATTGATAACGCCGTTTTGCAGGAACACCAACTTAAGAGGACCAATGACAATCACGAAGTACATCGTCGCGAGAACAGCGAAGGAAGCCTCAAGTTTCTGGAGCAGCGTTCTGTGCCACGATACCCAGAACGATGCTCAGGACTATCTAAACCGTTGTAAGCTCCTGGGCCCTGGATCGCATTCCATCGACGTCATCTTCCGATGCACTCTTCAGGTGGAAGCAGTGACGCACTGAGTCCATTTGCACAGATATGCTGGTTCGTGAATTTAACGGTGACCGGGCTAAGGTGCGTCGAGGCGGACCCGCCCTGGGCGAGCGAAGGAAAGTAGAGAACGTTGTTTGTGTTTCACGAGAGTCTCCCCTACCGTAGTGGACTAGGAGCAACGCTGCTGGGAGTGGGGGGAGACGACTGAACCCACTATAGATCGTCCGGGCACGAATGGAGCGAACCAGGAGCAGGGATGAATCTTCTGACTGATCTCAGCCCCGCCGTGGCGCCTGCTGGGAGGCACTAAGGGGTGATCCAGCCGGCTTTACCCCGAGATGCCTATTAGGGGCCTCCGCTCCATTTTTTGAAGAATTCTTGACAAGCAGGTTCTGGTCATACTTCCTCTCTATCGAGGATAGAAAGTTAGCCTAGCTGCCGGGGCATAGGGGTATTTCTAGTGAGCCAGCTACTCCAAGGTGGGCCTTGCGGCTAGCCGCTCCGCTTCAGATCGTCCCGTACGATCGCCCCCTCTGGATGGACACGCCGGGGAAGGAAATGTTGCAGTCTCCGATCCCCAGCGTCAAGATGCTCAAAAGCTCTCGGAGGAAGAAGCTCTTTAACACCCCAGGGAATCTTCCCACGGACCGCTGCTCAGCGCAATCATTTTGGCCGAAAGATATCCCCCGAACCGGCCTTTCTATCATTCAGATAGCGGCTAGCTATCCGCAAGTTAGCCGACGCTTATGCCCCTATGACGAACAACACAACTGCCCTAAATCATATATGGTCGATTGGGAACTGTTAGGATCCAGTTCAGGTAGGCTTGTCAGCCCTCAGGCATGGGAGTGAAGTGGGTGAGAACCCTTCTCTTGCAAATTCATTTTCGGCCTCTAATCCTTGGGAGCAAGACCATGTCTGTCCACACCTTTGCAACGGTAGTTTGCCAATAGGCGCGACGTAATTCTAGCGTTGTGAAGTACCTCAGCTTACGCATGCAGACAAGACGCCAGCGAAGGCGTTGCGGGGGGAGGCCCAACTTTATCCCTGTTCAGCCCAACTATGGCTAGGTCGCGGGAGCGCCCGCTTGGGCGAGCTGACGCCCCGCCTTGCGGGCACTCGGAGGGAGATGCCCGCTCGACTGGGGAAACTTTGGGTGAAAGCCCAGTCGTGTCGTTGCTAGTCTGATGCCTATTGGTAGAGACTCGCTCTATCTTTTCTATCGTTTTTAGCCGATGCTCCAAGCGGACCAACTATCGAATTTTCCCTAGAGAATTGTCTTTGCGGCCCAACCAGGCTTCTGACGATTGCTCGCGAGGTCTCGAATTCTTGGAATCAACTGCTCTGGAGTCTCATCGTAGCTAACGGGTCCCTGTTAGGCGTGTTCGAACTCGACCCGGGTCCACCGCAGGTCGGCCCTCCGCCAGCCCTTTGGGCTGAGCGCAGACTTCCACTTATCCTTCTGGACCTTCATGCTCGCCGATACGGAAACAAGATCGTTCGCTTCTCCCGAACCTAAACAGATTCCATCGCTCCCCTTACCGATCAGCGTCCAGCCCACCACGGCCAAGACCCTGCTTGCTGCCATAGAGCGGAAGGTCCGGCGTAGGCGTTCAAGTTCGGAGGGTGCGCCGGTAACTTCGCCGTCCCTATAACCTGCTCCTGCGAGGCCATCCGGAACTTAGAGGTACTGGCTCAAAAGCACCGGAGTTGGTGATCCACGGCCGATCCTCTAAGTGTCGATCGTCCTGTTTTCAATCGCTTATTAAGTGGACATGAGATTGCAGTCCCCTTGCGGTAAGGGTGACTAGATGAATCTCCAGTCTGCTTCATTTATGACACGTTCGAGGGCGAAGCGAAGGGAAAATAGGATGGAAGGTGCCCGGAATGATGCCGCTCTCAAGATTCTCGAGAACGAGGGGTTTGAAATAGGGGCGGCTGTAATACACGGAGATGGACGAGTGCAAATTACGGTTAGCTCAAGGAACGATTCGGCAATGGTTGAAGTTGGGCAAGAACTTTGGGATCTCGCCGCGGGCCTGGTTACCCTTCCTGAGATCAATGCGCGAAAGGGCGGAAAATAGTCCTCACGATCCCCGAAAGCGGGCAACCGGCAACTTCGAATCCGGAGCAGGCCTCAATGCAGCTGAATCAACTTGACCGGCTTGTCGATAGTCGCGATGCGCAACTTGTGATGGGTTGCCAACGCTGCCAGATCGGTGGAGTCGACCCATTCCAGGCCCTCTATGTCGAAACCGTACATCACCGACATTGCATTCGAGTTATGTTGCAATCCGAGTATGTGGCCGATCTCGTGTGCCGCTATCCGGTATAACTCGGTCTCGCTCAGTGTCTGGGCCGGATTGAACGCAATCCAGCCTTGAAAATGGAGCCGGCCAGGCAAATGGGACCTTGCCGCGATCGTCGGAGATTCGAAGAGCTCGCGCTCTCCATCCACGAGTTGAATCGAACAATTCTCAGTGTCATCCTCGTGCCAATCCAGGTCTAAAATACTGGCCCAGAAATCCATGGCGCGCCGAAACTCTTTAGCGAGAGATGGATTTGCGGTAGCCACTCGCACTCCGAGATCCAAGTGTCCCGTTCGAGTCAGCTCGGAGTGCCGATTGCAAGGAGGGTAATCCGAGGTCCAGTTCGAGACAGTCTCGCCCTCGGCTAGGCAGACGCAGACTAACAGCCAAAGAAGCATCGGGCGCATATTGGCTCCTTCAAGATTGCGGTCGCTCAGGATTCGTGGGTGCTTCTATTCGACGAGTGGAATGGCTGCGGCCAGCTCGTAGCGCACCGCCGCTCGGATTTTGTTCTCGATCTGAATGTAGCGTGCAGCCTTCACGGCGGGGAGTACGGCCAAGATTTTTGGCATCATGGAGCTTTTCAGTTTCGCCTCGGCGTCGTCGATCGCAAGGTACTCGTCCAGCAACGTGAGCGCCTTTTCATTTGTAACCGGCCCTTTGTCGTACGCGTCTGCGTAAGCCAGAATCGCGGTGGCGAGCCGTTCGTTAATCCGCTGCAGGTCTTTCTGATAGGCCGCGTACACGGGCCAAAACTTGGCGCCTTCCTCGTCGGTGAGTTTCAGGTTCTCCGCCACAACCAATTTCTTGTCCGCCTTGATTTTCTGGCTAAGGATCTCCATATTGGACGTAGCCGCGTTCTGGGCGATGGCGGGCACCACCAGAACTGTTGCAAGCACGAGCGCCGTCATGCATTGAGTCATCTTCGTTGCTATCCCTCCACTTCCATCGTTGTCTAGAGACAATTTAACGATGGCGTTTCCAGTGTTCGGGCTCAAAAAATGCTGCGCGGCCGGACGGACTTGTAGGACGATTCGTTACTGAGCTTGAACCTTCTCCTGGCTCAGATAGTCATCCAGTCGTTTATGTGCGCGTTCCCTCTGTCGCAGTGCAGCGGCCAGCTTGCGAGAGGAGTTCTGAATACGCTGACTACCATCTGGGTGAGGGAGACCGCTGGGGATGTCCTCAATTAAGAATTTGAACTCAATGGAAGCGATTTCAACCCGCAGCGTCGCTTCAAGAAGATCGTGATCTAAGGCGGAGCGAAGGTCCCCATGATGGCGTATCGCCCTCCCGAGGTCCAAGCAAGCGGGGCAAATCGGCACACCATACTCGCAAAACTCTGCTGCTTGACGTTTGCAGAATGCGCAACGCGCCATACGCTAACAGCTTATTACGACTGCGCAATGGTTTCAATGGCCAAAGCGGTAGTGGCACTTTGAGCCAAATTTCTTGAGCCATAGACCGCAACGAGGGATTCTACCCAGCAAGGGATGAACAATGCGATGTACTCGGATTTGTTCAATGCTTATGAAAAAGGCGAACTCGACGGCGAATTTGAGGACACTGTCGATGTGCTA
>Ga0097621_100001013_pt1 | contig 19778 bp, 17 predicted proteins | sample KBSMisM72_FD_73165 | JGI IMG/M metagenome (GOLD analysis project Ga0097621, IMG submission 73165) | Miscanthus rhizosphere microbial communities from Kellogg Biological Station, Michigan, USA - KBS Miscanthus M7-2 (version 2) (version 2) | ecosystem: Host-associated > Plants > Roots >... | reverse complement strand
GAGCAGTAAAATCGTATGGTATGTTTTTGAAAGGATCTTCACAAATGATTTAATTCAGGATACTGGTGTTTAACTTCTCTTGATAAAAAATTGCTGCAGCACTTTTACATAATCTTCATCTGTACGGATATGCAGCAGATCAGCTCCTGCTTTACGAAAGTAATTTTTACTCAGGTCACTTTGCTCCAAAAAGCGCTTGTTGTAATTGTATTGTACCATCTTATCGCTGCTGTCTATCCATTTTGTTTTACCCGTTTCCAGGTCCTGCACCTGCAGCAACCCGGCATCGGGTAACAGCATATCCATTTTATCATAAATACGCAGACCAATTACATCATGCCTTCCCGCTATCACTTTAAGATCATTTTCATATTGTACATCTGTAAAATCGCTGAGTACAAAGGCAATGCTTTTTTGATGAGATGCCTTATTAAAAAACTTGATCGCTTCTTCCATATTGGTGCTCTTACCTGTTGGCTCTGCACTCAGCAATTGTCTTACAATGTACAACGCATGCTGCCGCCCTTTTTTGGGTGCAATGTATTTTTCTATCTTATCACTGAAGAAAATGGCTCCTACTTTATCATTGTTGCTGATAGCGCTGAAGGTCAATACTGCGCCAATCTCGGTGATCATATCTGCTTTTCGGTGTTGTACTGTTCCAAACAAATTACTCGTGCTGATATCCACCATCAAAAAAACACTTAGTTCTCTTTCTTCTTCAAACACCTTTGTAAATGGGTGGCTAAACCGTGCGCTTACATTCCAGTCAATGAAACGAACATCATCGCCTGCGTAATACTCTCTCACCTCTCTAAAGCTCATTCCCTTTCCTTTAAAAGCAGAATGGTACTCACCCGTAAATAAATGCGTAGTGATCTTCTTGCTTTTAATTTCAAGCTCCCTTACTTTGGCTAATATTTCTTCGGTAGTTAGCATTTATTACGGCACATTTACCACTCTCAAAATCTCATTAATAATCTGTTCTACATTTACATTTTCTGCTTCAGCTTCATAAGTCAATCCAATGCGATGACGCATTACATCTTTGCAAATACTTCTTACATCTTCCGGAATTACGTATCCTCTTTTGTTTAAGAATGCATATGCTTTTGCCGCCAATGCCAGGTTAATACTGGCCCTTGGAGAACCTCCAAAACCAATCAATGGTTTAAGTTTAGGTAGATTATATTTATCAGGAAAGCGTGTTGCAAAAACAATATCCAGGATATAACTTTCTACTTTTTCATCCAGGTACACCTGTCGTACTAATTCTTTAGCAGTTAAAATTTCGCTGGTTGATGCAACCGGGAATATCTTTTCCTGCTCCAGTCCCTGTGTATTTTGGCGGATGATCAATTGTTCTTCTGCTTTGGATGGATAATCCACGAGTACTTTTAGCATAAACCTGTCCACTTGTGCTTCAGGCAACGGGTAGGTACCTTCCTGCTCGATGGGGTTTTGTGTTGCCAGTACTAAAAATGGTTCATCCAGGTTATAGGTAGTGGTGCCAATAGTAACGTGACGCTCCTGCATTGCTTCCAGTAAAGCACTCTGCACTTTTGCAGGTGCCCTGTTGATCTCGTCTGCCAAAATAAAGTTAGAGAAGATGGGGCCTTTGCGTACATAAAAGTCATTCTTTGCCTGGTTATAGATCATCGTACCGATCACATCTGCAGGCAACAAGTCAGGCGTAAATTGAATGCGGCTGAAATTAGCATGAATCGTTTGTGCCAGTGATTTAATGGCCAAGGTCTTGGCCAGTCCTGGTACGCCTTCCAGTAGTATATGTCCATTGCTTAATAAGCCAATCAGCAAACGTTCGATCATTCCCTGCTGTCCAACGATTGTTTTGCTTAATTCTTCATTGATACGATTTATAAAACCCGCTGCATCCTTTATTTTTTCGTTTAGCAGGCGTATGTCTTCCGCTGTTTGTAACATAATAGTTATTCTGCCCTGAGGCTATTGATTAAGAAATGTATTAGTTTTTTTAATTAAGTGCACAAAATACAAACAAAGCACTTACAAAAACTTTACCACATTGATGAACGGAGTAAATATCTGTTAAAAAACCCAGCTAACTTTAAACAAAAAAGAAAAATGACAGATCAACAATTAATTACTACAGCCAATAACCTGGAAGGATACAGGATTACAAAGCAACTGGGTCTGGTTCGGGGGATTACCGTAAGAAGCAGGAGCCTGCTGGGAAACATCGGGGGAAGTGTTCAGTCTCTATTTGGCGGCAAGCTTTCCATTTACGTAGAACTCTGCGAAAAGACCCGGGAAGAAGCCTACCAATTGATGATGCAGCATGCCGATGAAAAAGGCGCCAATGCTATCATTAATATGCGGTACGACGCCAATGAAGTAATGCAGGGCATCACTGAAGTGTTGGCTTATGGAACGGCTGTGGTGGTAGAGAAAATTTAACTTAAATATTTACCTACTATCGGCACCCTTCTGCCTACGCCGAATGCTTTGGGTGAAATTCGGATAATGGGACAAAACTGGTTGCGTTTGTATTCATTTACGTTTACCATTTTTAAAATCCTGTCAACCAATGCCGGGTCAAAGCCTTGTGCTTTTATTTCTTTAGGCCCCTGTCTCCTTTCGATATATTGAAACAGGATCTTATCAAGAATAGCATAATCGGGTAACGAGTCGCTATCTTTTTGACCAGGACGTAATTCCGCAGAGGGTGCTTTGGTGAAAATATTTACAGGAATGATTTCTTTATTACGGTTGATATATTTTGTCAATGCGTATACCTGCAATTTGTAGCAATCACCCAACACGCCTAACCCTCCGGCCATATCACCATACAGTGTACCGTAACCCGTAGCCAGTTCACTTTTGTTGGAAGTGTTTAACAGGATGTATCCAAATTTATTGGCAATGGCCATCAGCAGGTTACCCCTGGTACGGCTTTGTATGTTTTCTTCGGCTATGCTAAAAGGTAAGTCTTTAAAAATGGGTTTGAGTTCTGTTAAAAAGGCATCGTAGATATTTTTGATAGGAACGATGTCATAAGGATTGCCTAAGTTTTTACTCAGTTGTTCCGCATCACTCACACTATGTCCAGTACTATATTGGGAAGGCATTAATACGGCTCTTACATTTGCCGCGCCCAAAGCTTCACAGGCAAGTGCAATCGTGACAGCGCTGTCGATTCCACCGCTGCTTCCAATGATTGCTTTACTAAAGCCCATCTTACTGAAATAATCTCTAATGCCCATCGCGATGGCATCATGCACCTGTGCAATATTTAAGTCTTCTTCCAGTGTTGCAGGATTCAATTCTTTATCAGGCACACGGCTGGCAGGTTCTATTATACTTTCTTCAATGGTACCGTCATCATTTAAAATAAATGATTGCAGGCTCGACTGGAACGAAGGCAACTGTCCACAAAGGTTGGCCTCCTTATCAAACACCAACGAAGCGCCATCGAAAACGATCTCTGTCTGGCTTCCCACTGCATTGCAATAAAACATGGGTATTTTATATTTTACCACATTGGATTTAATGGTTGCCTTGCGATCCTCATCATGGGTATAATCGAAGGGAGAGGCAGAAATGTTGATCATTATATCCGGTTGCTGTTCCATCAATTTGTCCATAGGGCAAATGCGGTATAATGGGTTATCTCCGAGGTTCCAGATATCTTCACAAATGGTGAGCGCTATTCTTTTTCCTTTGTGTTCAATAATATTCCATTCATAAGCCGGTTCAAAATAGCGGTTCTCATCAAACACATCATAGGTAGGCAAGCAGGTCTTATGAGCGATTGCTTTTGTTTCTTTGTTGTATAAAAAGAAAGCAGCATTAAAAAGATCTTTTCCTTCTTTGATGTGATTTCTTTCCGGCCCGCCCACAATCACCGCAATATTGTCTGCATGCTCTTTTATTTCATCAATTGACTGACAACACTTCCTGATGAAATCATCAAACTCTAAAAAATCACGGGGAGGATAACCACATACACTCAGTTCACTGAATACTATAATATCTCCTCCTTGTTTTTTTGCTTCATCAATGGCACAGATAATTTTTTGGGTATTGCTTTCAAAATTGCCGATGTGATAGTTTTGTTGTGCTAAAAATATTTTCATACACTAAATCCGCTGGTTAGCGGCATCTTAAACTTTATATTTGTAAGATTATTTATTCACTGTAAAGTTAAAACTTTAAAAAGCATTATTAATGAAGAGCGTATTAATTGTTCTGGTGGTTGCTGTACTGTTTTTGTTTTCCTGTAATAATGCTGATAAAAATCCTGATGTGTCCAACATAAGGATCAACCTGAGTACTGAGCGTTTTGAAAAAAAATTATTTGATACCTCAGCACCATCGTTGTTAGCTTACCTGCAAAGATTAGAAACCAGCAATCCTTCGTTTACGGCTACCTATTTGAAAACTATATTAAATGCGGATCCACAATGGCCTGCGGATACTACCGCAACATTTGTAAATGGTTTTGTAAAAGCGTTTCGGCCGGTATATGATTCCGCTGAAAAAATATTCAACGATTTTTCTCCTTATGAAGAGGAAATAGGGAAAGGACTACAGTATGTAAAATATTATTTTCCTGCTTATAAAGTACCGGAAAAAATAATTACTTATATCGGACCGCTGGACGGTTATGGCGATATTATTTCAGAGCAGGGTTTTTTGATTGGCCTTCACCATCACCTGGGTAGAAACTATTCACTATACAAAACAGAAATGGTAAGAGAGGTTTATCCCGACTATATTTCTGATCGCTTTGAACCAGCCTATATTGTTGTTAACTGTATGAAAAACCTGGTGAATGATATTTATCCTGAAAAAGAAAGTGACAAACCTTTAATAAACCAGATGATTGAAAAAGGCAAACGACTCTATATCCTGAGCAGGTTTTTGCCAAACACTGATGACTATAAACTGATGGGTTATACTGAAACTCAAATGAAAGATTGTTATAAGCATGAAGCAGCTATTTGGGATATGTTTATAAAAAATTCATACCTGCAAACAACGGATAAAAATATCAGTAAAAATTTTATTGATGAAGGTCCCAAAACGCAGGAACTGGGAGAAGGTGCACCTGGTAATATTGGTTCTTTCGCAGGGTGGCAAATAATAAAAAAATACATGCAAAGAAACCCGGCTACCACCTTGCAACAATTAATTAGTCTTGATGAGGAAAGAATTTTGCAGGAGGCAAAGTACAAACCTTAGAAACCCGGAAGAATATTACGCCGCCTGGATTTGTGGTTTTACTTTTTTTACGACAGGCGCTTTACCTAAGCTTTTCATTGTTCTGAAATGAGAAGCCACAGCTTGCGTCATGGTATCATATTTATTATAGGGGAGGTTAAATTCTTTGCATTTTGCCATTACAATTTTGCTGATAGCAGGGTAGTGTACATGACTTACTTTTGGAAAAAGATGGTGTTCAATTTGAAAATTTAATCCTCCTACAAACCAGGACACCACGTTATTTCCCATTGCAAAATTTGCCGTAGTTTTTAATTCATGTTCCGCCCATGCAGTTTCTATATGTTTTGTTTCATCTAAAGCTACATTTTCAAATTCAGTGATTTCCACCACATGCGCCAGTTGAAAAACAAGGGATAGCGTAAGCCCCATAGCAGCATTCATTAAAAAAAATCCCAATAACCATGGGCCAACACCCCAAACCATTGCAGGAATGATCATATAAACATTGATATACAATATTTTTGTCGCCCAAAAAATAATATGATTCTTTAGAGTCATTTTCCATGCCGTTGTGGTATATATTCTTCTTGTAAAATACTTGGTGAAGTCCATTATAAAAACCCAGAAAATAGTACTTAATGCATAGATCGGCAAAAGATACAAATGCTGAATCTTATGGGCAGGTACCCAGCGTTGTGATTCACACTGCCGTATTACAGGGCTTTTGGCAATATCATCATCGATACCATCTATATTAGTATAGGTATGGTGTAATATATTATGTTTTTGCTTCCAGAAATATGCACTGGCCCCCATTGCATTCATAGAAAGACCAAGCAGATCATTTAACCAGGACCGGGTACTGTAACTACCATGATTGGCATCATGCATTACGCTGAAACCTATGCATGCTAAATTGTATCCTAATAACGCAGAAAGTAACAATGCAGGAAAGCTACCCAGGTTAAAAAAAATCAAACTACAGTAAATCGCTATGGCACTACTTACCAGGATTATGGTTTTAATAAATAAACGCCAGTCGCCTGTTTTTTTTATTTGATTGGATTCAAAATATGCTTCTACAGATTCTTTTAAGCTTTGGAAGAAAAGATTGTTGCGATTATCAAATGTTACTTTAGCCATCAATCGTATATTGGAAATTATAAAACTCCTTTAATAGGAGCTAACGAAGATACGTCTTAAAGGTGAAATCAGTTCATTTTAAAAGGCACTGTCATTTCAAAAGAAGGTATGGCTACATCAAATTGTTTGCTGTTATTTACATTTTCCATCTGGTAAGTTCCGTACATTTTACCCATCTCTGTTTTTAAATTACAACCACTGATATATTGATAATGAGTGCCAGGGTTAATCAATGGTTGAATGCCTATAACCCCTTCCCCTTCCACTTCTCTTGTGCTTCCGGTGGCATCAAATATATACCAGTGCCTTCGTAACAGCCTGACAGGAAAAGTATTATTGTTTTCAATTGTAATTCTGTAAGCAAACATAAATTCACTATTAGCAGGATTGCTGTAATCAGGCTGGTAAAATGTTTCTACAGAAACGGTGACACCCTCAGATATTTTTGAAACCATTTAAGATGATTGTGTTAACGTAAATATAGACAAAAGATTAAGTTTTTGCATATTTTGACGGCATCAAATTATTAAACTGTTAAAATGTTTGCACAAATAGTAGTTCCCGGTTTTTTTCATCGCTCAAATAACAAAATCAATAATTCAGAAAAATCATGAGCCGGAATCGTTACGATTTTTTTGCCGATGTATAGCCGTTTTTTTGAAGCCATTGTAATACCTTATCCCTGTTATCCCCCTGTACGATTATTTCTCCTTCCTTTACGGAACCACCAGTGCCACAAAAACTTTTTAGCTGTTTGCCCAATACTTCCATTTCTGATTCTTTACCAATAAAACCTGTAATAAGTGTAACAGCTTTTCCTGCCCTTTGTTTTTTATCTAATACAATGCTTAGTTTTTGCTTGCCAGGCGGCAGGGTTTCCTGCTCATCAATATTATCTTCTTCCAGCTTAAAATTGGGGTCAGTAGAATAAACTAATCCACCCAATGAATTTATTTTTTTCTTTTGCATTGCCTTTTCTTTAATGATCCATCATTTTAATATCACGGCCTTTAAGCTTAAATCCAGGCTTCTTGCCTGGTGAATGATAGCGCCACTGGAAATAAAATCAACTCCTGTGGCAGCATAACTTTCAATATTGGTTAAATTAATTCCCCCACTTGCTTCTGTTTGATATTTGCCATTAATAATTTTAAGACCTTCTGTAATTTGTTCAGGAGTAAAATTGTCCAGCATAATCACATCTACTTTGCCGGTAGCCATCACTTTTTTTATGTCTGCCAGGTTCCTTGTTTCTACTTCAATTCTTAGGCCTGGCTTTTTCGTTTGTACGTAAGCGTAAGCCTTTTCTATTGCCTTTTCAATCCCTCCGCAGTAATCAATGTGATTATCTTTTAACATGATCATATCATATAAACCAAAACGATGGTTAACCCCACCCCCAATCCTTACTGCTTCTTTTTCCAGTAACCTAAAATTAGGTGTTGTCTTCCGGGTATCCAGTAATTTGGTTTTGTAATTGTGAAGCTTGTCTGTATAGGTTTTTGTTAAGGTGGCAATACCACTCATTCGCTGCATGGTATTTAATACCAGTCGTTCACATTGTAAAATAGTATGCACTTTTGCTTCTACTTCAAATGCAACTTCCCCATACTTCATCTCTTCACCGTCTTTTTTAAAAGGATGGAAAACAATATCCGGCTGCATGAAGCGAAAAACCTTTTCAGCTATTGCTACCCCTGCTAAAATACCATCTTCTTTTATTTTTAAAACTGCTTTACCGTTTGTAAAGGTATCAATACTGGATAAAGTGGAGTGATCGCCATCACCGATATCCTCTGCCAGGGCATTTTTTATTAAATGATTTAGTTGTTCTTCGTTCATAGTAAAACAAAGCTAAACAATAAAAAAAATCCTCCGGTTTAAAACCGGAGGAGATATTTTTGGGCAATAAAATTTATGTTAACGGCTTTCAAATCTTAATTCCTGCAGTACCTGCAAGTCGCCTTTTTGTTTCATAAAGATAGTTGTACGAAACGAACCATTTTTGGTAACGAGGGTGCCTATACAATATTGAGAGCCTGCATTTTCACCTTTATGAATTACTTCAAAACCTTTTACAGGATTATTGGTAAAGAAATCCTTTAACACAATTTCAGCCTGGGTTTTGCTAAAGCTGTTGCTTTTATCCGGCATACTTATTTCTACGCTGTTGTCAAAATAACGGGCCACCTGCGAAGCATTACCTGACTTCATGGCATTAACCACTTCATCAATGCTGGTAAACAAAGTAAAAGACGAAATTAAAAAAGCGGCAATAGCAATTGGTAAAATTTTTTTCATGGTTGATTATTTGCACATGTGTTTGGCTAAAAACGTGCCAAGGACTTTAATTTTAATTACTAAAATATCTCTATTACACTTATTAGACAAATTGCTTTTATAAAAAGCTGCAAAACAGTTAACTTTGAAGCTATGAATAGTAAAAAAGTTATCCTCATTATTATGGACGGATGGGGCCTTGGAAAGGTAAAAAGCAGTGACGCCATACAAAATGCGAATGTGCCATTTGTTACTTCCCTCTACACAAAATATCCAAATACAACATTGGTTACCTGCGGCGAAGATGTGGGTTTACCGGAAGGGCAAATGGGAAACAGTGAGGTAGGACACCTAAACCTTGGCGCCGGAAGAATTGTGTACCAGGAACTGCAGCGAATTAATGTTGCAATCAGAAGTGGTGAATTCCAAAAAAATGAAACCCTGCTGGCAGCAATAAAATATGCAAAAGAAAATAACAAGCCACTGCACTTACTCGGACTGGTTAGTGATGGGGGGGTACACTCACACATCAATCATCTAAAGGCATTCACTTCACTTTGTAAAGAGGAAGGATTGAGGAATGTCCTGATTCATGCGTTTACTGATGGCCGTGATACAGACCCTAAAAGCGGACTGGCTTTTCTGTCGGAATTACAACAACACCTGGATATATCCACAGGCTCCATTGCAACCATTACCGGGCGCTACTATGCGATGGACAGAGACAAAAGGTGGGAAAGAGTGAAACTGGCTTACGACGGAATGGTGAATGCTGCGGGTCAGCAATCTGCAGACCTGCTAAAAGCTGTAAAAGAGTCTTACGACAATAATGTTACAGATGAGTTTATAAAACCAATCATTAATGCATCGCTACCTGAAACGAAAATTAAAGACGGCGATGTAGTAATTTGTTTCAACTTCCGCACAGACAGGTGCAGGGAAATTACACAGGTATTAACGCAGGTGGACATGCCGGATTTTGGAATGAAAACTTTGCAATTGTATTACACCACGATGACGCAATATGATCAGAGCTATAAAGGTGTGAACGTGATGTTTGAAAACGATGATCTTAAAAATACGCTGGGTGAAATTTTGGAACAAAATAACAGAACACAGATCCGCATTGCCGAAACAGAAAAATACCCGCATGTTTCATTTTTCTTTAGCGGGGGGCGTGAAATTCCATTTAAAGGCGAAAGAAGGATCATGATACAATCACCTAAAGTGGCTACTTATGATCTGCAACCCGAAATGAGTGCTTATGATGTAACGGCTGCCATTGTAAAAGAAATAGAAAATGCCCCTGCAGATTTTATCTGCCTGAATTTTGCCAACGCAGATATGGTGGGTCATACCGGTGTATGGAATGCAGTGATTAAAGCGGTGGAAACAGTAGACGCCTGTGTAGAAAAAGTAGTAACTGCAGCGTTAAAGCAGGATTATGGCATTTTTCTTACTGCTGATCATGGTAATGCCGATTATGAAATCAATGAAGATGGTTCACCTAATACAGCTCATACACTAAACCTGGTTCCCCTATTTGTAATAGATAATGAATGGAAAGGAACTGTTTCGCCCGGTAAGTTAGGAGACATCGCACCGAGCATACTTACTGTGATGAACCTGCCTGTACCGGCAGAAATGACGGGTAATATTTTGATCAGTCGATAGCGGTATCGAATTGCTTTTGCTGAAACAAAAAATTACATACATAATTAACCTTTCACCGTGAGAAAAAAGATAGCCTATACACTGGTAGCCGTACTGATCGTTATTCAATTCTTTCACCCGGCTAAAAATATCCACACTGATGCAACTGCAACATTGAATGATATTTCAAAAGTATATGCGGTACCAGAAAACGTTCAGCTAGTTCTAAAGACCAGTTGCTACGACTGCCATAGTAACAATACTTATTATCCGTGGTATAATAATATTCAGCCGGTAGCCTGGTGGTTGAATCACCATATAAATGAAGGAAAAAGAGAGTTGAATTTTAATGAATTTGCGTCTTACCGGATCAGGCGGCAGTATAAGAAAATGGAAGATTTGATAGACCAGATAAAAGAGGATGAAATGCCGCTATCGTCCTATACATTCATACACAAAGATGCCAAATTAAACCAGGCGCAGAAATTAGCCCTGGGCAATTGGGCAAAAGCTATAAGAAAAGATATTGAATCCAAATATCCCGCAGACAGTTTAAAAAAACAATAATCCGGCTATTTTCAAACCGGCTACGGTGAATAAAATGCCTCTGTTTCCCTTCAAATAAGCTTTATCCGATATAGGGGGTAATTTATCGCTTAGCATCATTCACTTACACTGTAGAAAACCTACCAGCCTGGTTGCCTGAAAATCATCGACATGTGTTAAAAACATCAGGCAGCCCGCACTTATATCTTACACGCACAGGTGAAAGCTTGTGCATGATGGGGGTTTCCAGGTAGTAAAAAAACTGGAACCGGGGCGTTTTTTAATTTTAACGCAGCGTTTCATAATATTAAATTGCCTATATTTATGCAGTAATCCAAGCATAAATGACAGAAGAACTCATCCTTTCAGGTTGTCTTGAAAATAATGCTGCATCACAAGATGCTTTATATTTTAGGTACAGCCCACGTATGCTCGGAGTTTGTTATCGGTTCGCCAAGAACAGGGAAGATGCCGAAGATATGCTGCAGGAAGGCTTTATAAAAGTATTTTCACAAATACATCAATATAGAAATGAAGGTGCCTTGGAGGGTTGGATCCGGAGGATCATTGTGCATACCTGCATTAATATATTAAAGAAGAATAAAAAATTTTCTGATTGTGTGGATATTGCCCAGGCAGGAAGTATTGGAATAAGGGAGGAATCGATCCCTTCTATTATGCAGGCAAAGGAAGTTGTAGAATGTATCAGGCTACTGCCATTAGGTTATCGAACAGTACTAAACCTTTACGCAATTGAAGGCTATTCTCATAAAGAAATTGCTGCGGTACTGGACATTGAAGAGAGTACGAGCAGGAGTCAGTATACCCGGGCTAAATCAATGTTGGAAGAAATATTGATTAAGAAAAGAATCATCAGAAAACCCAAAGAAAAAGCTGTGGCAGCGATAGCGGTAGCAGCTAATTAAGATTGACTAATTAATACTTTGATACCAACAAAGATTGAACGCTTGTGAAAAATGGATAATAAATTTTACATAGAAAACTTTGAAGAGTACCTTAAGGAGAAATCAGATGAATTCAGAATGTACCCCTCACAACGTGTATGGAATAGCATATATAACAATATGCACCCAGGCAGTCGTTGGCCGTCTATTTCAATGTGCATTATTTTAATTTGTGCACTCTTCCTGGTAGGATTTCTTAACACAAATGTTCCCAATAAAGATCATTTGTCTGCGATAAATAATGACAATAAGAGGTTGGGCATTTCATCATCTGTATTTTATAATATGGTCGAGGAAAAATACAGTACAGCTAATCTTATAACTGATGCCTCCACTGATCCAATGTTGTTGGTCGCATCTTCAGAAGCTGTTGAATTCTCATCAAAAGATAATTCATTTACAAGCCCGGTTCAAACTGTCCAATATCAAATAAGTGTTCCTGTGATTGCACAGGCTAACAATAATCAGGAGAATACAACTGCATTTATACCTACTCCAACAGGGCAAAACGCCAGTACGGTTGAGAAATTGATTGCTGTCAATGAAACTACAAATGCCAATGCCGATTATGCTGTTATTACCGGTACTGTAAATACCTCCTCCGCAGATAAGGTTGAGCGTGCAATTTTAAATGACAATACTGCCGGTAATTTATTTAGGGAGGGTAATTTAGAAACTGCAACAGAAGGGTACAGTTTAATTGAGAAAAATAATTATTACCCGGTTATTGTTGGAGAAAAAACACCGGTAAAAATTCAGGCAGCGATTTTACCACTAAGCGCAACAAAAACTACAACTACTAAATCTGCCAATAATAATTTCTTGTCAGAGGCGGATAAATATTGGATAGAAAACTATGCAATGTACAACAGACCTGCACCAAAAAAGTGGAAGGGGAAGGTGAATTGGGAAACTTATATAACACCGTCTGTGGTATATAGAACATTAACAAACAATACGGCTAAAAATAATAACGGGATGGTGGCGTTGGCAAATAGTTCCGATATTGATAATTCTATCACCAACACGCCTTCTTTTGGTGTGGAACTTGGTACTGGGTTACAGTATGAATTGTCAAAGCGGCTGAAAATGAAAGCAGGCGTTCAACTAAATTTCACCAGGTATAATTCACAGGGCTATGACAATGGTCACCCTGTTGCTACCACATTAACGATGAACAGTGACGACGGTAATTACTCATATGAAGTATACAGGGCAAGTCCATATAGTAGCAGCTATGGCCTGGATCTTGTAAAATTACATAATCAGACTTTGCAGCTATCACTTCCAGTAGGAGCGAATTTTAGGATTGCCAGTGCAGATAATTTAGAATGGTATATGGGTGCGACAATTCAGCCAACCTTTGTCCTGGGCGGTCAGTCTTACCTGATTTCAACGGACAGGCGTAACTATGTAAAAGAATCAGATATGCTCAACAGGTTTAACCTGAATGCAGGCTTTGAGACGTTTATATCCATCAAGACGAGTGCATTTACATGGCAGATCGGACCCCAGTTTAGAACCCAACTGTTCTCAACCAACAGTAAAATTTATTCTGTACAGGAAAGACTATTGAATTACGGATTAAAAGTGGGCATTACTAAAAAACTTTAATATCGGCGGGAACAATTTTTTTAAAACCAATACGTTTTTAAAAAGTTCCCAAGGAACAAATATTCAATAAAACCACTGCGCCGTACCAGCAGTGGTTTTTCTTTTTAGATCCTCTCGTTTTTAACACTATACGTTTTTCTATTAGTTAGCCAGCATCAAAACCAATAAGTTAAATTGTTTTTTAATTGCAATTGCCAGCCTTGCTTATTTTTGCTTTCATTTTATTTTATGCAGCTTATCCAGGTAACCGATAACAATACAGCCAGCCAGTTTTTACAGGTGGCAGTTCAATTATATAAGAGCGATCCTAACTGGATCCGACCATTAGATAAAGATATCAATGAAGTATTTGACAAAACCAAAAACAAGACCTTCCGTTTTGGAGAGGTAACCAGGTGGATATTAAAAAATGATGATGGACAATTAATTGGCCGCATCGCAGCTTTTATCAATAAGAAGTATAAAAATAAAGGTGACGAAGTGCCCGTAGGCGGTATTGGTTTTTTTGATTGTATTAATGACCAGGCTGCTGCTGATTTATTGTTTGACACAGCCAGGGAATGGCTTCAGCAAAAAGGAATGGAGGCAATGGACGGCCCCATTAATTTTGGAGAACGTGACCGCTGGTGGGGATTAGTAACAATGGGTTTTAGTGAACCATTATTTGGTATGAACTACAATCCTCCTTATTATAAAAAGCTATTTGAAGACTACGGGTTCCAACTTTTTTTCAACCAAATATGTTTTGCAATCGACGCCAAGAAACCAATTTCATCTAAAATACATGAGCGCCATGATTTACTGGCAGCAAATCCTGATATTAGTTGCAGGTTGATTAATAAAAAAGAGTTAGAAAAATTTGCTGCTGACTTTACCACGATATATAATAAGGCATGGGCAGGACATGGCGGATTGAAACAATTGGCCCTGGAACAGGTAAAAAACATGTTCAAAAAAATGAAGCCTGTAATAGATGAACGAATCATATATTTTGCTTACCATAAAAGTGATCCGATTGCCATGTTTTTAAACCTGCCCGACCTGAACCAGTATTTTAAGTACATGAATGGGAAATTTGGGTTGTTGCAAAAATTATATTTTCTGTACCTCCAAAAGTTCAAACCTTCAAAGAAATTCAACGGGTTGGTATTTGGGGTGGTGCCCGAGTGGCAGGGAAGAGGAATTGATGCTTACCTGATTGGTGAATGTTCCAAAATTATACAGGTGCCATCAGAACCATACACTGCCTATGAAATGCAATGGATCGGCGATTTTAACCCCAAGATGCTCAATGTGGCTCAGAACTTTGGCGACACCTATCAATCAAAAAACTTAGTAACCTACCGCTATCTTTTTGACAGAACCCTGCCATTTAAAAGACACCCGATTGTAAGCTGATAAATTGATATTACTTATCTAAAACAAAAACTGAAATAACTGTAAATTGCAGCCAAATGGATAAGTTCATCGTTTCAGCAAGAAAATACCGGCCACAGAATTTCAATACGGTGGTGGGCCAGTCACATATTACCACTACTTTAAAAAATGCTATCCGGAACAACCAACTGGCGCATGCCTTTTTATTTTGCGGACCAAGAGGAGTGGGAAAAACCACCTGTGCCAGGATATTAGCCAAAACTATTAACTGCGAAAATCAAACAAAGGATGGAGAAGCCTGCAACACTTGTAACAGTTGTGTTTCCTTTGACGCCGGCACTTCCTTAAATATTCATGAATTAGATGCTGCCAGCAATAACTCGGTTGATGATATCCGTAGCCTGGTAGAGCAGGTTCGCTTTGCACCGCAGGCCGGCAAATACAAGGTATACATTGTTGACGAGGTTCATATGCTCAGTTCTTCTGCATTCAATGCATTTCTGAAAACATTGGAAGAACCTCCTCCCTACGCTATTTTTATTTTGGCCACCACGGAGAAACATAAAATACTTCCTACCATATTAAGCCGGTGCCAGATATTCGATTTTAAGCGAATTACTAACAATGATACGGTGGAACACCTGCAGGAAATTTGTGCCAAAGAAGAGATTAAAGCAGAGAAAACCGCCCTGCATGTGATAGCTCAAAAGAGTGAAGGCTGCATGAGAGATTCCTTAAGTATTCTTGATAAAATAGTAAGCTTCACCAATGGGGAAGTTACTTACAAGAATACCCTGGAGCACCTGAATATATTAGATGAAGATTATTATTTCAAATTACTGGATTACTTGTACCAGCAGGATCTTAGCAGTGCTTTGCTGATGTATGATGAGATCAACCGAAAAGGCTTTGAAGGAGATACGGTGATCAATGGCATTGCAGAATTTCTTCGCAACTTATTAGTAAGCAGCGATGCCAAAGTGGCTATGCTGTTGGAAGTAGCAGAAGATTTTAAACAGAAATATCTGCAAACAGCACAAAAAATTCCAGCTGGCTTTATTATTAGCGCTTTGAATATTTTAAATGAAGCCGAGATTAATTATAAGCAAGCCCGAAACAAAAGACTTCACGTAGAACTAACGCTGATCAAACTAAGCTACCTGCAGCAAGCGCTGGAATTGGTAAACAATGATGGCGGCATCAGTAAAAAAAAAATAGTTGATGGTGCAAAGACAGTTGCCTTTAGGGCATTGCCAGTAATCAAGACACGGAAAGAGGAGCAAGTTGCTCTACCAGTTACAGCACAAACAAAGGCTAAAGTAGAACCAGAGTATCAATCAAGGGCCAAATTGATGATTGAAGAACCGGAAGTAAAACTTCTCCCGACAGACATCGGTACAAATCTCAAACCTCCAACCTCCAATACCGAACAGGAAACTGGAGCTCAGGGACAACGAACCAGCCTTGGGTCATTGCAAAAGATCCGGCAAAAGATATCAGAACAAAACAGGTCTGGTTTTAATGAAGTCAAGGCCATCACCGAAGAAGAACTGCACAACGCCTGGGGATTATTTATCCAGCAGTTAAGATCAAAAAGCAACCACTCAGCAGTAACCAATTTTAAAGGAGCAGAATTAAGAGTGATTGACAACAACGCAATAGAGATTATCACTGACAGTGAAATACAAAAAGCATTTATTGAGACTGAAAGGTCAGGGTTAATAGAACATATCCAAACATATTTTAACAACAGGACATTAACCTACCAGGTAACCGTAGTGGAAAAGGCAGCTGAAGATAAGCCACAGGAGGTGATTTTAACCCGTAAACAGCAATACCTGAAAATAATTGAAGAATACCCTTTAGTAAAAGAATTAAAAGAAAGATTGAAACTGGAAATAGAGTAACAATTCGCAACGTTCTTTTCCTTTTTTTGCATTAATTTCGACCCTCATTATAAATACTTAGAAATTATCAGTTATGGCAGAAGTGATCAGAATGCCGCTATTGAGCGATACTATGACCGAAGGGAAGATAGTAGCCTGGAACAAAAAGGTTGGTGATAAGGTAAAAAGTGACGATGTATTGGCAGATGTAGAAACCGACAAAGCTACCATGGAAGTGGTGGGATATGCCGATGGAACCCTATTATATATTGGTGTACCTGCTGGCCAGGCGGCAAAAATAAATCAGGTTATTGCCATTGTGGGTAAGGAAGGGGAAGATTATAAATCACTATTAGATGCACCTGCGGAAACAACTCCGGCTGCAGCACCAACACCTGCTCCAGCCGCTGCTGCCCCGGCAACACAAACCCCGGCAGCTGCTACAGGAAAAGTGGAACTGCCTGCCGGCGCCAAAGAGATAAGAATGCCCTTGTTGAGTGATACCATGACTGAAGGTAAAATAGTAGCATGGAATAAAAAAGTAGGCGACCAGGTAAAAAGTGATGACGTACTTGCAGATGTGGAAACCGACAAAGCCACCATGGAAGTGGTGGGTTATGAAGAAGGTACTTTATTATACATCGGTGTAGAAGCGGGCAAAGCAGCCAAGATAAATGAAATCATTGCTATTGTTGGCAAAGCGGGTACAGATGTAAGCGCTTATGTAGCTGCGGAAAAATCTGGTGCTAATGCTGGTGCGGCAACAACAACTGCCGCACAGCCTGCAGCAGCTACTGTCGAGGCTTCACAACCTCAAACCTCAAACCCCGAACCTCAGGCTGCTTCCGACCAACGCATCAAAGCTTCTCCATTAGCAAAAAAATTAGCTGCTGAAAAAGGCATTGACTTAACCAAAGTAAATGGTTCTGGCGACAATGGCCGCATCACTAAAAAAGATATTGATGGCTATGTGCCGTCGGCTCCTGCAACTGTTGCCGCGCCGGCTGCTGCAAAACCTGCTGCCACAGCGCCTGCATTTACAGCTGTTGGGCAGGAAGGGCATACCGATGTTGAGTTAACGCAAATGCGGAAGGTAATTGCCCGTCGTTTGGGTGAAAGCAAATTCACGGCTCCACATTTTTATCTCACCATGGAAATCAACATGGACAATGCTATCCCTGCAAGGGTAGCAATGAATGAGATGAGCCCGGTAAAAATTTCTTTTAATGACATGGTGATAAAAGCCTGTGCTATGGCACTTCGCCAGCACCCGGCTGTAAACAGCAGCTGGATGGGTGAATTCATCCGTCAGAATCACCACATTCATATCGGCTCTGCATTGGCGTTACCCGAAGGATTAATTGTTCCAGTGATACGTTTTGCCGATCAAAAATCTTTATCACAAATAGCTGCTGACGCCAAACAATTATACCAAAAAGCAAAAGATAAAAAATTACAGCCTGCTGAATTTTCCGGCAACACCTTCACCATTTCTAATTTGGGTATGATGGACATAGACCAGTTCACGGCCATCATTAATCCGCCCGACAGTGCTATTTTAGCGGTTGGTGCGATTAAGGAAGTGGTTGTGAAAAAAGGTGATGGATTTGGTATTGCCAACATCATGAAAGTAACCCTCAGTTGCGACCACCGCAGTGTGGATGGTGCCGTAGGTGCAGCCTTCCTGCAAACAGTGAAAAAGTTTTTGGAAAATCCTGTGACGATGCTGGTTTAAATTCCTTTTAATATTCATCCTGTAGCGCTGAAAGATCAGCGCTTTTTTTATGACTACCTGGTAAACGACATCAAAGGAAATAAACTAAGTTGCCTGGGCAGTTTTGAAGGACTGAATTTGTTAACTAAAAAATATTTTCCCTTAACTTGAAGAATGGATAAGCGAACCTTCATCAAAAATATTTCCCTCCTCGGAGCCACCCCGGCAGTTGGGCACCTGGATAAATGGATAAAAAAGTATGAACACATTATGCCGGGAGAACTGGCATCGGATGAAGTTTTTTGGGAGGGTATTCGAAAAGATTACAAGCTGAAGGCTGATTATATCAATCTTGAAAATGGATATTATTGTATTCTTCCGCAGGAAACACTTGAAAATTTTATTGTGCATGTAAGAGAGATCAATTACCAGGGGGCCTATTACATGCGTACCACACAAACAGATGATAAGAGAGTAATGGCAGAAAAGCTGGCGACGATGGCTGGCTGCAGCAAAGAAGAATTGATCATCACAAGAAATACAACTGAATCCCTGGACATGGTGATCAGTGGAATGCACTGGCAGGCAGGTGACGAAGCGGTGATGGCAGAACAGGATTATGGCGCTATGCTGGATATGTTTAAGCAGGTGGCTGCAAGGCATGGAGTGATAAATAAAGTCTTGTCTGTTCCCAATCACCCGGCATCTGATGAAGAGATAGTAAGCCTTTATGCGAGTGCTATCACCCCCAAAACAAAATTGCTGATGGTCTGTCACATTATCAACGTTACCGGCCAGATATTACCGGTGCGGAAGATCTGTGATATGGCACACAAGAAAGGTGTTAAAGTACTGGTGGATGGTGCTCATGCATTTGCTCATTTTCAATATGCAATTCCCGAACTGCATTGCGATTATTACGGTACTAGCTTACATAAATGGCTGAGCGTGCCGTTAGGTGCAGGATTTTTATATGTAAAGAAAGAGAACATAAAAGATGTATGGCCCATTTTTGGAACGGAGGGAAAGGAAGATGATATCTACCGCCTGAATCATACAGGCACACATGCTGTGCATACAGACCTTACTATTACCAATGCCATTGATTATTATTTTAAGATAGGAGCCGAAAGAAAGGAACAAAGACTCAGGTACCTGCAGCACTACTGGACAGACAAGGTAAGAAATATGCCGGGTGTAATTGTGAATACGCCGACGGCAATGGAAAGATCTTGTGGTATCGCTAATGTAGGGATAAAGAGCGTTAAACCAGGGGATTTAGCAGATATCCTGTTGAAGAAATATAAAATCTACACAGTGGCTATCGATTATGCGAATGTACATGGATGCCGCATCACTCCTAATATTTATACCACTCCCCAGGAACTGGATCAG
>Ga0097621_100001007_pt1 | contig 19832 bp, 18 predicted proteins | sample KBSMisM72_FD_73165 | JGI IMG/M metagenome (GOLD analysis project Ga0097621, IMG submission 73165) | Miscanthus rhizosphere microbial communities from Kellogg Biological Station, Michigan, USA - KBS Miscanthus M7-2 (version 2) (version 2) | ecosystem: Host-associated > Plants > Roots >... | reverse complement strand
GATGCCGCGTGCTTGGGCGTCGACGACGAGGGCGTTCCACTCGATTTGCAAAGTGCGAAGGCGTGACATTAGTAAGGACCTTGTCAGGAGGAAGGGGTTGGGTGCAACCCCGTGTTGGTTCAGTAGTTATAGGAGGTCCCGAATGAAAAAGAAAGCAATTAGAGGGCGCTTTTGTTCTGAAGATTTGAAAGAAAGGAAATTTTATTCCCGACAAGGTACCCGGACCTTTGACATAGGTCAAAGGACAATAAACCGGGAGGACGACTTTTTTACCCTTGACATTATCGGGAAAAAGGTACTTTTTCGGTGCCCCTGTAACCTGCCTTTGGAGGCACCGAGTTGTGACCAAACCGAGATTGATTAGTAAGCCGGAAGTTTTAGACCGTGTTGGTGTTGCCTACGTAACCCTTTGGGGTTGGATGCAGCAAGGCAAATTTCCACGGTCGCGTTCTGTCGGTCGTGAGACCGTCTGGGTAGAACAAGAAATTGAAGAGTGGATTTTGACCCGGCCACTCTCGCGGATAAAAGGACTCGACAACGACAACACCAAACAAAAACAGAAGACCAAGCAAAGGGCGTAACGCACATGGTACTGGAAACTGGAACCGGCGATGGACCGGACCGCACCAACATGACTGCGCTTGAATATTTGCGGTCACGTAATCAATGGGTAGCGTGGAAGTACAAGCAACGCAGCAAGGGCGGCAAACCAACCAAGCCACCAATCAACCCGCACAACGGCAAGACCGCCAAGGTATCGGACCCGGCGACATGGGGTTCGTACGAACAGGCCGAGGCCAGGCGGGCGCTGGATAACCTCGCCGGTGTCGGTTATGTGCTGACCGTCGACGACAATCTGGCGGGCGGTGACCTCGACCACGTCCGCAACCCAGTGAATGGGGAATTACAGGATTGGGCGCAAGGCATTGTCAATCTGGCCGAGACATATATAGAGGTGTCGCCGTCAGGTACCGGGTTGCGTCTGCTATGGCTCGGCAAGCCGGATGCCGCCGTCAAGAACGACAGACAGCAAGTCGAGATATACGGCGAGGGACGTTACCTCACCATCACCGGCGACCGTCTGGAAAATTGTCCTGACCAAATACTTCCAGCTCCCCGCACACGCGATATTTTGTTGGCCCGTGCGGCGGTGGTGCCTCCCCGTGGTAACGGTAACGGCGCAGACCATGTACACGTCGAGGACGCATTTGATAAGTTGAATACAACGGCGCTGCACAATCTGGATGCATGGGTGCCGGAGTTGTTTGGCGACAAGGCCAAGCAATCGACCCGCGGTTACCGGGTCACGTCAAAGGGTCTCGGTCGTGAACTCGAGGAAGACGTTTCCATCACGGTGGATGGCATTGTTGATTTCGGTGTCGCAGACCAAGGCGACCCCAACAACGGCAAGCGGACGCCAATCGGATTGGTCATGGAGCACAGCGAGACCGCGCACGACGAGGCGGTGGCTTGGTTATGCAAGCAACTGGGCGTCAATAAACCCGGCATTCTACTCGACCCGGATTTTCCAATGACGTCCTCCCGGGCGCTTATGAAATCCAGATTCACCACCGAGGGCAATTTACCAATCCTGCACCGTCACCGTGAAACGTTTTGGATATGGAAGGACAACTATTTCAATATTGTCGGTGACGAGATCATGGAGACCTCGTTATGGCGTTTCCTGGAAAACGCATTGCGGAAAGGCAAGAAGGGCGCACAACCCTTTGGACCGAAGCGCAGTCACATCAGCGATTGCGTCAGTGCGTTGCAGGCGGTGTGCCAGCTCGACCCGTTTATCGAACTGCCAACGTGGTTACAGGAAAAGGACATGCCGCCCGCCAATGAGTTCTTGGTATGTGCGAACGGTTTGCTGCACGTACCCTCGAGGACCATGTACCAATCAACACCAGATTACTTCTGCGTCTCGGCCTCAACGGTGGTGTACGACGAAGACGCCCCGGTGCCAACCAAGTGGCTGGAGTATCTTGATGAGGTGTTGGCGGACGAAGAAGCCATCCAGCTCGCACAGGAGTGGACCGGTTATCTGCTGGTGCCCGACACGTCACAGCAAAAGATATTGTACTGCGAGGGACCAAAGCGATCCGGCAAGGGTACCTTCGCCCGTGTCCTGACCGCCCTGCTTGGCAAGGACTCGGTCGGCGGACCAACGATGAACTCACTGGCAGAGTCGTTTGGTCTGGAACCGTTAATCACCAAGCCGGTTGCCATCATATCGGATGCCCGCATCGGGTCTCATACCAATAAATCCTCGGTGGTCGAACGTCTGCTGTCGATTAGCGGTGAGGATACGATGTCGGTCAACCGTAAGAACAAGCAGCATTGGAACGGGACGTTGCCGACGCGGTTTATTATCATGACCAACGAGGCACCGGCGTTGATGGAAGGGTCAGGTGCGTTGGCGGGACGTCTGCTCGGGTTAATTTTTCAGGTCAGTTTTTTCGGACGCGAGGATATGGAGCTGACGAAGAAACTGACTCAGCCGGAAGTGTTGTCGGGGATTTTGAACTGGGCGATCGAGGGTTACGTGCGGTTGCGTGCCCGTGGTCGTTTCGTGCAGCCACGCAATGCGGTCGCCAAGCTGGAGGAGATTGAAATACTGGGTGCGCCGGTCAAGGCATTTATCAAAGACGATTGTGACATCGGACCCGCACTGCGGGTTCATAGTGATATATTGTTCGACCGCTACAGGAGTTGGTCCGAGCGCAATGGCCAGCCGGGTCACGTCATATCCAAGAACTGGTTCAGTCGCAATCTAATGGTCGCCCAACCATCGGTTTCATCGCGGCGGCTTGGGCGGGACGGGTCCGAGGGCTCGTTTTACATTGGCATCGGTCTCAAACCAGTGGGTCAGAACGGCGGTCGACCGGCTGAGGACATACCGTTTTGACGCAATGTAGGGTAATGTAGGGTATTTTCCCAGTTGGACGCCAAAACAAAGGAATGTAGGGAATGCAGGGTAATGCAGGGTATTTGTCCAACTTTTACGCGTGTAGAAAATATGGGAAAAAGAAAAGAGAATATAAATACGTAAACATATGTGTATGTATATAGGAGGTAATGTGGGGCAAATACCCTGCATTACCCTACATTGCCCGTCATTGTGATTGTGGGATGGTGCAGGTTACGCCCAATGTCTGGGTATACCCTGCATTACCCTACATTGCGCGGAGGTGAAAAGTGATGTTTCATTTCGCGCCGAAGTCCAGAAATACCCGTCATGCCCTACATTCTGAAATCGTGTCGGCAATCGTGTGGAGGTCTCGTGCGCGCCGCAATTAACGGAATTAGGGCGGTTGATTTCCGGATTGGAGTGTGGTTGCAGTTTGCCTTGTCCAGAAGGACAGGCTTGTTTTTTTTGTCAGACTCATTTAGGGAGGGTTCCCAACCGGGTTTTATTTGCGGGAGGGACCGTTGGCGTTCTGGGCTGTTATCACGACTCACCCACAATGCGAACGACGAGCCCTTCGACATCTCGAGTGGCAAGGGTTTCAATGCTACGCTCCAAGGGAAAAGGTTGTCCGTGTTCGACGTGGTCGCAAGGTCGACGACATCCGCTTCCTGTTTCCTCGTTACCTGTTCGTCTGGATCATAGACCAGTGGCACGCGCTGCTGGGAACTTTTGGCGTGTCTAAAATTCTGATGAACGGTGAAGTGCCATCGCAGCTGCCGACGTCTTGGATAAACGGAATGAAGTTGAAGGAACGTAATGGGCTGATCGTTTTGCCCAAAGACAGATTCAAGGTCGGCGAGCGCGTACAAGTCACCAGCGGATTGTTTCAAGGTCAGTTCGGTCTCTATCAGGGAATGACGTCTCGACAACGCGAAGTGGTTTTACTGGGAACGTTGGGACGTGTTGAATTAGCGTCAGGCAACCTCGACTAATAGGTTCGACCTTGTCGCGGCTGAGTGGAACGTCGTTTCCATGGATTAGCGGTAGCCCGCCTCGAAGTGTGCTCCGTTATTTTAACGGGAAAAAACGGCATGACGGCAGAGATTGAGATTTTAAACCCACAACCGAACTCGTCTTGGTTCAAGAAGGGCGAGCCACGTCCAGAGGGTGCGGGACGTCGACCGGGTAGTGTCAACGGTACGACGCGCATTCTAAAAGAGGCAGCGATCCTTGCGGCCGAGCTGGAAGGTCGAGACGGCAACGGCCAGGATGGTCTCGTCGGATTCTTTCGTCGCGTCGCCAACGAGGACATACGTTCGTTCGCCGCAATCCTCGGTCGCATCATTCCGCTGCAAGCAGAGAACAAAGGCGACGTGCGCGTTGAGGTTACATACGACACGATCGACCAAGTACGTGAAGAGCTGGAAGCCTGCGGCATTTCAATCGACATGGTCAAGAAGGCGTTGCATCAACCCTTTGAAGATTTCAGTGAGTAGACAATGGACCAGAGTGCAGCAGACGAGATGGCATGTCTGCTGGCCAGCATCAAGAAGGGTTGGACCGGTTACGATGTAGAAGCGATCAAGCGTTCGCTCAACGTCATCGGTCAAACAGAATTCTACACCTTCCGCCAAGTCATACGCCCCAAGATGCTGGATGCGTGGTGGCAGCGTGACGTCGCCAAGGCGCTCAATCAATTCTGGGATGACTTTGTCGCTGGCAAACGTCCGGTGTTGGTGCTGCAAGCACCACCGCAGCACGGCAAGACAGAACAGATCATAGACTTCATTGCGTACTGCGCAGGTCGCAATCCAGACCTAAGAACAATCTTCGCATCATACTCGGATGACCTCGGCGTGCGTGTGAACCTCGCACTGCAGCGCATCTTCGACAACGAGCGTTACCGCAAAATATTCGTCGACACCAAACTCTCCGAGACCAACGTCAGCACACTTGCTGGGAGGTGGCTGCGGAACTCATCTATCATTGAGTACGTAGGGCACGAGGGCTCGTTTCGAAATACAACTGTCGGCGGACAAATCAACGGCCAAGGTCTCGACCTCGGCTTCATCGACGATCCAGTAAAGGGACGTGCCGAGGCACAATCAAAAACCATCCGCGATAAAACGTGGCAGTGGTTCACCGACGACTTCTTCGGACGCTTCTCCAATCACGCTGGCCTCGTTATGATAATGACGCGCTGGCACATCGATGACCCTGTCGGCAAATGGATTGAATACTTTCCGCATACCAAGGTGTTGCGTTATCCGGCGCTCGCTGAAGAGGACGGTGAACATCGTCGAGCTGGAGAGCCGTTGTTTCCGCAACTCAAGTCGCTGGAGTTTCTGCAAGCACGTCGACAGGTGTTGACGCAAGCGAGTTGGGAATCGCTTTACCAACAGAATCCAATCGTGGTCGGCGGTGAAATCTTTCCAGTCGAACAGTTTAAGATTGTCCAGACCTTCGACAGGAAGAAGATTAAAAAATCCATCCGTTATGTCGACAAGGCCGGCACAGCAGATGGTGGCGCATACACTGCAGCGGCACTCGTACACGCCATGCAAGACGGCACGACGGTTGTTGAGGACATGTTGCGAGGTCAGTGGTCAATCCTCGAACGCGAACAACGATTGATGCAGGCCGCCGCCTCCGACAAAGTGACATGCCCGCGCTATTCTCTCTGGTTCGAACAGGAACCCGGCAGCGGTGGCAAGGAGTCCGCGGAGAACTCCATCCGCAGGTTCAAGGGTTACGACGTCCACACCGACAGAGTGACAGGGTCGAAAGAGGTGCGCGCACAGCCATATGCGGCACAAGTGGAGGCCGGCAACGTGTCACTGGTTGCCGCTGGGTGGAACCGCGAGTTCATCGACGAGCACGAACAGTTCCCGATGGGCAAATACAAAGACCAAGTGGATTCGACTGCGGGCGCATTCAACAAGCTTGCAGAAACAATGTCTGGATATGATCGCACCCTTGCTTGGGTTGGCTGACATGACCGATGAAGAACTCGAAGACGCCATCAGCATACTGAAGCAACGCGCTGCGCGTGAAGGTGAGATGTCGTCGCTGTGGATTGTGATAGAAGATGCCGAGGATTGTTTGCAGGACAAACTCGGACCAATGGAACGCACCGCGGTCGAACGTAAAATAGAACTCGAGTTGTTGGTGAGGTGATTGTCCTTCACCTACGTTTTTTGTTTCTCGCCATCGGCATAGCGGCGATAGTTATTTTTCTAATGCTGTGGATGGCGTTGCGATTCGTACTAATCACGATCACTATATGGACCGTGTTCCTTGCGAGGTGGTTATGGCGATCGGTGACGTAAGAGTGGAAGTCGTACCCGATGACGACGCCGATGCGCGCAATTATCCGCCCGGTGTCTTGGCCATGCTGGGTCCTGACACTGTGCTGATGTCCAATGACAGCCTGCGTATGTATGTGCGCAGGAGTCAGTGGGATAAGATGAAAGACAGTTTCAAAAAATTGGAGAAACCCCGATGAGCGATGATGTACTCGACGCCGTTATCCGTGCTGCAGAAGTAACCGCATCACAAGCAACCGGCAACGACCAGAACGACTGGAAGAACTTCGCCCAGAACCTCCGCGTGGCCAAGGAAGACCGGCCGAAACCTACACCGCACGAGAAATGATAGTCACGGTGAGGGATGGCACGGTGTCGTTGTACACATACGACACCGTGGAAAAGACCGAAGGGCTTTCACCAGCGCGTGCCGATATGGAAGACGTAACCAACGCACTGCGTGAAGCCTTGGCGTTTCTCGAGGGAGGGGCAGATGACTCTGGAAGTAATTAATGGACCGATGATTGCAGCCGGAGAGTCGTTGTCCGAACCGCTCGATGTGCGAGCAGGGCAGATGGTCCGCATCACTATGCCGGGCGAGTGGACAGAAGCGCCGCTGACGTTTCAGTTCTCCACCGATGGCGTTTTCTTCAACGACATGTTTGGGCTCGACGGCTTCGAAGTACAGGTGCCCGTTGTTGTACCCGGCAGCGGAGTCATCGTACCCGGTGACGTCGGACGTGCCATGAACTACATCAAGTTCCGCAGTGGCACACGCGGCAACCCAGTGCCGCAGGAGAAGGAGACATGGTTCGCCATCGCTGTTGTGACGACGAGCGAGCCGGAACCACCTCCCGCACGTGCAGCCGCAAAGAAGAAGGCGCCGACGAAGAAGACCGCAAAGAAGAAGTCGAAGCGATGAAAGAGCGCATCTACATCTGGTTGGCTTGGCACATGCCGCGTCGCTTGGTGTACTGGTGCGCTATTCGTTTGGCGTCACGTGCGACGATGCCACCTTACGAGAAGCAGGTGGTGCCCGAGTTGAAAGTAATGGACGCCCTTAACCGTTGGCATTGGACTTAGGTCATGGGCTACTTCTTCGACACCTTCCACAATCTGCTAAGTGGCCTCGGCATGCCGGGCCGCGACAAGATGACTGCGTTCCAGTACGCCAAACCAATCTGGACACGTCAGCAACTCGAGGCCGCATTCCAGTCGGACTGGATCGCACGCAAGGCAATCTCCATTCCAGCGCAGGACAGTGTGCGCGAGTGGCGGTCATGGCAGGCCAAGGGCAAACAGATTGAACAACTCGAGGCCACGGAAAACCGTCTACAGTTGCAGTTGAAGATACAGCAGGCGTTGACCAAGGCGCGCTTGTACGGTGGTGCGTGCATTCTGATTGGCGTCGACGGCAACATGGCGAGTGAACTCGACCCAGAGACCATTCAGAAAGACGGTCTGAAATACATCCATGTACTGGCACCGCACCAACTCAGTGTTGAGAATTTGGTGTATGACCTCGAGTCGCCGTACTATGGACAGCCGGAGTTCTACGAACTGCAAGACCAATCACAGCGGGTGAAAACGGTAAAGATACATCCCTCCAGGATGGTGCGTCTGACCGGACTCGACTCCCCTGACCCGATGGAGAATGGTGGTTGGGGCGACCCGTTGATGCAAGTCATCCATGACAGCGTCAGCAATGCGGGCACTGTGATGCAGTCGGTCGCCGTAATGATCCAGGAAGCCAAGCTTGACGTTATCAAGATTCCGGGTCTCACCGAAATCCTCTCGACCACTGATGGCACGAACCGAATGATTAAGCGGTTCACCGAGGCCAACGTCGCCAAGTCGGTCGTCAACGGCATTCTGATTGACGGCGAAGAAGAATGGCAACGCATCGGCGTCAACTTCCAAGGGATGCCCGAGGTGCTGCAAATGTATTTGCAGATGGCAGCAGGTGCGGCAGATATCCCTGCGACACGTTTCCTCGGACAGAGTCCCGCTGGGTTGTCGGCGACAGGCGAAAGCGATTTGCAGAATTACTATGACCGCATTGCCAGCGATCAGGAACTGCGACTCACACCGGCGCTGGAGAAACTCGACAAAGCCCTTGTGCGATCCGCACTCGGGACCTCGGACGAGAACATCTTCTACAACTGGAATTCGTTGTGGCAGATGAGCGATACGGCCAAGGCCGACATTGCCAAGAAGAAGGCCGAGGTGACAAAGATCGATGTTGACTGCGGTCTGATTCCGTTTGTCGCATTGGCCAAGGGACGTTGCAACCAACTAATCGAGGATGGCACGTACCCCGGATTTGAAGCGGCGCTGGAAGAAGAACTCGCCAAGCAAGACTTTGCCGAACGCGAGGAAGAAGCCGTCGCGGCAGAAGAGGCCGCAGCCCAGAAGCAGTTGGAGATGGCGAAAGCCAATGGCGGTGACGATCCAGAGAATCCCAACGCCGCCAAAGCAAACGGCAAAGAGCCACCTCCGAAGGAGAAGGTACCTGCCGAATGACCCTTGTCGGAGATGCCGTTTCCAAGTACCCAGCTTCGCGGCGTGACCCAACCCGTAGCGGTGGCATCCGTCGTCATGGTCGTGCGGTGGTCAATCGTCGTATCTTCGAATTGAACAAGGGACTGCGGCAGACGTTGCAGGAACATGACGTCGTCGGATTGAAACAGTCGGTCGACCAACCGCAATTTGCAGCATGGACGGAGAACAACGCCCAGAAGTTGGGACGTGCCGAACCGATGTTGCAACGGTTACTCGACATCACAATATCGTCGCCATCGGATTGGTTGAACGAGACCATTCAAGTTGCCGTTGAAAGCGGTGTATCCCAAGCTCTGCGTGAGCTGCGTAATCCGGAAATAGAACCCAACGCCTCCGCCACCGCGTCGTTCCATGCCGCCAAAGCAGCGAACGAGGTAGCGGGTATTGGCTGGGAGACCAAGCGTCGCATTATCCGACACGTTGGCAACGCGCTGGAGACCAAGCAAAGCCCAGTGGAAATGATGCGTGACATCCGTTTGTCACTGGAAAAGATTACACGTCGTCGACTTTTATTGCTGGTGAATACCGCCGTTGTCGCCGCATTGAACGCCGGCAAGTTACTGACCTATGGCAGCAATGGCATAACGAGGGTTGGTGTTGAACCGGAATGGTTGCCTCGAAGCAATTCTGTTCGTCATAGTGTCGTGGCTAGTGACCATCGCCATAGCCATGTGGGCATATGGCGGGATGAAGAATTGGTCAACGTCCTCACTGCGGGTGATGACGATGTCTGTGAAGATTGCGAGAGTATTGCCGAAGATGGTCCATACGCACTTGATGAGGCAGCAGGACTCATTCCAGCACATCCCAATTGCCGGTGCGCGTTCGTCCCGTTCGGTGACCGACGCTACGCCGAGATAGAAGAACAACGAAGGGAACGAGAAGATGACGACTAAGGTACAGCGGTTCACGGTCATCGACGATTTTTTCTCCGACGATTTGCAGTCGGCCTACATCGCGGGCTTTGCCTACGAGGTCGATGAAGGCAACGACAAACTTGCCGCACATGTCGAGAAGTGGATTAAGGAAGGCAGGGTACGCGAGGGCGGACCGGTTGCCATTGTTTCTGGAAGTGATTCAACCGAGGAGTAACCCCGATGGCCGTAACGCATCCGACCGCCGTGCGCACTGCACTGGCGGATTTTGTTGTTGACCAACTCGACCTCAATACGCCGCCCGGCAAGATCGTGATGCAGACCGCGGGCGGTGTGGCGGTGGCGACACTGACGTTTGCCAATCCGGCATTCGGCGCCTCGGCGGCAGGTGTGGCGACAGCGAACGCCATCGTTGCCGACACCAATGCGGTCGGCGGTACGATTGCCAAGGCCGAGTTGCGGCAGGGTAATGCGACGCCCATCGTTCTTTGTTCGGTCACCGCAACCGGTGGCGGTGGTGACATCCAGCTCAACTCGGTTGTTATCTCCGCAGGTCAGCAGGTGTCGCTGACGTCGTTGACCTATGCTGCCCCAGCGTAATGCTGTTCCGTGCGGTGATTGCCATCTCTGCTGCAAGATGATGACACCACTGCACCCGGAAAGAGGGGATGACCCATCGCGCTATCAAACCGCGATGTGCCATACGCCCGGCAAAAAGCCCTACATGATTCTTGACCGGCACGCCAATGGGGATTGCGTGTACCTAGGCGAGACTGGCTGCACCATCTGGGAGTATGCCCCTGCGGTGTGCCAAGAGTTTGATTGTCGTATGTCATTCAAAAACAGTGACCGCCCGGGCCGACGCCGTGCGGTTAAACTTGGTTACCTGACGCAAGAGATATTCGACCGTGGTCGTGAATTGCTGAAGGCGAAGTGAATGGCGCTGCCCGTCACCATATCCGGATTTGGTACAGCACTGCCGCTGTTGGGTCCGTTCAAGACCTCCACCGGTCCGGCGTTGGCGCAGGGTGTGACGGGTGTTGATAACAGCGTCGGGTTTACTTTCGTTGGTGGTCAATGGGCCGGGCAGTCGTTCACGCCTGATACGACGATCACGGTCAACGGCATCTCGCTGTTCATGTCGCGCGTCACGCCAGCGCCGAACTATGGCACTCTCATTACAATCCGGGCGAACGATCCGTCCGGTGCAGTGCTCGCAACATCGGATCAGGTCGCGCCTTCCACGGTTGGCAGTAGCAAGGGTTACATCAAGTACAACTTCCAAACGCCTGTCACGCTGCAAGCTGGCGTCACCTATGGCTTCCGAATTGCGACCACCAACCTGCAATCTGGCTACGGCTACTCGGTGGCGGGCGCGTCAACTGATGTGCTGTCGGGAGGTGAGGCTTACAACGACAACGGCGCGACCGGCGGCGATCTTGCCTTCGTCATGCACACCGGCGCGAACGATGTGTTCTACGTCTTCGGCGCGGACGCCAATGGCATTGTGGTCGCCAAGGCGACTGACCCATCCAGCGCATGGACAACAGCCGCCTCGTACGCCATCGGTCAGGCACCTACGGCACTGACATCGTATCAGGTCGGAAATATCATCCACTTGATTTACGGCTACGCGAACGCGGGCAATGCGTTCCTGAACTACATGCAATTCGACATGGGGCTCAGCGGCTTCATCGGGTTCGCCGAGACGGTCCTGAACGGCGTAATTACAACGGGGCAGTTGGGCGCGCTGGTACACAACGCTTCGTTGGTTGTGCGTTCTAACGGCGAGGCCGTTGTTCTCTTCAACGGCTTGCAGACCAAGACATCGGGCACCTATCGTGCTCGTGTCTATCACACGCGGCGCACTGCGCCGCAGACATGGTCCGCTCCTGTACAGGTTGATGCCAACACGGCACATGATTTCGTCGCCCGCGAGAGTACGCTTGGTGCAGGCGATCTCGTACATATGTGGTGGTTCAACCAGACACTTGGGCAAGGGCAATCGCGGACGCTGAGTGCGGCCAATGCACTGAACACGGTGTTTGATTGCGGATCGGTTGGCACCTCGACCTATGATTACGCAAGCGATGCACTAGTTGAGACCACGAACACAAGGGTTGCTTACGCCTACGGAAACGCCACCTCGAATAATATCGGGCGCTTTCTCAGCGCTGCTAACCCGACATTCACGACTGGCAGTCAAAATCCGTCGGGCGCAGCGCAACCGACAAGGCTGCGGCACGAAGGCACCGATTTCTATGCGGTCTCCCGCAACAGTAGTGGCAACTCAATCACCATTTCCAAATCGTCGGATTTCGGTGCGACGTGGAGCGCCCCGACATCATCATTCTCTGGTTCAATTGCAGGCAGCCGCGCGGCGCTCTCCAGAGACGGATCAACTTACCAGCGTAGTGCTTTCGTCGTCGTTCCGTATTTCGTCAACGACGGCGGCGTGTGGAAGTACAATGAGTACACAATCCGCACGCTGGGCGCGATCGGCACAGGCTCTTTAAACTCGAGCGTGTCTGATGTTGATGGTGTCGGTGCTGTCGTTTCATTGCCGGCTGTTGGCACCGGCAATCTGGTAACAGTCAACACAACGGGACAACGCGGCGCAGGTGTTGGTGGCTCGGTTGGCACAGGTGATCTGACATCGACCGCGCCGGCAGTCGTCGGCACCGGCACTACAGGATGGAATGCAACCGGTGCGTTGGTCGCCACCGGCTCGACACTGTCCGCCGTTGGTGCCGTCGTATGGCCGCCCGTCGCTGGCACCGGTGCGCTAACCTCTACAGTCGCAGACCTCGACGCACTCGGTGTATCGCGTTCAGTTGGCGCCGCGGCATTGGTCGCAACGACGTCGGTTCTCGTCAGTACGGGCTCGGCATTCTGGAAAGTCACTGGCACACTAGCGGCCAACGTCGCCGACCTCGACGCCAATGGCTTTGTCGTCGACGCGCCCGCGGGTGGAACCGGCGCGCTACTGTCTACTGCATCCGTGGCCGCCGCCGCCGGCGTGTCGCGCTCGTCAGGTGCAGGCACGTTAACGTCTACTGTCTCCAACCTCGGCGCCGTTGGCGTCTCACGCGCGGTTGGTACTGCGACGCTGGTTGCCCCCGATCGGACGGTGGCAGGTGTCGGTCAGAACGCCATAAGTGCAACGGGCGCGTTGCAGACATTGCCAGCGGCATTGTCCGGCGTTGGTGTGGTCATGGCGACCGGCACCGCCACTCTCCAGAGTGGTCTTGCGACCGGCACGGCAGTAGGCGTTTCTAAATCTGTTGGTGTGGCGGCGTTACAATCGGTCGACTCGGTTATCGTCGGCACGTTGCAAATCACCGGCACCGGCGTACTGACTTCCACCGCCACGTTGTCCGGTGCAGGTGTTTCACGGTCGAGTGGTGTCGCGTCCCTCCTCGCCACCTCGGCGGTTGCCACGGGTCCGGGTCTCTCGGTCTCCCGTGGCACTGCGGTTCTAGTCGACGGTCCGGCAGGGGTCACCGGGTCCGGGTCACTTCAGGGTGCCGGTGTAGGGGCCTTGGGCGCACAGGGTGCGGGCGTTGCCGGTCTGGGTGTTACCCAGTGGGTAATGACCGGAACGCTACAGGTGACCACCGCAACGGCGTCTGGCACCGGTCTACCTCTTTGGGTGGCGACGGGTGTTCTAACCCCGGCAAAGGCGACGGTTTCGGGTGTCGGTCAGTCCTCCTCCACGGCGTCGGCAAACCTCCAAGCCTCGGTTGCCAGCGTTTACGGGTCCGAGGGCGTCTCGGTAATTGGTGGTGTCGGCAGTGTCCCGGCGCAGTCCGCCCACCTAGACGGCACGGGTATAGTCCGGGCAACCGGCACCGGCACGTTGTCCAGCGTGGCAAGTATCGCCGGCGTTGGTCTGTCAAGGTCGACCGGCACGGCGGCTGTGATTTCGCTATCGACCGCAATCACCGCGACCGGTAAGGTTACCGCCTCCGGAACCGGTGCGCTGGTTGCGGCCACGGCGACCGTGTCGGGTGCAGGCAAGAACAGCTGGGTTGCGACAGGTGAACTCAATGCCGCCTCTTACACGCTAGCGTGTAACGGCACCGCCCAGTGGACCTCTACCGGCACGCTCGTTGCACAAGCAGCGGAAGTCGAAGGGTCAGGTACACTCGGCACCAAGGGCGCTGGAACGTTAGTTGCGACACGGTCGACGGTTTACGGTTACGAAGGCGTCTCGGTTATCGACGGCATCGGCGTACTGCAAGCCCGTGCGGGTGACGTTACAGGTGCAGGCAATTCGCGTTGGATCGGTACGGGCGGACTGCCTGCCGACTCTGCCGGTCTTTCAGGCGTCGCTGTCTCGCAATCACGGGGCAGCGGCGCACTAATCGTTCTCACGTCGGATGTTGTTGGTGTCGGTGGTCTCGTCGACATTACCGGCACCGGCGAGTTGCAGTCCAAACCAGCGGAGATATTCGGTACCGCTAACCTGACATCGTCCGGCTCCGGCGTCCTCGTCGAGTCACCACACCTCGTTGCGGGTGTCGGTCGTTCGGTTTCGACGGGCACAGGCACGCTGAAGTTAGTCACCGCCTCCATCGTTGCGGGTGTTGGCAATAACGAGACCGTTGGTTTTGGCGATCTCAAGCAGACTTATCGCGCCTATCTAATCGGACACGGCACAGTGTCGTGGCCGGTCGACGGTGTCGGTACGCTGCAAGCCAAGGCGTCGAAGGTTGTCGGTCAAGGTCGCATCGTTGTACAGGGTCAAGGCCAGTTGGTTGCGGCCTCGTCGCAACTGGATGGTAGCGATCAGGAAGTTGTAACCGGCGACGGTGTACTCGCGGCGGTATTCAGTCAGGTAGAAGGCATTGGTGATGTTGTCACAACGCCGACATGGCCAACTCCGAAACCCTTACCACCGTCCTATCCGGGCACCGCACCGTGGCAAGGCGCCACTGCCTCTTTCAACGGTGGTGACTTTGTTGTGCCGTGGAATGGCGGCAGTGTTGTTAAGCCATGGCGTAGGGCGGCCTGATGCGAAATGGCGGACAGGGAAAAGTAAGGGCGCGCGGTTACGTAGTGGTTCAAAACGAACCGCTGCCGATTGAACCTGCCGAACCGCTTGTCTGGATGGTCAACCGTTTACAGGTTGACGAAGAAGGTTCACCGTTACAGGAAGGCATCTTCAGTAATTACAACGACGACATCGTGTTGGAGATGGATACCAATACGCTTGTTGGCCGCTACGATCCGGCTCGAGGACCGGGTCAACGTCTGGAAATTGGTGACGGTCTGCGCGTCGAAGACGGCGTTCTGATTGGTGAAGGTGGAGGCGAGAAGGGCGACCCCGGACCGCCGGGGCCAGCCGGCCCGCCCGGCCCGGCAGGACCCGCGGGCGCCTCGTCGTCAATGTGGCTCTATCGTTTTGACAGCAACACGTCGGCGATGGACCCCGGTGCCGGACGACTCAAGTTCAACACCGCGGACCCGTCGCAGGCGACACGGATTTATTTCGATCGACTGACGCAGGACGGTCTCGATCCAACCACGGCGTTCACCGTCGCCAAGTTTGACGATCAGTTCGTTATTCAGCGGCGCGGGATGTCGGCGCAGTCAATGACATTCAAGATGCTGGCGCCGGCGATTGACCGCATCGATTGGTTTGAGTTGTGGGTCGAGTGGATCGAACAGACGGGTTCGAACTTTCAGAACAACCAAGAAATCACGGTCATCCTGCGCACGCGAGGTCAACCGGGTCCGGTTGGTCCGCAGGGCATTCAGGGTCCGGTTGGACCAAAGGGCGACAAGGGTGACCAAGGCATTCAGGGTCTCGTCGGTCCAAGCGGTCCGCGTGGTCTCGTCGGACCGCAGGGCGTGCAAGGTGAGAAGGGCGACAAGGGGGATAAAGGAGACAAGGGCGATCAGGGTATCCAAGGCATCCAAGGTATTCAGGGTGAGCAGGGTATTCAGGGACCCAGTGGCGACCTCGGTACATCCGACGTGCCAATGGATGGCAAGTACTACGCCCGCAAAGACAAGACATGGGCGGAGTTCGAAGCCGACGCCAGCATTGCCATCGGCGACACGCCACCTCCCAATCCCAAGCACGGAAAACTTTGGTGGGATTCATCGGCCGGTGTCACGTATATTTACTTCAACGACGGGACGTCGCAACAGTGGGTTATCTCGCAACCGTGGCAAGGTGAGCAGGGACCGCAGGGCATTCCCGGCAAGACCGTTCTAAACGGTACGAGCATGCCGTCGAGTGTCGTCGGTACTGACGGCGACTTCTACATCAACACGGCAAACAATTTTATCTATGGTCCCAAAGCATCCGGTACGTGGCCGGGTGGCGTTCCAATGACGGGACCGCAGGGCATACAAGGCATCCAAGGCAACCCGTCAACGGTACCGGGACCGCAGGGACCCAAGGGCGACCAAGGCATTCAAGGTCTGCCGGGTCAGTGGGTACAGATTACGCAGGCCGCTTACAATGCGTTGTCGCCACCTAACCCCGCCATGCTTTATGTGATTGTCGGATGACAACGCTCAACTACGCAGACAAGTTCATGATCGGTGGGCAACAGCCCTCGGCGGTGTACCTTGGTTCAACCAAGGTGTGGCCGGCGTCGTTCAAGCCGGCAGACATTGCCAATTGCATCGTATGGGTTGACGCATCCAAATCGTATTGGGACAACCTCGGCAGCGGTTCAGCAACGACAATCCTCGGTTCACCGAACCCGGTGTTCCGGCCCAACGCTCTCAACGGTCTGCCTGTACTAAAGATTACAAAGGGACAGGGACGACTCCGGTTCACCGGTCTGAACGTCGATAAGGATTGGACCATCATTTATGTCGGTCGGAAATGGCAAACTGGAACCGGCCGCATCGTCACTGGACTATGGTCAGGGACGGGTAGCACCAACATTCTAATCGGCCACCACGGCAGTGAGTACGAGTGTGCTTACATTGAAGGTTGGATCAACACACCGGGCGGACAACTCACCGCTGGCACCGACTGGAAAATGTACTCGTCTGATTCAACGGCAAACGGGTTCGGTCGACTGTTCAGCGATGGAGTGTACCTCGGCCAGTTCGGGGGACCGTCACCGGCAAGGGGTTGGAACGGCAATTTAAATATCAGTGGTTGGACCAACGACGCCGACCCGGCACAAGAGGTTTCGCAACAGGCCGATTGCGAGATTGCCGAACTGGTAATGTACAACAGGAAATTGACGACGGCGGAACGTCAGCAATTGGAGAACTATCTACGGGTCAAGTGGAATCCGATAGTTCCATACAAGCCCAACAACATCAGCGGTTGCGTGGTTTGGTTGGACGCTTCGCAGTTGGCGTTGGCAGATGGGGCCTCCGTTACAGCGTGGCCCAATCTTGGCACCGGACCGCAACCGACAATCTTCGGTTCACCGAACCCAGTGATCCGCGCCAATGCCCTCAATGGCAAACCGGTGGTGAAGATTACTGGAGCCCAAGGCACGTTCCGGTTTAGCGGCACAGGCGTTGACAGGGATTACACGGTCGCCATCGTCGCCCGTAAATGGACGACCAAGGCCGGGCGCATCCTAGCCGGAAACTATTCGGCGACGACGAGCAACGTTCTGTTTGGATGGTGGAGCACACGGTCGGATTGTTCGTACAACGAGGGTTGGCTGACCCCGGACGATGTCCACACCGATGACATGAATTGGAGATTCTATACGGGGGATGCGTCGTCAACGTTACCTGCGAGACTGTTTAAGGATGGTGCCGTGCTGCGCAGTGGCGCTGCAACGCCGTCCGGTGGTCTCAAGAATACGTTATGCATCAGCGGCCATGACGACACCAAAACTGAATCCGCGGATTGCGAAGTCGCAGAATTGGTGATGTTCAATCGTCGACTGTCGGACATCGAACGCGCGCAACTGGAACAGTACCTGCGCCTGAAGTGGGCGCCTCCAGCTCAATTGTTTACACCGAGGGACCTCGGACCAAATCTTATTGGTTGGTTCGACTCACGAGACTCCAGCCAAGTTATTCTCGCTGGTGCCGGCGTCAGCCAGTGGAAGAACAAGTTCGGCGGTGGACTGACACTGACGCAAACGAATGACGCCTACCGGCCGACATACGCTGTAGGCACGGTGATAATTGGCAACCCGCAAAACTTCGTTGCCGCCAATGCCCCGGCCGCGTTCGATATCATCTGGGTAGGGAAACCGAGACCGGCCGCGGGAAACGACTGGAGGACATTGCTGCGCGGTGCCACTGCGGGCGGACTACACCACGTCATCGTAGAAAACGGTGCCACGAGAATCGGAACTTACAACAGTGCTTGGTTCCCGGCGACGAGAGCCAGCCCAAACAACATGACCTCGGACAGTGCACCGGCACCATACGTTACTTCTCAGAATGGTACTTGGACGGACGCTTATGCCTTCAAGGCTTTTGATGGAGTGAACACCACTTTCTCGCACAGTGGCGGCCCGGTTGCCACCACTCCATACTGGACCAAGATTGATCTCGGTGAAGCGCGAAAAGTCGTTTATTACAGTTATCGCCCTCGACATGACAGCCAGGATGGCAGCATCCCGTGGCAGCAATGGAGAGGTTGGACGCTTCAAGGATCAAACGATAATTCGAATTGGACCTTGGTGCATACCGTAGCGAACGCACCAAACTTTGCGTTGAGCGAGTTGCGGACATATACACTCGCAGCACCAGCGACTTTCCGTTATTGGATGTGGACTGTCACGGATGCCACGGGATACGGAGCCGAGCCGGCGTGGGCCGCTGCCGCCGAACTCGGGCTTCACGAAGATCTGACATGGGATAACGTTTACGGAATTGGATACGCACGCCTTGGTACAACGGCGCCCGCCACTATCTCTCGAGATGGCGGCAACATGGTGTCGACAGGCACAGTACCTTTAGCGGCGGACCTTCCATTCGTTTCGTTCGGCGCATACCAAGGGCCGCCCCCTTCGCAGGGATGGGGCGACATTAACGAAGCGGTGTTCATGCCGTACAATTCCTCGGAGAGCCTGCGGGCTATGGCCGAAGGTTATCTGGCACACCGACACGGGTTGACGGCGTTACTGCCGGCAAACCATCCATACAAGAGTACACCGCCATGATGGACTTCCCAGCATCGCCATATGTTGGACAGACCTATCAAGCGTCAACAGCGGCGCCAACCTACAAGTATGACGGCATCAAGTGGAAGATTAGTTCGGGACCGGTGGCAGCACTGCCAGCTACCACGTTGCCGTTAATGGATAACGTATCGTCTCCGGGTATAACCACGAATTGGTCGCGGGCAGATCACCGTCATCCGACCGATACAAAGTTGGTGCCACTCGATAACCCTACGTTTAACGGGACGCTGACGGCCCAGACCTTTAACGTCTCCGGCAACTTCAACGGTGGTTTGTTTGCGACGACGGCAGACGGCAACCAACTCGGTAATCATATCCGTGTCGATGGCACCGCCGCCAATTGGAACGGCGTAACCACGCTCGACGCCAACATTATTTTCTATGACTACGGCGGCGGCAATTGGGCAGGTATTGGTTCCGACCAGAGCGGATTCATTTGGGTTCGTACCGGTGGCGGCGGCAGTGACAACGTTTCCGCCATGGTGGCGACCGTCAGCGGTGGCGTACAATTCAATGGGGCAGTCTATGCGCCGTCGCCGGGTAACGGAGACAACTCGACGAGGGCCGCCACAACCGCTTACGTCATTGCAAACCAACCGGTCGGCGGTCCGTATCTGCCGATAACCGGTGGCACTATCACCGGCACAGTTACGATGAGCGGTGCGCACGTCATGCCATATCGCGGCGGCGCTACCGGCGTTCTGTATTTCGGGACCGGTGCGACGGACCGATACATCTATTACGATGGCGGCAATTACGTTCTTAGTGCCGGCATTCTTAACACCGCTGCCGGTCGCATCTGGGGAACAGGCGATTGGACGCGACCGGTTACAAGTGCTCACCTCGGCGGACACGCCGGGGATTACATGCATCTATACACCGAGGGACTTGTTGAACCTTATGGTGGCGCGCCGGCGACCGGTGGTAGCGGCGCCATGTTGAGTGGTTACTACACCTCCCAAGTTCGTCACCGCTACAATCAAATTTACGTTGATGGTACGTGGTACACATCGGGTTTTGTGTGATGATGAATTTCCCGGAC
>Ga0097621_100001003_pt1 | contig 19852 bp, 11 predicted proteins | sample KBSMisM72_FD_73165 | JGI IMG/M metagenome (GOLD analysis project Ga0097621, IMG submission 73165) | Miscanthus rhizosphere microbial communities from Kellogg Biological Station, Michigan, USA - KBS Miscanthus M7-2 (version 2) (version 2) | ecosystem: Host-associated > Plants > Roots >... | reverse complement strand
CCGATTCCGTGCGCGAGGCACCTTCGCACGCGCCCGCGGCCAAGGCGCGCATCCCATGGATCATCGCTGGCGCCGTGTCGTTGGTCGCCGGCATCGTGATTGTGGGATGGCTCCTGAGCCCGCGCGCTGTGTCGCCGACGTCGGAACAAGTCGTGCGGCTCTCTGTGCCGTTGCCGGAGTCGCCTCAGTCGTTCACCTACGGCACGAACAATCTCGCGATCTCAGACGACGGGACACGCGTCGCGTATGTCTCGGGCGATCGGCTGTGGGTGCGTCAGTTGGATCAACCGCAACCGAGCCCCGTCAACGCCAGCTCCACGTTCGATCCGTTCTTCTCGTCGAATGGGGAATGGTTGGGGTTTTTCGCGAACACCGGCATGTACAAGGTTTCCGTGCTCGGGGGAGCGCCGGTGTCGGTCGTCGCGGTGACGGAGCGCACTGCAGGAGGCACGTGGCGCGACGGCACGATCGTGTTCGCGACGTCTGAAGGACTGTTTCGAGTGTCTGAGAACGGCGGAGACATGCGGTTGCTCGCCAAACCCGATCCGCGCCGCAACGAGCGATTCGCCTGGCCGCACTTCACCACGAACGGCCGCTCGATTCTGTTCACCATCGTACCGAGCAACGCCACCGACGAACCGTCCGTGGCGCTGCTCGACCTGACGACCTTGGACACGAAGATCGTGCTGCGGGGCGGGAGCGTGGCGCGCGATGTAGACAGCCGGCTTTTGGTGTACGCATCGGGGCAGACGCTGAAAGCGATCGCCTTTGACGCGGCGTCGCAGCAGACACGCGGTGAGGGCATCGCGCTGCCGAACATCGTCCTGACGAACTCCGCCGCCGGCAAAGGCGCGGCGCAATTCTCCCTGTCGGCCACTGGCACGCTCGTGTTCATGACACCGCGCGACGTCGGCGAGAGGCTGAGCACGCTCTCATGGATGGATCGCCGTGGAAACGAGGAACGCGTCGGGCTTGCGCCCGGCCGGTACATTTATCCGCGTGTCTCGCCCGACGGCACGCGAGTGGCCCTCGACATTCCTGGTGCCAATCGAGACATTTGGATCTGGGATGTGCGGCGTCAAGGTCTCACCCGCTTGACCGACGGTCCAACCGAGGATCTCCTGCCGTTCTGGAGCCGTGACGGTCGGCGTGTGTTCTTCGGGTCGGACAGGGCTGGGACGTTCGATGTGTACTCCCAAGCCGCGGACGGCGCGTCGCCTGCGCGCGTCGAACTTGCCGCTCCCGGCTCGCAGATGCCGACGGCGCTCGCGCCGGACGGAACACGGCTATTGGTCGTTCATGATTTCAAGGCGCTCGGGATGGTCAACCTGGCTCCGCCGGCCAGCATCGCACCGCTCCTGGGCGGAGTGTTCAATTACTGGCTGGCCTCGATTTCGCCCGACGGCAAATGGGTGGCGTACGAATCGGACGAGGCCGGCAATCAGTTCGAGATTCTCGTCCGGCCCTTTCCCGATGTCACGACCCGTCGCGAGAAGATTTCCATCAACGGCGGCCGCTATCCACTCTGGGGACCGCAGAACAGCGGCGAACTCTATTACGTGGATCTCGGCGGCGCGATGATGGCGGCGTCGGTGTCGCTGTCTCCGACGCTCACGCTCGGCGGCGTGAAGAAGCTGTTCGATTGGGAAAAGCCTGCGCGCAGTATTTCAGGGCGGCCGTATGACGTCTCACCCGTTGATGGACGGTTTCTGCTCACGAAGTCGGCTGCGCGCGGCTCCAATGGCCAGATGGATGTGTCCGTCGTGCTCAACTGGCAGCGAGAGCTGAACCGACTGATGCAAGCGAGGTAACACGCCGACGTCTCAGAGCGGCCGGAACTGCAGCGCCTCGCCAATGTGATCCGCGCAGATGCCGTCGGAGCCGTCGAGATCGGCGATGGTACGCGCGACGGAGCGGACTCTGTCGTACCCGCGTGCGCTGAGGCCAAGCCGGGCAATCGCCCCTTGGATGAGCGTGGCGCCGGCGCGGTCGAGCGCGCAATGACGCGCGGCGAGTGACGGCGTCAATTCCGCGTTCGTGCGGATGGCGATGCCGGCGTACCGCTCGTGTTGGCGCGCACGCGCCGCGACGACCCGCTCGCGCACGACAGCCGATCGCTCACCATTCGCCTCCATCGTCAGCACATCGGGCGGCAGCGCCGGCACATCCACTCGCAAATCCAGACGATCGCGCAGCGGCCCCGAAAGTCGATCGGCGTAGCGCGCGACCTGCTGCGGCGTACATCGGCACTCGCGTAGTGTGTCGCCGAGATAGCCGCACGGACACGGATTCATCGCGCCGACCAGCATGAAATGCGCGGGGAAGACGGCGGTCCGCGCCGCTCGCGCGATCGTGACCGAGCGTTCTTCGAGCGGCTGACGCAGCACTTCGAGCACGCGCCGGTTGAACTCGAGCATCTCGTCGAGGAACAGCACGCCGTTGTGCGCGAGGCTCACTTCACCCGGACGCGGCTGCGATCCGCCGCCGACGAGCGCCATGTCGGAAATCGTGTGGTGCGGCGCACGAAAAGGACGATGCGCGACGAGCCCGGACCCAGGCGGAAGGAGACCGGCGACCGAATGGACGCTTGTCACTTCGACGGCTTCGTCGAACGTCATCGGCGGCAGAATGCCCGGCACGCGCCTCGCCATCATCGTTTTTCCGGATCCCGGCGGACCGACGGCGATGAGATTGTGGCCGCCTGCGCAGGCGATTTCGAGCGCTCGCCGCGCGAGCAGCTGACCGCGGATGTCCGCAAGATCGGCGACGTCGGGCGAGAGGGAAGGCAGCGGTGCCGGACGCGACGGGCCAATCGACGGGTCATTCAGCGCGCGGACCGCTTCGGACAGCGACGTCACTGGGTAGACGTCGAGCCCGGAGACGATGGCCGCCTCCCGTGCGTTCGCCGTCGGCAACACCAGCGCACCGATGCCGGCGCGTCGCGCCGCCGCCGCAATCGGCAGCACGCCCCGCGCAGGGTGGATGGAACCGTCGAGAGACAGTTCCCCGAGCAGCAGCAGATCGCCGGTGTCGCGCCGTTCGACGATGCCTTCGGCCGCGAGGATGCCCAGCGCGATCGGCAGGTCGAACGCCGCGCCGGCCTTGCGAACGTCGGCCGGTGCGAGATTGACCGTGATGCGGTGCGACGGAAATGCGAAACCGGAGTTGCGAATAGCGCTGCGCACGCGATCGCGGCTCTCGCGCACGCTGGCGTCGGGCAGTCCGACCATCGTGAACCGTGGCATTCCGAAGGACACGTCCACTTCCACATCCACCTGACAGGCCTCGACGCCGAACACGGCGGCTGTGCGAAGACGGGCAAGCATGCGCCAACAGATGACTGCAAAGTTGAGCCCAGCTGGAACCGATAGCTATCAAGAACTTACAGAAGCAGATGGCAGTTCCTGCCACCACTCACGTCAACAATCGTTTTGATGAAGCGCGCCATGCTTGAGGCCCTGAAATCACTGACCGGTGGAAAGTCCACGCAGAAGTCGGCCGAGGAACTCGAACGGCTGATCGCCACTGCGCGCGAAGAGCGCGCCGCCATGGCCGAAATGCTCATGTCGCTGCAAACGCGCAGCGCCAAGCTCGTGCCCATGAGCAAGTCGCTCGAGCAGATGACGGAGAAGGCGACCACCGCGACGGCGCGGCTCGACGAAATCGCGCGGCGGCTGGCGACGCTCGACGAGCGCACCCGGGAGCTCGAGGACGTCGACAAGCGAATTCAGGCGCTCAAAGAGGCGGCGCGGCAGGCGGAGCAGACCACCGAAAGGGCGATCGGCCCCGACGGAGAGCTGCGCAAACACCGTGAGGCCGTCCAGCAGCTGTCGTCGCAGGCGCTGCAGACACAGGCGACGCTCGACACGTTGAAGAAAGAACGCGCGGCCCTCGACGAGCTTCGGACGAAGCTGCGCGCGTCGGAAAACGAGGTCAAGCAGGCGATGGGGCAGGCGGGGACGCTGAAGGGCGACCTCGAACAGATCCGCGCGTCGGCGGCATCGCTCACGCAGGACTACGGCAAGCTTCGCGATACGTCGCGCGAGGCGCGCGAGTATTCGACGGCCGCCATGGCCGTCGCCAAAGAGATCGAGAAGAAACTCGAGCCGCTCACGCAAGTCCACGAGCTCAGCGAGAGCACGGCGGAACGTCTGGCGTCGCTGAATGCGCTGTCAGAGCACGTCGGCCGCAAGGCCAAAGCCATCGAGAGCCAGCAGCAAGCCGTCGAGCACGCCGTCGTCCAGGCCAACCGCGTCAGCGAGATGGTGTGGTCGATGGACGCGCAGATCGCGAAGCTCAATGAAGGCATGAAGCAGGTGGCGAAGGCCGAGGAGACGGTCGGCCGCATCGAGAGACTGTCCGAGGAAACGAATCAGCGCATGGACGCGTCGGCGAAGCTGAACGACGACGTGCAGCGCGAGACCGCGAAGTTGCAGAAAGACTCCACGACGCTCCTCGAAGCGATGCGCGCCGAGGTCGGCACGCTGGCGATCCGGAAGCGCGAATTCGAAGCGTTCGACGAGCGCGTCCGCACGCTGCAGACGTCGGTGGGCGACGCGGAAAGCCGGATGGGCACGCTCGCGACGAAGGAGAAGAGCCTCATCGCGCTCGATCAGAAGGTCGACGGCCTGCACAAGCGAATCGAAGCCCTCCTCACCCGATCCGACGACCTGACGCAGAAGCAGACCGCGCTCGAGTCTTTGCACGACCGGCTCGCGCAAGTGGACGAGCTGTCGAAGAAGACCGCGTGGCAGATGGATGCGCTCAAACAGAGCCGCCAGGATCTGGAGGCGCTCCGCACGGAGATTCAGGACTTCTACAAGTCGCACGCCGCCATCGCGCAGCTTCGCGACAAACTCGGTGCGGACCGGCAGGCGCTCGAGGCGTTCGGCGATCGCGTGGCCGCGATGCAAACGCGCGCGCCCGAACTCGAAGCCAAGATGGACGCGATTCTCGGCAAGATGGCCCTCGTCGAGGAGGGCACGCAGAAGGCCACGCGCCTGCACGAAGCCGTCGCCGAGCTCGACTCGCAGTTCTCGCGCGTCACGGCCCGGGTTCCGTTCGTCGAGAAGCTCGAAGAGCGTCTGAACGGTCTCAACGCGATCAGCGCGGAAGTCGATGACAAGCTGGAAGTGCAGTTGGCGCGCCGAGCGGAGCTCGACACGCTCAGAGCCGGATGCGACGGGCTCGTGCAGCAGATGACCGACACGCAACAGAAGCTCGAGGATGTCCGCGCGCTGCAGAAGCGGCTCGTCCCGCTCGTCGCGGAGCTCAACACGCTCAGGACCGACATCAAGACGGCGCAGGAGCGCATCGGCTCGATTAAGTACGACGAGAGCACCATTACTGCGCAGACCACGCGGTTTGCCGAATTGGTCGAAGCGAGCCGCGCCGTCGCGAACGAAGTCGCCGAACGGACCCGCCAGATGCAATCGCTTTCAGAGGAGCTGGCGCGATCGGCCGGGCTGAAGGACGAACTGCTCGCCGAGCTCGATCGCGTGCACAGCAAGCAGCGCGACACGGTCGGCCACATTCAGGCGTCCGAAGATCAGCTCGTGCGCGCGGAGAAGATGTTCAAGCAGCTCGAGCAGCGCCGCACGCAAGTGGCGTTCAGCGAGAAGAAGCTCGCGTCGGTCGAGACGCGGCTCAACGAAATCAAGCAGCTGACCGAGGGTCTGGAGAAGAGCATCGAATCGATTTCGAGCCGCGAACAGTTGATCAACGCCGTGAAGGCCGAGGTCGAGCAGGTGCACGAGATCTCCGCGCGCAGCAAAGCCGACCTCAATTACGTCACGGAGAACAGAAGCGAGATCACGGCGCTCAAGACGCGCGTGGACGAGCTCCTGTCGCGCATCCGGGAAACCGACGAGCGCATCGTATCGATTGACTCACGCCGCAAGATCGTGGACGAAGTCCAGACCAAGGCCAACGCCATCGCGCACTTGCTCGACGACGTGCGGATCAATCTCGAGACGCTCGGCGAACAGAAAGCCGTCATCGACCACGTGGCCGAGAAGGCCGGTCAGCTGGAATTCATGGTGCAGGAAGCGCGCAATACGCTGACCCGGCTGCAGCACGAGCGCGAAATCGCCGAACGGATCGAGCAGGGCATCAAGAAGCTGCGCGGCGGCGCCGCCCCCGAAGAGAACAAGCGGACGGCCTAGCTCGCGGTCGCGCGGGCGGGATAGGCGGGAAGGGCAGAAGAGGCAGGACGGGCTGGTGCTACGATCAGCACCGGAGAAGTCCACGTTGAGCCGCGGGCCGCTCTTTCTGTTCGGCGCTCTCCTCGTCATGCGCACCAACCTGGCGGCGCAGCAACCACAGTCCTCAGTAATGCTCGGCGCGATCAGGGTGCCGGCGTGTCAGATGGCAGCCGATCCGGAATATGGTCTGGTCGCGAACAAAGCGGTCGCGATCGGCGGCGGTCCGTTGTACATGAACGCCCGCCAGCGCCGCTACCTCGACGCTTTGCGCGGTCCGCAGGGGCAGACCTTGACCATCGTCGGCGGAGTAGGTTCGGCGCCCCTTCCAGGCGATCCGGAACACGCCATCATCGACATGTATCACGTGTCCTACGAGGTCGACGGGAAACCGGTCGAGAAGACGATCTATATGGATGCGTATCACTACGACGCTCCAAAAGCGCCGACTGGCTTCACGTGCGGTCCGCCGTTGGCCTCGGTCGCAGGCATTCCGCCTGCTGATCCAGTCAAGTGGACGCCTGCAATTGCGGCGCTCGCAATCGAGCAGGGCTCGAAGGCAAACGTGGCGCTGCTCGATCCGATCAAACTCGACCCGTCGTCGTCTCGCGGTTATTACTTCGATCGATACGGCCTGATCGCGTTGCAAGCACGCGCCGCAGCGAACTCGGGCACGCGACTCGATCCCACGAAGCCGCCGAAGGAACTCGAGGCCATTGGTACCGCCGTCATCGCATATCCGGCGAGCTGCGGCGAGCGCACGATCCCAGCGACAAACGTGGAGTTGACCGGTTCGCAAGGAGCAATTCAGCGCGAGGCATCCGGCGGCGTCGTGCAAGGCGATGCGCTCGCGGAAGCGTTTCCTGGCGTGGCGATACCGGCGGGAAGCATCGCAATCCGATTCCGCAACGTTCAGCCGACGCAGGCAAAGATCACGTACACCGCAGGGTGTGACGGCTCACCGGCGGAGATCACGCTGGCGCTGCGTTCCGAACCACCACGGCTTCTCGAACTCGTGCCGGGCGTCATCCCCGCCGGAGTCGTTGAGGCCGAACCGGTGGTGTACATCCAGGTCCTGATCGATCGCGAGGGACACATCGTGCGGCCTCAGTACCTGGGTGGACCGCGATCACTCTACTCGGCCGCGGTGGATGCGCTCGCGAAGTGGCGCGTGCAACCGATCCGCATGAACGGTTCCGGCGTTGTGACCCCGAACGTTCTGCAGGTGCCGTTTCGCCCGAGGCCGTAGCGTCTGGTTCAAGGCGTAATCAGCCTGGCGCCGATCGAGATCCTCGCGCCTTCCGTCAACGCCGCGAACGCCGCCCGTGACGCAATCGATTCCAGAAACTCCGGATCCTGCCAGGCGGTTTCACCGTCCCGAGGCACGCCCCCGACCGACACTGCCGCAATGTGATAGTCGCCCGGCGGCAGGCCACGTACCGCAAACGACCCGCTCGCTTCAGGTGCCACGCGTCGGAAGAAACGCGAGCCTGGATACCATCGCTCGCGATCGATCGGAAAGACCAGAAGCGTGTAGTTGCGCGTGGTATCGCCGCGAGCGTCCGTGACGCTGCCCGCAAGTTCCGTGAGCCGGTTCGTGAGCACGACCTCAACATCGCTCAGTGACTGCTGCGGCTCGCCGAACGGCAACGCTCGATCGGTGACGTCGATGCCGTTCGCGAGCACCGACTTCATCGCCCATCCTCTGGGAAGCGGCTCGATCTCAATGCGTCGCGGACCATGGACGCCACGAATTTCAAAGGTGTTGTCCAGCTTCACGTCTGCGCGCGCGATGGATCGAGCCTTACGCGGAGCGAGATCCAAATCGGCGCTCGCAGGGACCACGGCAAGTTCGGCATCGAGCGGTGCGTCCGGCCCGTCAAACGTCACGTGACCGGCGATAGTGGAGCCCGGGGTTGATTGCAGGACGACGTCGGTCACGTCGGGGCCCGTCACAGTGACGAACTGCGCCGCGAAGTCGCCTTCCGTCGACGAGTTCATGCGCCCGCCTTCAACCTGCAGGACGTAATCGCCCGGGGGGACGCCTCTGAACTCGAATTCTCCGTTGTCCTCGCGTATCGCGGTGAAGTCGGGTCCCGCGATGCCCTTGGAGCGATGACTGACGGAGAGCGTCATCATCGCGAGAAACTGTCTGCTGGTTGAAAGTAATCGGCCGCGAATCTGCGCGGTCGCGGTGCGCCGCAGTCCGATATCGACATCGACAACGGAGCCGGCAAGGGAGACAAGTTGCGCTTCGCCAGGTGTCGTCGTGCTCGGAAAGTACGTAAGAGAGTAGCTTGGCAGATTGCCGTACGGCGTCGCCGGTGTCGCTTGGCCAGCTGACGCGCTCAGGAGATAGCGGCCGGGCGGAATGTTGAACACTCGATAGCGGCCACGATCGTCCGTCGGATTGCTCGAGACAGCGACGTTGACGAGACGACGGCGTCCGCTGTCATAGCCGATCCGCCAGACACTCACCAGCGCCCCTTCCCATGGTTCACCGAACTCGTCGAGCACTCGCCCGGTGATGACAGAGGGTGGCGTCAACACGAGACCGACGTTGTTGCGAACTTCGCCCGCAGCCAGGTTGATCGGCGCGCCGGATTGCGAATCGAGGTCGACGTTGTTATCGCTGACGTACGCGGTTTTGGCCGCGCCCAGGACGTACTCGGCCGCCGGCAAACCGTCGAACGCAAAGCGTCCGTCGCTGTCGGTCGAGGTCGACCGCGGCGACAGCCGGGACAGCACTTCTGTCAGCGAGACGAGCGTTACCGTCGCCCCGGAAAGAGGGGCTCGTGACGGCAGCGTGACGCGGCCCCGGATGATGCCGGTCCCGCGTGTCGCCTGCGGTTCGGCGGGGTTGAAGACTCGCCCCCCGCTGACAAAAACGAGTCCGCCGCCACCCTGGACGAGCAGCTGCGCCGCACGTCCCTCAACCGAAGGGAGCGGTCGCGTCGTGTCGGTCATGAAATCGACGCCGGTTTTCTCCGCGCCCGCTCGGACGGTGATGCGTTCGGCGGCCTCGATCCTGTCGGTCCCGGGATAAAACGCCGCGAGCATGTCGCGCTGCATCACGGCGAGCTCGACGACGTAGCCGTTGCCTTCAGGGATGCCAAACAGCCGATACTCGCCTAAGTCGTCGGTGACGGCGCTCTTCAGGGTTGGGATGTCGCTGCCCGGCCGAGGCTCTACGAGATTGACGACCGCGTTGGTGTACGGCTCGCCGCGCGCGTCGAGGACTCGCCCCGAGATGGCGCCGCCACGTTTCAGCCGTACATTGAATGGCTCGGAAAGCGCCAGTCCGAACAGCGCGATGTCTGCAGGCGCGTAGCTCGTTTTCGAAACGACGACGCGCCCACCGCGGCCCGACGGCGCGGCCACGGAAAAGCGCCCTTCGCTGTCGGTGAAGGACAGAGCTTCGGCCGTCTTGTCCTGATAGACGACGACGCGTGCGTGGGCCACCGGATCGCCGGTGTCGTCGGCGACGATGCGACCCTGAATTGCGGCGGTAGTCTGTTGTGCATGAGCGGAGTCGATCGCCGCGACAAGCAGAGCAGTGGCCGCAATCAGACGTCTCATGGCGTTATCAGTCGCGTGCTGAGCGACACCCTCCCGCCGTCGGCCAGTGTCGCCCGCGAGGCCCGCAGTGCGATGGATTCGAGAAACTCAGGATTCTGCCAGGCATCGGGTCCGTCGCGCAGCACGCCGGCTGCCGACACTGGCGCGACATAATAATCGCCAGGCGGCAATCCGCGAGCGGAGAAGTTTCCCGACGATGCCGGGACAACTCGACGGAACGATCGCGATCCCGCATACCACCGATCGCGATCGGAGGAGAAGATCAGCACGCTGCAGTCCGTGACCAGCTGTCCGCGTGAATCGGACACGGTCCCAGCGAGCTCAGTCAGCCGATTCGTCAGCACGACGATGACATCTGACAGCGACTGATCGCGCGTGCCGAACGGCAGCGCGACGTCCGTGACGTCGACGCCTGCCGCGACCACCGACTTGAGCATCCATCCCGCCGGCGGGTTGGCGACGGTCAGACGGCGTGGCCCGTGGATGCCCTCCATCGCGAAGGTCAGGTCGGACCGCACGTCGGCGCGCGCGATCGATCCGTTGCTGAGCGGTGTCCGGTCCGGATCGGCCCGCGCCGGTTCGATCCCCATCCCTCGAGTCGACGGCGCCGGATCGCCGTCAAAGATGAGGCGTCCGCTGATCGACGATCCTGGCGTCGACTGCAGCAGCACGTCGGCGACGTTTGTGCCGCTGACGGTGACGAACTGCGACACGAAATCGCCTTCGCGCGCGTTGTTCGATTTGCCAGAATCGGCCTGGATGACGTACTCGCCAGGCGCGACGTTGGGGAACTCGAATCGTCCGTCGGGCGAAATGCGTGCGCCGGTCGACGGCGTCGCAACAGCTCCAGATCGCTGGCTCTCCGTCAGCACGAGCGAGCCTCCCATCGGCTGCCCATCGGCGCCCGTTTTTCGTCCAGTGATGCTTGCCGTGGGCAACGGGACCAGGGCGATGTCCACACCGGCGACGTCCTGCGACCTCGGAACCGTGACGAGCTGTACCTCGGCTGGGCTCGTCGTGCCTGGAAAATATGTCGGCGCGAATCCAGAGACGTCCGCGCCGGCCACTTGCTGGTTGACCTGGCCGACTGTCGCGCTGATGACGTATTGGCCGGGCTGTACGCCGTAAATCCGATAGCGGCCCAAATCGTCGGTAACTCGCGTACCGACTCCGCGGCTCATCAGACGGCGGCGGCCGCCCTGAAACTGAATGACCCACACGTTGATCGCCACGCCTTCGACCGGATCGCCGAAGTCGTCGACCACCTGCCCCGTGATCGCACTGTGGCGCGGCAGCAGGAGGTCGATTTGCGTGCGGAGCTGGTTCTCTGCGACGTCGACGGGGGTGCCGGTCTCGGCGGACGGTTGCCCGTAGATCGAATCGATGAACCCCGGTTTGGACGCCCGAATCCGATATCGACCGCGCATGACTTCGGCAAACTCATAGCGGCCGTCTTCGTCCGTGACGGCATTGGGCGATGGGCCGATATTCGGTGCGCCTCCGGGTGTGGGCAGCGTCAACGCCGTGACGTTCGCCCGGGCAACCGGAAGCCCGTCGCCCCGTGTCACTCGGCCGCGAATCGTTCCGGTGCCAGCCGGAGGCTTCTGCGGCTGACCGAAATTAATCCGAACGGTTCCTCCCGGTGCCTGGGTGATCTGCGCCGCGATCCCGACGAGCGCGCTGGGCAGTGTCGCGCCGGAGAAATCGACGCCGGATCTCTGATCGCCGGGAGCGACGACGAGCGGTTGGGCCATCTCAGCGGAGGGCATGCCGGGGTAGTACGAGATCTCTCGGGCGACGTTCCCCGCGCTGTCGACGGAGAACTGGTTGATGGCGACAAGATAGGTTCCTGCCGCAAGGCCGCCGACGCGGTAGTCGCCCAAATCATCCGTCGCCACGGTCTTGATCGCGTTGCCCGGTGCGTCCATGACGCTGACCGGCATTCCCATCACCGGCTCGCCGTACATGTCGACGACGCGGCCGGCGAGTGACGCGCTCCGCGGCAAGCGAACCTCGAGGCTGCCTGACGCCGGTGGATTCAGACGAGGAACGGCTGTTTGCGCATATCCCGCCTTTGTCGCCGACAGGTGATAGCGGCCGGGCGGGAGCGGTGCGGTCGAGAAGCGTCCTTCGGCGTCAGAGAAGATGGCGGGCAGCGGCGCCGCGTCGTTGTAGATGACGAGTCGTGCGTGGGGAAGAGGAGAGCCGGTGTCGTCGGCGACGACGCGGCCCGCCACGCTCACACCCGCAGGTTGAGCGTGGCTGACAGCCGCGACGAAGCCGAGCAGGACTAGAAAACCGGCAAGAGGCCGGAGCAAAGTGATCTATTTTGACGCGGATGCGACTTGCTTGGCCGAAGCTTTCTTCGCCGGCGTCTTCTGCGTCTGCGCGTACGAGACAAACGGCACATCCGCCGGCACCATGAGCTCCTGGCCCGCCGTCAGCCGCGCTGACTGGCTGAGGCCGTTCGCGTCAGCGAGGTCCGCCCGGCCGATGTGAAGCTTTCTCGCCACGACCGCGAGCGTTTCGCCGCTCTTGACCGTGTAGTGCGTAAGCGACAGCAGATCCTGTCCGTCGGTCTCATCCATCCGCCGAGCGATCTCGGTGCTCGTGCCGACCGGGACGCGCAACGCGTAGTCGGCATCCTTCGGCGGCGTCGTCGACCGCAGCAGCTCCGGGTTGAGCGCTTTCAGGTCTGCGACCGTCGAGCCGCTCCACTCGGCGACTTTCTTCAACTGCACCGCGCGCGACAGCTTGACGGTTTCAAACGCCGGCCCGTCCTCGGCCTGGAACGAGAAGCCGTACTGTGCTGGATTCCTGGCGATGACGATCGCCGCGAGGATCCTCGGCACGTACTCGCGCGTCTCGCGGGGAAGCGCGGTCGGCTTGGCGGCGAGCGACCAGAAATTGGCCGAACCCACGCGCTTGATGGCCTGCTGCACGCGTCCCGGACCGCTGTTGTACGACGCGAGCGCCAGCGCCCAGTCGCCGTTGAACGTGTCGGCCAGCGACTTCAGATAAGTCGCCGCCGCAATCGTGGCCTTTTCAGGATTCGATCGCTCGTCGACGTACCAGTCGTTGCGCAGGCCGTTTTCGACGGCCGTGCCCTTCATGAACTGCCAGACGCCCTTGGCGCTGGCGCTCGACATTGCCTCTGGCCGAAACGCGCTTTCGATCAGCGGGACGTACGCCAGATCGGGCGGAAGGCCCTGGGAGGCGAAGATCCGCTGAATCATCGGCAGATACTTGCTGCCGCGCTTCATGCCGTCTTCGATGAAGTCGCGCAGCCGTCCCTGGTACGCGTCGATGTAAGACAGCACCCTCTGGTTGAGCGGAACGGGCAAATGAGCGGCGGCCGGAAGCGGCAGCGTCCCGGGCTTGATTGACGACGCCGGCAAAAAGTCGATAGCGGCTGACGGTACGTTGGCAGCAGTTTCCACGACGGCCACTTCGGCGGCCGCGGAATCGTGCGCCTGCGCGCGCGCAGACGTAGACACGCCGAGGTTGAGCACCCCGACGAGGAAGAGCATCGACGTTAGGCGAAAAGCAGCCCAATTCATGCAAGGAGCAGAGTAACAGCCGGGCGGCCGAAGGTCAACGATAAGTCGAATCAGCTCTGCAGTTGGAGCGAATTTCGTAAGTCGAGCTATGTATCAGCTCGAGTATCAACCGCGCCATGGTGCAAGCGTGAGCACGCGGTGCTCTTCCGCAAGTTCCCGCGCAGCTGGAGTGATGATCGCCCGCTCGGAAACCACGAGCTTCCGGCCGCCGCGGATCGCGACACGCACGTCCTCCTCGCAGACAAACTCGAGTGGAGTCTCCTGCGGTGAACTCGCCGGCAGCGCGGCTGTGCGGACCGCGGGCGCGAAACCGCGCTGCCCGAGGAACGCGCTGACTCGACTGGACAGGTTCTCGGCGCTGATGCCGGCAGAAACCGGCGTCGACGGCTGGGCTTGAACCGACGCGCTCGAGGCAGGCGACACCTCATATGCAAGCCGCTTGATGTTCAGCAGGTGCTTCGGCGAGATGTTGTCGGATGTGATGTTGCCGCCATATCCGCCGCAGCCGAGCGTCATCGCTGGATCCAGCCCTGTCGTCAGTCCAATCGAACCGAGCGTCGTCGGCGAGTTGACGATGATGCGGAAGGCCGGCTTCTTGAGGCCGAACTCGAGAATGACCTGTTCGTTCTTCGAATGAATGGACATCGTGTGGCCCATCCCGCCGTACCGGAGGATCTGCTTGCACCGTTCGCAGCCTTCGCGCCAGTCGCGCACGACATAAAAGGAGAGGACGGGGCAGAGCTTCTCGATTGAGAGCGGGTAGTCGCGGCCGACGCCCTCGAGAGGCGCAATAAGGACCCGCGTGCCGGACGGGACGGTGATGCCGCACTTCTCGGCGATGATCGTCGCCGACTTGCCGACGAGGGCAGGATTCGGCAGACGCTGCGGAGAGACGAGCACGCGCGCGACGGCGTCCATCTCCGCCTTGTTCATGAAGTAGCCGCCCTGCGCCTGGAATTCCTTCTTCACCTCGTCGGCAATCGCTTCGTCGGTGACGACGGAGTTTTCCGACGAGCAGAGGACGCCGTTGTCGAAGGTCTTGCCAGTGACGATGTCGCGCACCGCCTTCTTCACGTCCGCCGTACGCTCGATGTAGGCGGGTGCGTTTCCGGGGCCGACGCCATACGCCGGCTTGCCGGCGCTGTAGGCCGACCGCACCAGTCCCATGCCGCCCGTCGCCAGGATGACGGCGACGTCGCGATGCTTCATGAGCTCTTGGGTGCCCTCCAGCGTCACCGTCGTCATCCAGTTGATCGACCCGGCCGGCGCGCCGGCGCGCGTCGCCGCCTCGTTCATGATTTCCGCGACGCGGGTGATGCACTTGACGGCGGCCGGGTGCGGGCTGAGCACGATGGCGCAGCGCGCCTTGATGGCGATGAGGATCTTGTAGATGGCGGTGGATGTCGGGTTGGTGGATGGGACGACCGCGGCGACGACGCCAAACGGCTCGGCGATGTCGACCACTCGCGTGTCGTCGTGCCGCGCGATGACGCCCACCGTCTTCATCGGCTTGATGAACTTATAGACCTTCTGCGAGGCGAACAGGTTCTTCTGGACCTTGTCCGCAACGACGCCGTACCCGGTCTCTTCGACGGCCATCCGCGCCAGCGCGTCGGCCTGGGCCGTGGCCGCCGCGGCCATGGCATCGACGACGGCGTCAATCTGATCTTGCGAGAACTCCGCCAGCGACAGCCACGCCTGCTTTGCCCGCTGCGCCAGCGCGCGCGCTTCGGCGATGGAGGCGAGATCGCGATCGGCCACTAAGTGCCTTTGGGAAGGATGCGCTCGACTTCGGTATGCGGACGCGGGATCACGTGGACCGACACGAGCTCGCCGACGCGGCGTGCCGCGGCAGCGCCGGCGTCGGTCGCGGCTTTCACGGCGCCCACGTCGCCGCGCACGAGCACGGTGACGTAGCCGGCGCCGATGTACTCCTTGCCAATCAGCGTCACGTTCGCGGCTTTGACCATGGCGTCCGCGGCTTCGACCGCGCCGATGAGGCCTTTGGTTTCAACGAGTCCGAGGGCTTCCTGTGCCATGGATGATGCAGGAGGCTAACAGATCGCTCTACACGCGGCAACTCCGAAGCCGGCGCCAACGTTCGACTCTGTTAAGATTCGCGCGCGATGACTCGTCTTCGACTCTCAGTTGTCTTGTTCGCGGCTGCCTTCGGATGCTCCTGTCAGGCGAGCGATCCGGCCGCGCCGCCCATGGTGACGCCAACGGTCACGCTGAGCCGTCAAAGCGTGCCTCTCGGCACGCCTGTGGACATGACCTATAAGTTCGTCGTCGCCAACGATGCGAAGTTCGCCAGCAACTTCCACGTGATGGTGCACTTCGGCGACCGCGACGAGCAGTTGATGTATACCGACGACCACGAACCCCCGACACCGACGACGTCGTGGAAGCCAGGGCAAACGATCGAGTACACGCGTACGTTCTTCACGCCGACGTATCCGTACATCGGCGCCGCGTCGATCGAAGTCGGGATGTACGCCGCCGGCGAAAAACTGCGTGTGCCGATGGCCGGCGTCGACACCGGGCACCGTTCGTATAAGGTGGCGACGCTCGAACTGCGTCCGCAGAACGAGGGCGTTCAGACGATTTTCAAGGACGGATTTCACGGTGTGGAAGGCGCGCCGGCGAGCGGCATCGGCTGGCACTGGATGAAAAAGCTGGGCACGCTTGCGGTGGCGAATCCGAATAAGGATGCGGTGTTCTATCTGGACGTGGACAACCCGAGCCCGCTCCTCGCGACGCCGCAGACGGTGACGGTCTTTTTCGGCACGGCGAAGGTCGACGAGTTTTCCGTCGTTCCCGGGCAGCCGTCGTCTGTGTTGAGAAAGATCGCGATGAACGCCTCCACGTGGAATGGCGCAGATAACGTCGAGGTCAAGCTTGCGCTGGACAAGACGTTCGTACCTGAACAATTGAAGCCCTCCGAGCACGACACGCGAGAACTCGGCATTCGGGTTCTGCACGCGGTTGCCGTTCCGAAATAGATACACCGCCGCGGTCTGGTAAGATGCCTAGGCAACCCCGAGCGGGGTCGCCCACCTCAATGCGACGTCGACTGCTTTCGATCTTCGTGCTGGCGTGTCTCGCCGCGGCGCCGTCCGCGCGCGCGGAGCTCGCCTTTTTCGACGACGGTCACTCGATGTCCATCAAAGGGCATCGTCTCGATGGCGACTCGCTCGTGTTGTTGCTTCGATCGGGCGGGGAGATCGTCTGCGAGGCGGGGACGATCGTCCAGTTCGCGCCCGATGAGGTGCCGTATCCGGAGCCCCAGGTGGCGGCCGTCGATCCGGCACCGCCTACGGTTGAGGTAGTGCCGTACGGCGAGATCATCGACAGCGTCTCCGCGGCCCACGACGTGTCGGCGCAGCTTGTCCGCGCAGTAATCAAGGTGGAGTCGAATTACCAGGAGCGGGCACGCTCGCGGAAAGGCGCGATGGGGCTGATGCAACTGATGCCTGAAACCGCGCGCCGGTTCGACGTCGCCGATCCCTACAACCCCCGCCAGAACATCGAGGGCGGGATCAAGTATCTGCGGACGCTTTTGGATCGATTCCCCTCTGTCGGCCTCGCACTCGCGGCATACAACGCGGGCGAAGCGGCCGTCGACCGGTTCCGGGGCATCCCTCCGTACGCCGAAACACAGAATTACGTCTCGCAGATCCTGCGGCTGCTCGGTCAATAGGACCGCCGTCCGCGCTGCCACGGGCAAGTTCGCGCAACATTTCCCGCCTGACGCCGCCAGCCTTTCGCGCCGAAAGTCGGTCTAACTGTTAACGACGTCGGCCCAAAGGCCGACACTACAAACGGTTTTGGTATTGCTATAATTCCGAGCCGATAATGTCTGTCCTGACAATCAATTGCGGGTCGCTCCCCTAGATGGAGTTCAGGTGCCGCCTCGCGTCGCCCTCTGGACAAATCGTCGAGGGCGTCTACTCGGCCGAGACCGAAGCCCGGCTCCGTCACGAGTTGGAGGAGAAAGGGCTCTTCGTCCTTTCACTCCAGCCGAAGGGCGCGGTTGCCGGCGTGTCCATTCGTTTGCCGCAGCAGCGGCGGATCGCGGCGCGCGAGTTCCTCATCTTCAACCAGGAACTCGCGACCCTGCTGAAGGCCGGCATGCCGCTGGTGCAGTCGCTCGATCTGCTGAAGCGGCGCGTCGAGTCCGATCGGTTTCGTGCGGTGCTCGAAGACGTGCACGAGCGCGTGCGATCGGGGACGGCGCTGTCCGACGCTTTTGCGGCGCAGGGCGACCTCTTCCCGAGTGTATATGTCGCGTCGCTGCTCGCCGGCGAACGCAGCGGCAGCCTCGACACGGTGCTGCGGCGCTACGTGGACTACGCGCGCATCGTCTCGACGTTGAAACGCAAAATCCTGACAGCGCTCTTTTATCCGGCGATTCTGCTCTCGCTGGCCCTTGGGCTCGTCGGCATCATCGTCTTGTATGTGGTCCCGCGATTTTCGGAGTTCTACGCGTCCTTCGGCGCCCAGCTGCCGCTCGTCACGCGGATCATCGTCCGGCTGTCGGAGTTCATTCGCGGGGACATTGTGTTGATCGTCGTCGCGCTGGTCGCGCTCGTCGCCGTTGTGGTCACCTGGCTGCGGAGTCCGGCCAACAAGGCCCGACTCGATCACGTGCTGCTGCGCCTCCCGATGGTCGGGCCGATTGCGGCGAAATTCGCGACGTCGCAGATGGCGCGCACGCTGGCCACGCTGCTGGGCGGAGGCCTGCCGCTCGTCAACTCGCTCGACATCGCGGCCAAGTCGATCGGCAACCATTACATCGCCAGCCAGCTCGACATCGTGAACACGCGCGTGCGCGAAGGTGAGTCGCTTTCGGCGGCGCTCGACGCGCGCGGCGTGTTTCCGGACGTGGCCGTGAAGATGACGGAAGTCGGGGAGTCGACTGGCGCCCTGCAGGAAATGCTGAATACCGTCGCCGAGTTCTTCGACGAGGAAATCTCGACCAACATGGAACGCTTCATCACGCTCGTGGAGCCAACACTGCTGGTCATCATGGGGCTGGTGATTGCCGGCCTGCTGCTCGCGCTGTACATGCCACTCTTTCAGCTCAGCTCGGTGCTGTCATGAGCACGAACCCGATTCAGCACGTTCCGGCGGATGTCGCCGAACTCGGCGCCGACGAGCGCCGCATGGAACTCGAGCAGGCGCGCCGGCTTGCCGATCGGTACCGGCTCGAGTTCGTCGACATGGACAGCTTCCGCATCGACCAGGAGCTGTTCCGGTCGATCCCGGCGGACCTCATGCTGCGTTACGGGTTCGTCCCGTACCGGCGCGAAGGCAAGCAGCTGTCGATCGTCGTGTCCGACCCGACGGACCTGCCGATGATCGACGAGCTCGGCGTGCTGCTCGCGACACCGATCAAGGTCATGGTGGGAGCGCGGTCGGCCATCGAGTCGATGCTGAAGAAGAGCGAGAGCTCACAGCGCGTGCTCGAAGACGCGACCGAAAGCTTCCAGCTGCAGCTGCTGAAGGAAGAAGACAACGGCGAGGAGAGCCTCACCGTCGAGCGGCTGACGAGCGACATCAGCCCCGTCATCCGCCTCGTCGACTCCACGATCTATACGGCGATTCAGCGGCGCGCGAGCGACATCCACATCGAGACGCAGGACGACTCGGTGCACGTGAAATACCGCATCGACGGCGTGCTGCAGGAAGCGATGCGCCCGATCGCGAAGCAGTTCCACAGCTCGATCATCTCGCGCATCAAGGTGATGGCCGAGCTCGACATCGCGGAAAAGCGCGTCCCGCAGGACGGCCGCTTCAAGCTGAGGATGCCCGGCAAGACGATCGACTTCCGGGTGTCGATCATGCCCAGCGTCCACGGCGAAGACGCGGTCATCCGAATTCTCGACAAAGAATCGATCAGCGAGCAGTTCACGGAGCTGCGGCTCGACATCCTCGGCTTTCCGGAGGCGGAGCTGAAGCGGTTTCGAAAATACATCGCGGAACCGTACGGGATGGTGCTCGTCACCGGCCCGACCGGGAGCGGCAAGACGACGACGCTGTATGCGGCGCTGTCGGAGATCAAGTCCGTCGAAGACAAGATCATCACGATCGAAGACCCGGTCGAGTACCAGCTCCGAGGCATCACGCAGATTCCGATCAACGAGAAGAAGGGCCTGACGTTTGCCCGCGGCCTTCGCTCGATTCTGCGACACGACCCGGACAAAATCATGGTCGGCGAGATTCGCGACGCCGAGACGGCGCAAATCGCGATCAACTCCGCGTTGACCGGCCACCTCGTGTTCACGACCGTCCACGCGAACAACGTCCTCGACGTGCTCGGCCGCTTCCTCAATATCGGCGTGGAAGCCTACCAGTTCGTCTCCGCGTTGAACTGCGTCCTCGCGCAGCGCCTCGTTCGTACGATTTGCCACCACTGCAAGCGGCCGGCGAAGATCACGCGCGCGCAGCTCGAAGAGTCGGCCATCGATCCGTCGCTCGCCGACGCGCACGTCTTCTACGAGGGGCTCGGAT
>Ga0097621_100000998_pt1 | contig 19881 bp, 18 predicted proteins | sample KBSMisM72_FD_73165 | JGI IMG/M metagenome (GOLD analysis project Ga0097621, IMG submission 73165) | Miscanthus rhizosphere microbial communities from Kellogg Biological Station, Michigan, USA - KBS Miscanthus M7-2 (version 2) (version 2) | ecosystem: Host-associated > Plants > Roots >... | reverse complement strand
GTGCGTGTCTTACGTGCGTGATAGATTGCGCGAATCATTCCGGCGATTCCGCGCTTTCCAAAGCCGCCCGGTACCAGGATCGCGTCAAACTCACGAAGCCGTGCTTCAAAGTTATCGTCGTCCAAAAGCTCTTCGGATTCAATCCACTTCACATCGACCCGCAGATTGTTCGCTACGCCGCCATGCGTCAGCGCCTCTCGCAAAGACTTGTACGAGTCTTCCAACTCCACATACTTACCGACAATCGCTATCGAAGTTTCACCACCGGAAGGTTCTCGAATAGTTGAAACCAGGTTGCGCCACTCGGAGAGATCCACTTGCGGCGCTCGTTGCTCCAAGCCCAGTGCCGACACAATCAAACTATCCAAACCCTGCTCGTGAAATGCCAGGGGCACGTCGTAAATCGTATCTACGTCCTGCGCACTAATGACCGCCGACTCTTTCACGTTGCAGAACAACGCAATTTTTCCCCGCAACTCACGCGACAGCGGCTTCTCGGATCGACAAAGGAGAATGTCAGGAGCAATACCAATCTCGCGAAGGTCGCGAACGGAGTGTTGAGTTGGTTTTGTTTTCAACTCGCCCGCTGCGGCAATGTAAGGAACAAGCGTGACGTGGATGAACAGCGCGTTGCCAGTTCCCTCTTCATTCCCCATTTGCCTGATCGCTTCGAGGAACGGCAGCGATTCGATGTCGCCAACTGTTCCGCCGATCTCCACAAGAACCACGTCGGGTTTGTCTTTCTCCGCTACTTTTCGAACAGCCTCTTTGATCTCGTTAGTAATATGCGGAATAACCTGAATCGTCTTTCCCAGGTAGTCGCCACGACGTTCCTTTTCGATCACCGACAAGTAGATTCGACCCGTCGTCCAGTTATTAGCTTTCGCAAGGTGCGCGTGTGTGAAGCGCTCATAGTGACCAAGGTCTAGATCCGTTTCCGCGCCGTCGTCGGTGACAAAGACTTCGCCGTGTTGAAACGGAGACATCGTTCCAGGATCTACATTGATATAGGGATCGAGCTTCATCATTGCGACTTGCAAGCCGCGACTCTCAAGCAAACAACCGATCGACGAAGCGGCAAGTCCTTTTCCCAAGCTTGAAACCACTCCACCAGTTACGAAGATGTATTTAGGCATCGCTTTCTCCATTAGTCAGATCGTTTGCTTGTTCAATATCTTCATCGTCACCAGCAACGGGCGGATCTCCCGATCCTTGCTCGCCGTCGTAGCGACCTTGCTTCAAATCTTCCTGTGCAATGACAGCTTTCTCAGTTGCCGGATCAAGTATCTTCTGTAAACCAACGAACCCCGCGCTTAACAAACTCGGCGCTTCATGCGCACGTTTTTCATATTCTTCGACTGTGATGTCGTAGGGTCTGCTCAAATACGACAAAAAGCAAACACCACAGACAACTATGAAAACAATTATCCCTAACCCTATCCAGTTACTCATAAGGCTACCTCAACACTGGCGTTTCAAACTTCCCTTCTCTCACTAATTCCCGCACGCGCTCAAGATCCTGTGCGGTATCGACGCCGGTTGATGGCGTGCTAGCCTGAATAGCCCTTATCACAACTCCATTTTCAAGGGCTCGCAACTGCTCAAGACACTCGATGCGCTCGAGTTGAGTTTGCGGCCAACGAGTGAATTCCAAAAGCACGTCACGTCGATACACGTATAGACCGGTGTGCTTGCGAAAAAGTTTCAAAAGGTTCAGGTCATTTGAAAAGGCAGCGTCGGGTGAACCGTGTTTCTTGATTGCGTCGCGGGGACATGGTATCGGCGAGCGTGAAAAGTACAGTGCCTGATTGTTTTGCCCTACCACAACTTTTACTAAATCGAAGTTCATCAGATCGGCAAATGACTCGATTGGCTCCCATGTCGTAACAATACCTGCGCCATCTGGTCGCGACATCTCGTCGCTCATTTGACTTACGGCTCGCTCAATTGTTTCCGGGGAGATCATCGGCTCGTCGCCCTGAAGGTTCACAATAATCTCAGCTTCGGGAATCGAGAGGGCGACTTCTGCGATGCGATCTGTTCCGCTTGCATGCGTTTCTGACGTCATGACGACTTCCAGATTGAAGGCGTTCACAGCATCGAGTATCGCGTGGTTATCTGTGGCAACAATCACGCGGTCGACGTTTCGTGCCGCCAACGCACGCTCGGCCACCCAACAAACCATCGGTTTTCCGGCGATATCTATTAAGGCTTTCGCGGGCAGACGGGTAGATGCAAAACGAGCCGGAATTATGACGACAGTGGTGCGATGCGGATTGTTTTTGGGATTCGAGCCCGTGTGATTCACGGGATATCAATGTAGCTTGCCGAGTGAGGGACTGTCAACGAAACGTTTCTGTTTTCTGATCTGCGTTTCTTCTGCGTAAATCTCCGGCTGAACTATTCTTCGGGGAGCGACAAGCTGAAGCATATCGGACATTTGCCGTGCTAATATCCGCTTAGCCAGCAGCATGCGAGTCTTTTACACACCACGTTACTACGCCGAAATCGGTGATGGTCACATCTTCCCCATTCGGAAATTCGAACTCGTCCGTGACAAGCTTCTCGCTGAAGGAACACTTGATCCGTCCGAACTTTCTGAACCAACGCCTGCATCCATCGAGGACGTTCGACGAGTCCATACGGAAGACTACGTGTCGAGGCTCTGCGATGGAACTCTTACCGACAAGGAAATTCGACGTCTTGGATTGCCATGGTCTGAATCTCTCGTAACTCGGTCGTTCTATGCAGTCGGAGGGACGATTGCTGCCGCTCTGCAATCACTGAACGATGGCTACAGTTCGAATCTCGCCGGCGGAACTCACCACTCATTTCCAGATCGCGGTGAAGGCTTTTGCGTATTGAATGACGTGGCGATTGCGATTCGAACGTTGCGTTCAAGAGGACTAATTCAACGAGCTGCGATCGTCGATTGCGACGTACACCAGGGCAATGGCACGGCAACAATTTTCGCCGAAGACACCGAGACCTTTACTTTCTCGATGCACGGCGCCAACAACTATCCTCTGTTCAAAGCCCATTCGAGCCTTGATATTGAGCTGCCAGACCATACGTCTGACGCAGAGTACCTGGCGGTTCTCTCAACGAATCTTGAACATGTTTTCGAGCACCAGCCTGAAATCGTCTTTTACCTCGCCGGAGCAGATCCGTTTGGCGGAGACAAACTAGGCAAACTCTCTTTGACAATTGATGGCTTGCGTTCACGTGACACAGCGGTCTTGCGTGCGTGTTATGAACGCGAGGTTCCAGTGACTACAGTGATGTCAGGCGGGTACGGCAAACAAATCAGCGACACGGTCGAGATCCATTGCAATACGATTCGCGCAGTGAAGGATGTCTTCGAATCTCACGTCGCAGCACCCGGAACACAGCTGGAGAGATTACAAACCGCATGAGGCGCATTCTTAAGTGGGTATTCAGGATTGCACTGGGGATCGTGCTCGGCGTTGTTGTGTACGAGGGTGTCCTCTTCCTTCGCGTCTACTGGCTTCGCGATCATAATCCTTCATCGACTTCGTTAATCGACACTCGTACCACTGAAGCCCAGGACAAAAGTCAGGAGCCGAGACGCGAACAAACATGGGTGGCGCTCGACAAGATCTCGCCAAACCTCCAGCGTGCTGTTTTGGCCGGCGAAGATACAAACTTTCTGACGCACCACGGCTTTGACTACCAGGCGATCCAGAAGGCGTATGAACAGGCGCAAAGAGAGGCCGCGAAAGAAGCAAAAAAGGAAGGTGAGGACGACGACTGGTTACCGAGTCTTCCTGAATTCAAACGAGGCGGTTCTACTATCTCGCAGCAGCTCGCTAAGAACCTCTACCTATCGTCACAAAGGTCGTTCATCCGAAAAGGTCAGGAGGCGGTGGTGACGGTAATGCTCGAACGCTTACTCACAAAGCGTCGCATTCTCGAGATCTACCTAAACGTGATTGAGTGGGGTGATGGTATCTACGGAGCAGAGGCAGCCTCACAACATTACTTTCACAAGCCGGCTTCAGCACTCAGTTTCAATGAAGGAGCGTTCTTGTCGGCCATGATTCCCAACCCCAGAACCGTGTTCAATCCGCAGGTAAATCCAAAGCGTGTCGCTCGCAGACAACGAATCATCATGCGAGGCATGCCGTACATCAAGCTGCCGTAAATGGACTTCCTAGGGCTGAACCCTGGCCTTACTTCGAAACCTCACAATTAGAGTTCAAGCTTACTTTGTCGATTCAGGTCTGGATGCGCCCGCTTTCAGAGTAGTTGCGGTAAAGGATTTTAGGAATTTGGAGACGTTTTCGTCCTCTTGGTTGAATATTACCATCCCCCCAAACACCGACCGTTCGCCATCGGATACCTTGGTATAAACTCTTAGCGTGTGTGGAAACGGACACTGAGTCATATCGTATTCTCGTCCGCTATAACCCCGCACTGTAATGTTACGTGAGCCTGATGGTTCACATTGGGCATTAACCCCCACCTTCTCGATATACTTGTTTGCAGCGCGCATGTAGCTACCTAGTAACGAGTCGAACACAACTGAATCAGTTTCTCCAACAAATCGAGACTTGAACCAAAACACCTGATACACGGAGTCGCCTTCTCGAACCAAATACTCGCTTATTGACTTCGTCAAAGATCCAACGGGAGTCTCCTTTTTGACCTGCATGCCACCTTCCGGAACCATGACCGAAAAGTTTTGATCCGAAGGTTGAAAACGCCGCCAAGTCCCCTCACTTGAACCTTCAGGATAGTTCGTCTCTCCTCGCAACGATGCGGGTTGCGCAACCGCAGTCCCAGTTCGCAACAGCCCCATGCTATCCAACCCCGGCGTTGGCCTAACCTGCTTCGGCGGTTCATTCGTTGCAACAGCCTTGGGGGTTGTCGGAGCACCGCTCTTCTTTAGCTCTTCCGCTTTAACAAACTCCCACGGAGCAACAGCATTACCACTCGACCAAAGTCCACGTCTTTCCGAACGGGCAGCCTGTTCCGATTGAAAGTAGATCTCGCGATCCGTCTCTGTTAGTAGATCTTTGCCGGCCGGATCAAACCACGCCGCTCCATCACGAATCATCTGCGCACAGATGTCGTTGCCGCCTGACAACACGCGTCCGATCAAGATATTGTGCTGACCAACTCCCCAATACTCGACCGACACGAGTTTGTCGTGGACCAAATCAAAAAGGTGCTGCCTTGCAGCAGCACCAAATGCCTGATCTTTCTCAGGCGCATCAATCGCCATTAACTTGATTCGAACGTTTCGATTCAGGTTGAAAATCGTGATCTCGTCACCGTCAGTAACATCAACCACTTTACCCGTAATTGATGCTGCCCTGGTCTGTTGGCACACGATAAGGCTGAGGGCAAAGACGCCTAGACCCAGCCACCTTGAATGAGTCTTCATAAATGTTTCGCGTTTAGACTGCGAACTCTTTGGCGAGCTTCAATTCGGCTTTGCGGAGCTCGAATCTGCCTCGACCAAGGTTGCCCTGCGCACTGAGCGCCAGGACTACAAAATAGTCTTTACTCAATAAACGCATAATCAAGATCGCACCATCGAGCGAGACCACCAATTCCCGCATGGCACCAAGTCCGGTGTCGTTACCGGCGCGTTGAGCACCACGAACCAATGAAGTGAATTCTGCGGCTGCTACATCAAGGTTCGCGTCGGCACCTGCTTCACCAAGTACTTTTTCAACTGCGATCCCGTCGGTTCCCATTATGAGTGCACCGAGGCTTCCCTCGGTGCGCTCAATGATGGACTCAAGCATTTCCTTGAACATCCGTTTTCCTCCTTACGGTCGTTGACCGCCTAAGGTACCAGGCCGTGCAGATGGGGTGTTGCCCGGCGCGGCATTGGGCGTCGGAGCGCTCAGCATCTGCGGTTGCTGTTGTCCCGGCGTCATCGTTTGAGGATTGGTTGGTTGTTGCTGCAACTGTGTCGGCGTCGGCGTGTTGCTCGGCGGGTTGCCTAGTGGCACCGGCTGAGGAATTTGCACTGAACGCGGACCGGTGCTCACCGTTCCGGCTGTCGGCCGGCCTTGATAGTCCGGACGATAGATGTGTGGAGTGATGAAGAAGAGAATTTCGGTACTCGCCTTCGTAGTCAGTTTGCGCTTAAAGAGGTTTCCAAAGACCGGGATGGATGCGATACCAGGCGTGCGTTGTCTGGTCTCACCTTCCGTGTCGGCCAACACACCACCCATGACAGTCGTGCCACCATCTGGAACCAACACTTCAGACTGCATACGCTGAGTATCGATACCAGGGACGCCGCCGACTGCGATACCGGTGTTGATGGTGTTGTTCTCGATCGTAACTCTCAAGACAACGGTACCAACATCCGTGATTTGAGGGGTGATTGATAGACGTAAAGGAACAGAAACGAACGTTGTCGTAACGACTGCCGTTCCGCTCGCTGCCTGTGTGGTTTGCACCGGAATCTGTGAACCACTCTCGATTTGGGCCGGGCGATTATTAAGAGCAGTCACGCGAGGAGTGGCAACTGTCTTCGCCTGACCTCTTGATTCCGCCATCGTAATCAAGGCGCTGATCTGAGCAGTACCGAACAAGCCAGTAGTCAAACCAATAATTGTGCTCGCCGCTGCTGCTGCAAGTGATGGATTAGGTTGGGCGGTACCAGCCAAGCCACCGAACACACCAAACGGATTTGGTCCGGAAGTACTTCCTGAGCTTCCAGATCCGCCCGAGCCGGAGCCCGAACCTGAACCACTGCCGCTACCAGAACCACTTCCACTACCGGAACCGCCTTGCGTGCCGCTAGGGAGAGTTGACACATTACCCAAGCCACCACGTCCGAGATTCACAACGCCTGCTGAAAGCTGGGCGCCGAGGTCGCGGCTGAAGTTGCGCTGAGCAATGACGATGCGTGTTTCGATTTCAACCTGGGGTTCAGGCTGATCGAGAATCACAACCAGTTGACGAATGGCTTCGATGTTCTCTTTGACGTCGGTGATGATCAGCGTATTGCTGCGACCATCGACTTCAATACCACCACGACGCGACAGTCGACGCGAGATGATCGGCAGTAGCCCCTGATCGCCGCTACCACCGGTTGAATCGCCACCAGCACCACCGCTGAAGCTCAAGTTTGTTGAACCACCAGCGAAACCACCAGTCGAACCGGCCGCCTGGGCCAATGTGCCCGAAGCGCGTGCGTAGTTCAATCGGATGAATTCGGTGACGAGGGGTGAAGCATCAAGACGTGAGTCGTTAATGACTTTCTGCGTTTCAGCCTCTTTCGCCAGAACCTCAGTTGTGGCGACGCGAAGGATGTTGCCATTCGCTTCGATCCCGAGTCGGTTAGCCTTCAATACTGCATCCAACGCAATATTCCACGGTACATCCTGAACGTTTACGGTCACCGGTATAGCGCCAACTGAACTATCGATAACAAAATTCACGCCGTACTGTTCGGTGATGTAATTGAGGATGTCGCGGATGTCAGCATTAACAACGTTCAGATTGATCGGCTCGCCGACGAATCCAGGCTGTCCATACTGTTTACCCTGATCAGATTGTTTGTCGGTAGAACGCGACATACCAACTGGCGGAGTAGGCGTCGGAGCCGCAGCCATCGCTGTCTGCTTAGACTGTTGCACCGCGGGGCTTTGGTCATCGATGTTATGAACGACGACGTTTGATTCTGTGGGGGCAGCCAAAGCCGTAATGCCGGAAAGGCATACAAGCAACAGGACGAGCGTGGTCCCGATGATGGCTGATCTTACTCGAGGCTGATAAGACATCTTTCCCTCCTTAGGGGATTTCGAAACGTCACCGCCACGCACTACGCTCGATTGCCGGAGCAACTGAAGCGCGCGCCGCACTAAAACGGCATTGTCTCGGGTATTGTCAAAATGCGCGGCTCTGTGAGCCGAGCAGTCAAAGGGGTTTGGTTCAACTCGAACCAAGCCAGGAATGGTTACGGCTTTGTAGCAGCAACTGAATCGGACACCGCGGGAGCAGCCATCGCGTTAATCGCATTAGGTTGTCTCAAGGGTTTTATTTCAACGTTTCGTTCGCGCCGACCATCCGCGAAAACAGTCTCGCGACGAAACACCAGTCGGCTGTCTTCAATAGCAACTAGCTGCCCGTCGTAGAACGGCTCACCGGGATAAATGACATACGACAACTTGATTGGTGTGGCTTCTACGATTGCCGCGTAACCGCGCGGAGTTCGCGAAATGCCAACGACTTGAATTTCATTTAGCAACAAAGCCGTCGTCGGCTTGGGCGCCGGCATCCGCGCATTCATCGCGGCTTGCTTCTGTGCCTTGTACAGATTGATCCGTTCCTGGATCGAAGGAACCGCGGCTTCACCTGCAACTCGCCTTAAGACAGCTTTAGGTGGTTCGTATTTCCTGAAAGGATCGCGGCCTGAGCTCACCGTACGGGTCTTCGGCGTTGCTTGCTTTTGAGAGCTCTGAGACATGGCAACTGAAACGGTGCCACCGATGATCAGCATGGCGCCACCCATCAGCAAACCGGCGAATCCGAATCTCTTTGAGTTGTTGTTCATCATGGTCGTTTTCACTTCCTTGTGTGCGTCTGCGCTTAAGTTCGCACTTACTTTGCAGGTTGAGGAGCAGCAGGCGCTGGCGCTGGTCCACCGGATCCAGCTTTGTTGGGGCTTTGTTGCGCCTGACCTTGCAGACGCTCTGCGGAAACATAAAAGGCAGTCAAATCAAAACGTGCATCGACAGTCTTCGTGGGTGATTGCTTGTCCAACTGCTTCAACTCGAAATTGGTAACCGAAACAATGCGCTGATAGTGAGCAAGCTGCTCGAAGAACGCTCTGAGTCCCGCGAATGAGGCAACAACTCCTACCTCGATTTTCTTGCCACTATAGTTGTCTTGTTGCATATCCTCTTTAGGATTGAAACGAGCCAGGACCAAACCACTGTTGTGAGCGCGATCCTGGATTCCCTGTAAGACCATTGTGAGTTCGCGCTGCTCAGGAAGCAGCGCTTTAAGCTCGGCGTATTCTTCTTCACGAGCCTTATAGATAGCGCGGAACTCGTTCAAACGCTGCGAAGCAATTTGTGCCTGAGCATTACGCGGCTTGAGCTGCGCGATTTCATCCTGCATGGTTTTGGTTTCGGTACGCGTGCCGCGCGTCATGAAGTACCAGAACCCGGCATACATCACGCCGGCGACTGCTACGAAAACAACCAATCGCAGGTACCAGGGAAGGTGTGGAAGCTTGCCGAATTTCATTTGAGTGTTCCTTATCGTTTTGAGGTCTAATGGGAAGTCGTTACTTCTTCATTGCTACCTGGTTTGCACTTGAGGCAGTGGCGGGTTGAGCCGGTTGCGTCTTGGACATTCCGAAGTTTGCCCGGACAGTAAAGCTAACGACCTCGGGCTTCGGCATGTTTGGATCGGCTGCTGCCGGAGCAGGTGCGTTATTGGCCCCGGCTACCTCCTTGGCAGCTTCTCTTAGAGTCTCGATGTTCAGATTGCTAAACAAGCCGTTCGAGAACTCAAGGCTCTGTCCAAACTTGGTAACCGAATACTCATTTGGTGATTCGCCCTTAATAGTGATTTCTCCATCCTTCTGTTCGATGCTCTTGAGATACAACCCAGGAACTGCATCAAAGCGGGCCTTGATCTCGTGTAGCACAGCACTCGGGCCCTGTTGAGACTCACGCAGTCTCTTGATGGCATCGATGCGAGCCTGGATCTCCTGCGCCTTCTTTTCCAGTTCTGTCTGCTCGCGTTGAACAGCAAGCATCTGCTGATTGATTCTTCGTTCAGTCTCGAGCTCTTTCTGAGCTGTGGAATGTGCGTTTTGAGCACTGACGTATTCGTAGCCCATGCCCAGGACCATCAGTCCGAACACGGTCAACGCCAGGAGTAGTGTCTGAATCCGCGGACTTGCAACTTTGTCTTCAACAAGGGCAACACCCTTGGGGCGATCAGTAACGGATTCGAGTAGATTGATCTTGATCATGCCTCAACTCCTCTCAGGGCGAGACCAACGGCAATTGCCATTTCAGGAACTATTTCTCGCATGTAGTCGGGGTCAAATTTCTTGTCGTCGACTTCAATCTGTCGGAATGGATTGAAGACCTCCACCGGAATTTCAAATCTCTTCGCCAGGTAATCGGCGAGGCCTGGAAGTTTGGAACCACCGCCAGCCAAAAGGATTTTCTGGATCGCAGCCTCACCCTCTGCAGCAGTAGCGCGATAGAAGTCCATGGTCTTGCGAACTTCGAGAGCAAGGATGTCCGAAACGGTTTCGATGATCGGCTGAATTGGTCGTGGTTCAATACCTTCAGGCAATGGCATTCCGCGCTTAACGCCTTCTGCCTGTTCGAAACTCAATCCCAATTCCTTCTGCAACAAACTCGTGTACTGGCTGCCGCCAACTGAAGCGTCGCGCGCAAACACCGAACGAGTTCCGTTGAGGATGTTGATGTTCATCGTCGATGCGCCGATGTTGAGCAGTGCGACGACTTCGCCGGCTCGCGGGTCATAGTTGACTTCGTAGCAATTCTGCAAAGCGAACGCATCGACGTCGATGATGACCGGGTGCTTGCCTGCGAGCTGGATGGCTTGCTTGACGTTAGCGATCTTGTCGCTCTTGCATGCCGCCATCAGAACCTGGAGCGACTCCGAAGATTTGCTCGTGAGTTCGTAGTCCAAATTGACATCAGCGATATCGAAAGGAATGTGTTCTTCCGCATGCCAGCTGAACGACTCCTGTAGCTCCTCCTGGCTCATAGCCGGCAGGACGATGTTCTTAACGATCACAGAGTGACCGCTAACGCCTGCCGCCACCCGAGGAGTGCGAATCTGGTGTTCGTTGAAGATGTTGGAGATAACGTTGGAGACGTTGTTGAGCTCCATGATCTGGCCATCAACAATTGTGTCTGTCTGCAGGTTCTCAAAACCCAGGTTGAGGAGTTGCAGGCTTGATCCCTTTTTGGTCAGCTCGACAGCTTTGACTGAGCTTGAACCAATATCGAGACCAACAAGGTTCTTTTTGCCCATGCTTTTCTTGAACATAGTTAGTTATTCCTCGCAACGTGAGCCCGCAGTTTGTTTTGTTTGCGAAGCCGGGCACGAGCTTTACGTGCTCTGGGCATTCGTCCTTTACCTACTTTGGCGGCGGAGCAGTGAGTTGTCTGTTTCAATTTGGAAGTCCGGGGGTGTGGAAGATGAAAGGTCGCGACACCGACCGACAGGGGATTGTTCCCTTCGAGTGTCAGCAGAGAACTATTAGAGAAGTCTGGTACGGCAGGATGGAAGCTCATTCGGAAACCCAGCCAAGTTGGTGACTACCAACTTCTGTAGGCTTTGCGACCTCCGCTCACGCGAAGTGTGCCTTTATCGTGCTCCAAAAGATTTAGCGGGATAGTCCGCTATTGAAAACCAGGTGGGCACCCCAGAAGACGGCACGTACTGCCGTCAACTTGAGTGAGAGTACATTACGGCCCCAAACAATGTCAACCGCTATTTTTCATGGTTTAACTTACGCTGTGTGAGTGATTAAGGTCGCTTCCAGAGTCATTGAAGAGAGGCTTTTCTGGAATTCTCTCGCTTGAGTTCCAGAGTCTATTTGAACGAAATCAGTCAGCCTGAGTCGCCTTAACCTTGGCTGTCTTCGCTGGGATTCCGAGAACAATATGATTTGCTTCAACGTCACGAGTGACGACCGCTCCGGTGCCTACCATCGCGTTATTTCCAATCTTAACTCCCGCCAGAACCGTCGAATGATAGGTAAGCCGTACGCCGTCCCCTATTTTGGTAGTCGGGGTGTAGACCTTATGAATGTCGTAGATATCGTGAGTATGCGAATAGACATTGGCATAGTCCGAGATCGAGACATTGCTTCCGATATCAATTCCGCCCCGATCATCAAGAAGCACGTTTCGGTGCACCACGACATTGTCACCAAAAGTGAGGTTGTATCCGAATGACCACTCAACACCGTGCCAACACTTAAAATTCTTTCCTACCTTCGCAAAGATGTAAGGCGACAGCATCCGGCGAAATCGATGACCTAAAAGCGCATTTTGTCCGAGCGGTGAACGATCAAACATCTGCCACAGCCAGATCAGCGGTTTGCGATCTGAGTAACGAGCGGTGTCGATGTCTGTGTAGTACTCGGGCTCGGTGGTTACATTCCTTGGGTCGAACGTGTGAATGACCGCACGAGCGGCGCTAGGAAGCTGATCCGTTTCGGTATTCGAGTGACCAAAGTAAATCTCCGTCAGAGTCTCTTGAACGACGGCGTTCGGATCTCTACGTCCGTTAGTTAAAGCGCGCTCTAGTTCTGTTAAGAAACTTTCGTAGTCAGTCTCAGCCAACGCTTGGGCTGACAGTTCGCGATAGGTCATAGGCCAATCCCAGTACTTCCCTGCACTGCTAGTTGTATGCGGAATTGGCTGAAAGTAACACACGACTGGAACTGGCAGCAATTCGAATCTCTTTCAACTTGCCTGTCACTTCGTCATAACGCTAGGATGCGCGCTCAATGAAAATCTTGCGTTCCCTCGTCGTTCTGATTTGTCTCGCCCTAGTTCTAGCGCTTATCGCTCTCTGGTGGAACCGACCTGTCAAAGTTGATATGTCGGACTATGTGCCGGCGGATTCACTTATTTACATTGAAATCAACAGCTTCACAGATTTAGCAAAAGCGATCCAGGAAACTGAAGCCTGGCAGACCACATCTACAGCACTTGGCAACCGCTCCAAGCCTCAAGGGTCTTTAGCCTTCCTTGCAGCTCGATCCGGGATTGGGCCGGTAGAGGCTGTAGTTTCGACTCGTGCCCAAATGGCCTTAGTCGTGGTCGGAGTTAACACAGCTGAAAAGGAAAACTCACTTCGAATAAAACCTGAGGTTGCACTGGTGGTGGAGACTCACACTGCAGGATGGCGAATAAAGAGTACGGTCGTGAAGAATCTTAAGCGGTTGGCTGAATTTGCGTATGGCTCATCAACCTGCACGGAGAGAACGGCGGGTGCCGATTTTGTTGAATGCGTTGAATCAAGTGGGTCACGAAAACTGATTGGCGCGATTGATGGAACTGTTGTGATCATAGCGAACTCCGATAAGGCTGTTCAGAATTGTCTGGAGGTGCGAAGCGGGCAGCGTCCTAGCTTGCACACGGATCCAGAGCTATTGATCGCTAAGAAGAGTCTAGGGTCCGATTCCGCACTATCGTTCGGTTATGTATCGCAAGCTAATTCCGCAAAATTGTTTTCTCTCGGTGCGCCGTTACTTCTCGGCAAAGCACCAGGCGATCAGCAGCTGGAGCAATTGCTTGGTAACAGTGCCGCGAAGATACTGCGTGGAATTGCCTGGGCCTCAAAGGCAACCGGTGGACGAATCGAGGATCGTTATCAAATTTCACTAGAGCCGGAGGTAACAAAACAACTCGAACCCGCATTTGAACCGACGAAGTCTAACGATGACTTTTGGAAGTTGGTCCCAGATGCATTTAGGTCTTTGACTGTCTATAAAAGCAGCGATCCTCAGACGGCATGGTTCTCGTTGAATTCAGCAGCGGCAACAAAACTCGATGCAATGTCGAGTATGCTCTTCGCGTCGCTGCTCAAAGCCGGCCTTTCAGGTTATGGCATTGAGAATCCCAGGGATGTACTAGGCAGTATGGCGCCACCGGTGGTCACCATTCGTCCCGTGTTGGGAGACGGCTCACTCCTTTTGGCACGTGTGAAAGATCAGGAACAACTTCGTCGAAGCCTTACGAGCGATCTCCTCAGAGAAGGCAAAGGTCAGATTCTTACCGGGAGTCAATCGGAACCTGATAAGAACCGTGAGTTTGCCGCTGTGTTTCTCGATGGTTTTGTAATTCTTGGAAAGACTGAAAATGTTGCCGTCTATCTTGCTCAACTCCGAAACGGTGAATTGATAACCACGGACCATTCGAATGTCTTAAGAAGCCTGGAACAAAAACACTCCGCGGCTATCACTACCTACACAAGCGAGCGAGAATCACTAACAACTGTAGTCAGCGCATTGTCGCTGTTAAATGGCCACCCGCTGTCGGATGCCGAACTTGTCGAAGTCAGAAAGCGACTGAACAAATTCAATGTGTCATTTACGGAGAGCCGCCTTAATTCAAATGGCATTGAGCGAGTAAGCCTGTCTGCATTTGGACAGTTCGGAAATCTTTTAGCATTGGCGCAGGCCGATAGTTCAACTCCACTCCCGTAAAGATCCTTGCCCAAAGCAGCTTCATCACGACGGCTTGTAATCGCCACCCGCAATCATGGAAAACTGCTGGAGATCCGAACTTTACTTGGTGACATTCCCTGGAGCCTCGTTACGCTAGACCAGTTTGAGAACGTTGGTGAGGCAGAGGAGAACGAAAGTACGTACGTCGGAAATGCGGTATCAAAAGCTAAATTCTATGCGAGCGCGACCGGCGAAATCGTAATGGCTGACGATTCAGGCTTGGAGGTCACAGCCTTGGCAGGAGCACCGGGTGTCTTGTCAGCCAGATATGCTGGACCGGATGCCAGTGACGAAGTCCGGCGTGTAAAACTACTCAGCGAGCTGAAGGCAGTCGGCTCGTCAGATAGAAGCGCAAGATTTGTTTGTGCGGCAGTAATGGCAAACCCGGAAGGGGAAGTTTTACAGGTCGCAGAAGGGATTTGCGAAGGTTCAATCTGCTTCGCTGAACGCGGCAAATCCGGCTTTGGTTACGATCCGATCTTCGAGCCTGATGGCTATCGTCAGACCTTTGGTGAGTTATCAGAGGAAGTCAAAAACTCGATAAGTCATCGAGCAAGAGCGCTCCAAAAGATGCGACAGTTCTTGATTGGCTAGATTCGGCTCGCTTGACCGAGTTAACCTCCGCTCTTATTATGACGCCCCTGCGGCAAGATATTTTTTGAAAGCTGCAGATTCTTCGGGGCGTAGCACAGCCTGGTAGTGCGCTCGGTTTGGGACCGAGAGGTCGGAGGTTCGAATCCTCTCGCCCCGACCATTAATCTCAATAAATATACGGCTGCCAACACTGGCGGCCGTATCTTGTGTGGCAGAGCCGTATCTCTTGTGTGGGAGAAAGGCGAGCCCAGAACCTTAATGGGTGTTTTCCTGCATTAGACGAGCAAGGATCTTGTGGCTCGACGGCAAGGCTTTTGGGAAGCTAATTAACAATTTGAAAAAGTCTTCAAGATTGAATCTTACCGGGGTTCAGAAACAAAACGACTTCCATGAAACGATCACTCTTTTTGATTATCTGCTTTTTGTGCTTTTTCGTTAGCTCCTTGGCTCAAACTTCGGACACCTTCGATATTGCTACGTTTCAACCGCCAGCTGGTTGGAAGAAGCAAACCAAGGACGGAGTTGTTCTTTTCACGACCTCCAACCAGCAAAAAGGAACCTACGCGCTAATCACGCTTTACGGCAGCGGCGTGAGTTCGGGCAATGCGAAAAGTGACTTCGAAAGCGACTGGCAGCAATTTATCGTTGGGCAACTTGGAGTCAAGGGTCAGCCGCAGATGGAGCCCGCGACAAACGTCGAAGGTTGGCAAGTGATTACCGGCGGCGCCACTCTTGAAAATGAGATGGGAACATCCGCAGTCATCTTAAGTACTTACTCCGGCTACGGAAAAACATTCAGCGCGGCGGCCATCTTCAACAGTCAGGATACTATGCCCGCAATCGAAGCATTCGCCGCTTCGATCAGGCTCAAGAAACCGGAAGCCAGTTCTCAGCCGGCGCCAGACAATAGCAGCGCCGCATCGATCGTGGGCACCTGGGGAAAGAGTGCGAGTGCAAGCGTTCGTTACGCAGATCCGGTCTCAGCAAGCATGGCCGGATACAGCAAGGATCAATACACGTTCAACGCGAATGGTACTTACACTTTTGTTTCCAAAACTTTCAGGATGTCGTACGACAAACTTCTACTAGTGAAAGAAAGCGGCACCTATCAGATAAGCGGTAACGCTCTCACTATTAATCCACAAAAAAGCGTCATCGAAGCCTGGAGCAAGAGAGACGGCGCTGACAAATGGGGCAGACTCTTAACTACGCAGAATCGCCCACTCGAAAAAGTTACTTACCGCTTGACCAAACATTACTTCTCGGGAATTGAACTTTGGAACGTGGTATTGCAGGCAGACAAACCCACCGAGCGGGATGGACCATTCAGTAGTAATACCTTGTTTAGTAACGCATGGTATTACGCTCCCATTTCGGCAAACAATCCAGTCATCGAACTACCAAGATAAGTTGCTTTCCGCAGAGCGGAACCTAACATGAAAAACATAAACCCGATTCTGGCGCTGCTCCTGCTCGTTACCGTTTCCTTGTCCTGTAAGTTGCTCAATCGAGCAACCTCCCGAGGTAAAGAGCCGACGATCGATTTTTCGGCGCCCGGCAAGCCGCTTAAGGTAACCGTGCAGCTCGATAAGAAACAGATGGCGAGCAAGCTGGTGCCGCGCACAGGCGGGAGTGTGTCTCTTACTGCCGCAGATGGAAGCGAATTCACACTCGAGGTTCCGACCGGCGCACTTGATGGGGACACGACAATCACGATGACTGCGGTCAAAAGCATCGCGGGGGCACCACTGGATAGCAATACTCCTATGGCTGTTCAGCTCGAACCCTCAGGTCTGTTTTTCAAAGAGATGGCGACGCTCACGATTGCTCCGGCCAAGGACATTCCGCTCAAGCAACAAGTCATCTTCAGTTACGAAGGTGACGGCAATGACTATCACCTTGCGCTGGTTGACCCGAAGAGCAAGGACATCAAGGTCAAACTGATGCGGTTCAGCGGAGCTGGCGTTGGGAGCGCAGCGGATTCGGCGTGGGCCGCGAATCTAATGATTCAGGCAAGCGAGGCACAAAACCGAATCGCGCAAAAAATCGGAGAGTATCTGCAGGCAGAACGCCGCGAAGAACTACTGGGGGTGGATCCAGATTCTGAAATGGGAGAGAAGCTAAAGTCGTTGCTGGACCAATATGAAGATCAGACTGTGCAAAAAGAGATGGTGGCCGCGGAGTTGGATTGTAAACATGCCGGAACAGCGCTGAAACATCTTATCTCTTTGGAAAGAACAAGACAGCTTCTGGGACTCCCCGCAACTTCAGGCTTCAACGAAAAACTTGAGAAGCTCATGAACATCGCCAAGAGCTGCCCGGGGGGATACACGGTTTCCGGCACAAGCGGTCCAGTTACTTTCTCCGGTCAGATCTGTAGCCTTGAGAAGCCCTTCGTTATTAATGGAAAGTTTGGCAACGGTTCGGAGACTCAATCATTCACGCCCAGCAGCAGCACTGGCGGCACCGTGAAAGAGGAAGGAAACTCAGGTGGATGCAATCAAGTCGGTAGTGGGACCTATAAGGTCACACTAAATGAAGAAGGTTCGGGAACATTAGAATTTACTGAAACCGTCACTGCATCCTGCCCGCCGTTCACGAGAACGAAAACTTACACATTTAGCGTGACTCTCAAACCAGAATCCGGTCTCTCCTGTCCCTGACCAGTATCCCACCACCAAAAGAACCAATGACTTAAGGCAGGGCGCCCACCCTGCCTTTTGTTTTTGGCATGAGGTTAACGTGAGCCAGAGACAGCTCGACTTACCTGATGATCAGAGATCCTTTAAACATGGCCATACCGCAGGTGATTTTTACAGTTCCAGATTTAAGAGGTGTGAGGTTCACGATTACTTTTTCATTGAGTGGCAACGAGCGCGAAATTCCAAAGACGGGAATTCTGAGCTCGGTCCCACAAGTCAGATCGGTTGTGCGAATAAAGACTAGTTCAGTAGGTATGCCTTTTCGCAAGCGAATGCTCGAGGGCGAATAACCTCTCGAGGTAATTCTAATCGTCGCTTTTTTCTCGGTTTTGCTCGTGGAACGCGGCTGAGCCCTGGGAGCCGAGCGCGAAAGCAGAGGCTTGATCTTTTCCTCAAACTCTTCCGGCAACAGAATTCCTTCGATCACTTCTCGGACCTCACCGGTTCGATCGACAACAACCGTCAACGGCAACACGTCGCTCGAACTGTATGAAGCTTTCGTGCTTTCGTTTCCCAAGACAATCGGATAGTTCACTTTTGACCTCGCCGTAAACTGCCTGACCTCGGCAAATTTTTCTGGCGGATAGGTGATACCGATTACTTGCAAACCTTCTTTGCGATACTCGCGTTGCATCTTCACAAGCTCGGGGATTTCCGTTAGACAGGGCGGGCACCACGTCGCCCAGAAGTTAACCAATACAACTCTTCCTTTATAGTCGGACACCTTGAATGTTCGACCAGATAGATCCGTTAGCGCCAGATCCCTCTTCTCAGACTGCGCCAACACGAAGGTTGAGCAAAGCAAAACTAAGAGCCATGGAATTATCTTTGTCATACGCTTCAAAACAGGAACTTGACCCCCAGTAACAGATTTCGATCATTCCGAAGAACAACAGGTCCGGTGTTCCGCACAACGGGAAATTGATAGCTTCCCTCGATAACAAACCTTGGATGTGCTGCATACTGGAGTCCTGGCGCTAAGTAATACTCCGTTGCCGTACTTCCCTCGACCTCGAGTCCGTCGAGACGACCGGTGCCTCGGTGAACAAATGTTGTTTCCAATATCAGAAAGACCTCGCCTCCCGGTTTGTGTTTATCTTTAGGTACCACGTATTCAAGATCAGTGCTTAGACGCTGCTCGTGGCCAATTCGAAAACCATTCCGCTCAGTCCGAAAGATCACTTCCGCATTGCCGCCAAAAATAAACCGACCACCTGCCTGAGAAAATGCCAGGTCGATGTGCGGAGACAGTCCACCATTTATCGGAGTGAGTTGTTGTCTAACAAAAGCGGGAGTGTTGATTTGTGCCTGTGTTGGTGCATCGTCCTTGCCAGTCGGCAACTCGAGGCCAGCTCTCACAGCCGCTTGCCTGTCTCCGTAAGTTTTTACCTTTCGGAAAAAGCGATACTTGGCCCAGGCCGTAATGTTGCCAAGACCAAAACCCGAACCAGACGTCACGCCGTTGTCATATGCAGTGCGTGAGAATGGCGTCTCAATTTCCAACTGCAGTCGTGGCGACGGCGTGTACGAAACGCTTAGGTCAAACAGCTGTCGGTCAACCTCTAGCGAGCCCAGGTGCTGATGAATCAAATACAGCCGCGGGGTGACAGCTCCGCCTTTGTAAACAGTCAAGCCAGGCGAAGTCACGCGGATGGGCGCGCCCAGCGGTGGCAAAGGAAGTGTGGGTGACGCTTCAACCGATTCGGAAAGCGCTGGCGTTTCCTCAGTGAAACTAACTCTCGCAAACGTCGGAAACGTCTGCAGACGAACGTTCTGAGTTTTCGCGCTCGCCTTACGCACAGGTGAGATCACTTCATGGGCACCTGCTCCAGTACCAACAGTTTTCCAATCGCCGCTGAGTTCGATTGACACTCCGGCCTTCGCCTCCAACGAGTATTGCTCGATGTTAGGTCCTTCAAGCGCGAACCTCTGACCTGATGGTTCGACAACGAGTGTCCACCCTTTATCGTCTTTCGAGAGAGTTCCCGCAACGGTGATATCTGCTGCGTCCAGAGTGTAGCCAGCCTTCTTCAGCGTTTCTTTCAATGCCGTGAAAGACACAGGCTTATCAGGCTTAGGTGTGAAGACACCCAATCCTTTTTGAAAATCGGTTACTTCGATCTCTTTAAGTTTTGGTGCGTAGTCTAGACGGCTCACGGCCTTCTGAATGTTGTAGACTCAATTCCCGCACAGATAGCCGGCGATGTGCATCTGCACTCGTTTTACTTGCGCAGTTGAACTAGCTGCACTGCCAAACAATAAAACCAAACAAAGCATTGCTAAGAAAGCACGTCTCATTTTCTTCTCCTGATCGACGTTGCAGTGAAGAAACCGCACAAGTGCGGATTCTGG
>Ga0097621_100000995_pt1 | contig 19908 bp, 17 predicted proteins | sample KBSMisM72_FD_73165 | JGI IMG/M metagenome (GOLD analysis project Ga0097621, IMG submission 73165) | Miscanthus rhizosphere microbial communities from Kellogg Biological Station, Michigan, USA - KBS Miscanthus M7-2 (version 2) (version 2) | ecosystem: Host-associated > Plants > Roots >... | reverse complement strand
CCTCCAGCAGGGCGTGCCGTGTACGAAAAATGGTGTGCCCCGTGCCACGACCCGGGAATCAATCATCCAGGTACGCACGCCCTGATGGCCAAATATCAGGGAACCAAGCCGGCAGTGCTGCTCGATCGCACGGACCTTCCCCCGGATATCGTCAAGCATTTCGTCCGCCACGGCATATCGGTCATGCCGCAATTTCGCAAGACCGAAATCACAGATGCCGAGCTGGACGCGCTGGCGGCGTACCTCTCGCGCAACACCAAGTAGTCGTTCGTGCGCGGAAACTGGCTCGCGGGCTAGAGCTTCGGATAGTGCGCGACGTTGATCAGCACGTAAACCAGCATTCCAGTAGCCACTACCAGTAGTCCGACGCGCGCCAGGTGCGCTTTGAAGCGCTGCGAAAGTGCGATCAGGAACAGAATCGTGGCAAGCAGCACGGTGCAGCGAACGTATTGTTCGGAGTTCTGTCGGGCGGCGGTTCCGCTGTCAAAGGCGGTCGAGGCCTGCTTATTGAGCTGAGCGGCGCGTTCCAGGTTGGCATTGTGATACTCAGGCATGTTGACCGGACCGGGCGGCGCGTTTTGATTATTGAAGGGATCCGTCTTTAGCCAGGCCAAAAAGGCCGTGTGGTACTCGGGACTGAATCTGCGCTCGTAGATGCCGGCCACTTTGTCGTCGTGCACTTCCCGCAAACGTATCCAGGTGTTGAAGGTGACCACATCCAGCAGGCGCAGCTGCCCACCCTCGGTGGCCGCTACGGCTGCCTCGACTCGCAATCGGGATGACTCGGCATACAGGAATGCCTGACGGCCGTCCCAGCGCGCCGCAGAATATCCGCACCAGGCGGTCGCAACGGCAATGACCGACAAGCCAATCGCCTCGGCGACCTCCAGCAACCAGGTCCGCTTGGGGTGGTGCCTGTTCTTGGAGCCGTACTCCGCCAGTTCCTGCGCGATACCCAGGTTTATTCCATCATCCATGCTCATGGCCCAATTTCCCCCTTTTGTGGCCTGCGCGAATTCTATGCCAATGGCACGGTTCCGCGGGCAGGTGGTGGCAGCCGGCAGTAATCGCGCCCGGTCTGACGCCAGCCGCGCCCGGCCGCTGCGCCTGCGGTGGAAATGAAATACCCTAAGGGACTATGGCGAATCCCGCCGAGCCGTTGATTTCGAGTGTCTCGGACACCGCGCAGTGGGTGGCAACCTATCGGGCATGGGAGTCGGAGCGCAGCGACGCGCTGTTCAAGGACCCGTTTGCGGCGCAGCTGGCCGGAGAGCGTGGCCAGGCCATAGCTAGACACATGCCGCGGCAGGCTCGCAACGGCTGGCCGATCGTAGTGCGCACCGTACTCATCGATGACCTGATCGCGAAATCCATCGCCGAAGGCTGCGATTGTGTGGTCAATCTCGCCGCCGGCCTTGATTCCCGGCCGTATCGACTTACGCTGCCGGCCAATCTGACCTGGATCGAGGTTGATCTGCCGGCAATGATCGACCTCAAAGAACGCTTGCTCTCGGCAGCGGTGCCAAAGTGCCGCTTGCTGCGGCGGCGAGCTGATCTGGCCGATCCGAGCGCACGCCTGAGGACGTTCGACGAACTCGGATCAATCGGAACCAGGATTCTGGTGATCTCGGAGGGTCTCCTGATCTATCTCGAGTCGGACGTGGTGGCGGCGCTCGCGCGTGAGCTGGTGGCGCGCCCAAATGTCCGCTGGTGGATCTTCGACCTGGCCAGCCCGAACCTGCTGAACTTCATCCAGCGAACCATGAAGTCGGTGCTCGAACATTCACCCATGCGATTTGCACCGGCCAACGGGGTAGCTTTCTTCGAGGCCCTTGGATGGCGGGTCGCAGAAGTGTGCTCGCAGCTGCGTGCGGCGGCGCGCCTGCACCGCCTGCCGGCGCTTTTGCGTTGGGTCAGCTGGTTTCCGGATCCGAATCCCCGCAAGTTGGGCCAGGCACGCTGGTCCGGAGTGATACGGTTGGTCAGCGGAAAGGCCTGATGCCCCCTCAGCCCCATTCCGCAGCTGCCGGTGATGTCACCGCGCCGGTGATCATTGCCGGCGGCGGCTTGGTGGGCCTAAGCGCGGCCATGTTCCTGGCGCAACATGGAGTCCGTTCGCTGGTGATCGAACGGCTGGATTCCATATCACCTTTGCCGCGGGCAGCGTTTTTTCATATGCGCACGCTCGAAATGTTTCGCGGCGCCGGAATCGAGCAGGCCGTGCGCGAAATGTCCAACCGCGACTTCGTGACAGAAGGCGAGGTCATTGGCATGGACTGCCTCTCGGGCAGTGTGCAGGCCCGCTTCATTTCGAATCTGAATGAGGGGGTCGAAGCGCTCAGTCCGTGCCGCCGTCTGTTCCTGAATCAACCCAGCCTTGAACCGATACTTCAGGAGCGGGCGATGGCCGGCGGCGCCACGCTCATGCGTGGGTTTGAGATCATCCGCGCCGAACAGGACGCGAGCGGTGTGACTGTCACAGTGAGGAATATCCATGACGGGGCCGAGCGCACTCTAAGAAGTGAGTTCCTCATAGCCGCCGATGGTGGCCACTCGCGGGTGCGGGAACTTCTCGGTATTGCCGTAGCTGGCCGCCCAGCGTTCTCCAGTTCCGTCACCATTTATTTCCGTGCTGACCTCTCGCCATGGATTGCAGATCACGCGTGGAGCATCATTTACATCAAAAATCCGGTGCTCAGCGGTTTCTTCCGCATGAACCGCACGGCGCGGCAGGGTTTCCTGGCCGTTAATTCCGTGGGCGATCCGCAAGCTGACCCCGCCGCGGCCGCCAATGCCGCGGCGGATGTCAGCGAAGCGCGCCTGCTGCAGCTGGTACGCGCTGGCGTGGGCGTGGCCGACTTGCCCGTACAGCTTGAGGGCATCTCCCGCTGGCGTGCGACGACCAGTGTGGCCGAGAAATTTCGCGAGCGACGGGTGTTTATCGTTGGCGATGCCGCTCACGTGATGCCGCCGACCGGCGGGTTTGGTGGCAACACTGGGATCCACGATGTACACAACCTCGCCTGGAAACTGTCATTAGTGCTGCGCGGGCAGGCGGCTCCGGCGCTACTCAACACCTATGAAAGTGAGCGCAAGCCAGTCGCCCGATTCACGGTCGAGCAGGCCTTTGCGCGGTATGTCATACGCACTGCGCCGTGGTTGCAGGGCAGTCACCAATTTGAACCGCTGGTGCCCGATTTTGACGTCGAATTGGGCTACCTCTACGGATCACCCGATGCGGTGCATGCGGCTCCGGCGAGCAGTGGCGGAGCTCCGGGCTCCAGGGCCCCCCATCTGTGGCTGCGTCGTGGCGGGCAGGACGTATCTACTCTCGATCTGACCGGAGACTTTCTGCTGCTCGTCGGCCCGGAAGGCCGTGGATGGCAGGATGCGGCGAAGGCCGCGGCAGATCAATTTGGGAACCTCAAGATTTCGGTCCACCAGATGGGGATGGATGTCGAGGATCCGGACGGCCGCTTTCCACAGCTCTATGGCGTTTCCAGTCGCGGTGCCTCACTCGTGCGCCCCGATGGATTCGTGGCCTGGAGAAGCTCCGGTGCATCCGTCGATGCCGCGCGGGATCTGCTGGAAGCTCTGAAGACCAGCCTGGGACATTGAAATAAGGAATCTTGGGCTTTAGTAGAGAGCGGTCGAAAGCGGCGACCCTGCAAAGAGATCAGCGATTGTTCCAGGGAAATCCCGTGGCCAGGACCATTGGCCCTCGAACCGGGAACTCGCGCGGGAAGAAGCCCATGGATTCGGCAGAACCCGCCTTGATGTTGATCAATGTGGCCGCCAGCGCCTGCAGATCCGCCACCTGCAGCATCGGTGCTTCTATCACCTCAGGCGTATCGGCCTCGTGAGCGCAATAGATGCTCGATGCCGGGTCGATCATGCTGAGCAGTTTTCGCGTCGTTGCCAGATAGGAGCCACGACTTGAGCCCGGCAGAAACACATACAGGGTGCTTGGGTAGACGAAGTCGCCAGCAAAGAGCTGGCGGCGCTCGGGGTCATACAGGGCACCGGACGTCGGGGTGTGTCCGGGTGTCGAGATTACCTGCAGCTTGCGGCCGCCCAGATCGATGGTGCTGCCGGGAGCCCACCACTCATCGACGGAGAATTCCGGTGGCGCGAGCGAATCGGCGAAGCCAAGGAATTCATATTTCTGCAACCTGATCCTGCGGTTGTGTTCCCGCTCGCGCAACCACTTCAGATCGAGCAATGCGGTGTGGTCCAAGCGACCCAGTGCACCCACATGATCAAAGTGTAAGTGAGATGGAAACACCGTTACGGGCAGGGAGGTAAGTGAACGCACAATCGTGGCAATGTCGCGATTGCCGGTGCCCGCGTCGAACAGCACGGCGCGCTGATTCCCGAGCAGCAGGTAACTGTAGTTGCCCTGGTAATAGCGCGGCTCGCCAATGGCGAAAGTCGAATCGTCGATCGTTTGCACCAGAAAGTAGTCATCGAACCAACGGCCCCGTATTGGACCGACCGGCTTGGGCTGAATCAACGCGCCATGGCGACGAAGCAAATACTCGGCGCCCAGGTATGGGGCAAACAGCGCCGCCAAAGCGACCAAAGGCACCAGTAACGCCAAGCCGCGCAGAGTTGCCTGCTTTGTCATCCAAGCCCTCGCTCGTAAACCGAACTTTTGCCGCGCCGTAGGTCCTCCGTCGGACGTTTGCACCCTTAAGCGCAGCAGACTCCCGGGAATTATGCCTTGCCCGCTGTTAATCCGCGGCACTTGGACCGCCGGGCAGCGATTGGAGTACGCTTAAGACTCTGGGATTTGCAGCGCCAGGTGCTGCTCGCAGCCGTCCAGGCCGCGACACCTAGCAGCCGCCGGTGCAGCAGCAGAAACGTCGGTAAGTAGGAGCACAGAACATGCCGTCCAGAATGAGTGGATTGTGTCTGTTGTTCGTATGTTGCGTTGGCGCGCACGCCGGTGTGGTCGTACATATCAGCAAAAAGGACACTGCAGACAGCAAACCCAAAGATCAGCAGGTTGTGTATGCCCAGGACGGCCTGTTGCGCATCGACAAGCTCGACGAGGCGGGACAGCTGCGGGACATGACATTGATACGCGACGGCGCGTTCTGGGACGTGAACATCCAGCAGCGCACCTACCAGAAATTTGACAAGGCCGCTGTCGCGGCGCAACAGAGCCAGATGAAAGAGCGAATGGCCGCCATGATGCAAAGCATGCCGCCGGAGCGCCGGGCGATGATTGAACAGCGCATGAAAGCCATGGAATCAGAGACGCACGAATTCAAACTCACTGATTTAAGCCGGAGCGATCATGTTGGGACCTTTGCCTGCAAAATGTGGCAGGCCACACGCGATGGCAAGCCCATCGCCGAGTACTGCGTTGCCCCAAAGGGCAGCATCGCCGGTGGTGATGAGCTCGTAAATGCAACTCACAAGGCATCCGCCGCCGCGGCCGACATGGCTTCGGCCTCCCCACAGATGGCCCGCGCCATAGCGCCGATCTACAATCTGTACGGGAAGATGGATGGATTCCCGGTGCTGACCCGTCACATGTCCGGCGGGCAGCCGAGCGATGAAATGATCGTCACCGGTATAGAGAAGAAATCACTGCCTGCGTCGCAATTCGAACTTCCCAAGGGATATACCGAGGTTGCCGTGGACAAAAGCGATGACAGCAACTAGCTATCCGTCCACGCGATTCACTACTTTGGAGTGCGCGCATCCGTGTCGGGACATGACACCCGATTGCGCAATTTTATGAGAACGTCCGCGCCAAGTCCGGAGGCTACGTTGCAAGCGGCGGACTTTCCTGCACCGCGAAGTCGCGCACGCGCATTGCTCTTGCGCTTCGCTATATATGTGGCGTGTGTAGTGGGCGCACTGGCGCTCTTCGTGGGCTATCAGCACTTCAGAGACAGCGGTCAGTCGGGAATTTCCACGGGTTGTTTGATCGCTGCCGCACTGCTGGCGTTGGCGCCGCTGCGGGCGCTGCTTGGTGAAATCTTCGGCATTGAAGGCAAAGTGCTGCACATGTTGCATGGCCTCGGGGGGCTGGCGCTGATCGCATTGCCCGTCAGCGGCCTGGTTTCGGGAACGCCCATGCTCACGCATGCGGCGATGGCGCCATTTGCGATCATGGGTGCGGCGCAGGCGCTCATGCACCAGAACAACCCACGCAACGCGCAGCAGGCCGCGGCCATGCAGCGCTTTGCCTCGAGCCTCCCGGAAGTGGCGGAATTCACCAAATCCGGCGCGCTGACCTCGCCGGCCAATATCCAGCGGGCCGTGACCGTGCTTTCCGACCTGCTGGGCAAGGCCGAGGCGCTCGGTCAAACAGAATTGCAAGCTGATCCCAAGTTTCAGTCGGCGCTGGGCATGGCGACGACCAAGATGGGTCTCACCCTGGGACTGGACTCAATTGACCAGGCGGTCGGCACGTTGAGTGCGCACCACGCTGATCCGGCGTCCATACGCGCGCTGCGTAGCCAGCTCGCGCACGTGCGCCAGTCGCTGGACGCAAATGCAAAGCCGCACAAGTCCGGCCGATCGGATCAGCAATAGCGGATCGCGAACGGCACGAAATCAGTACGCTGGCTACTCGCTCGCGTAGATCTTGACGAGCTTGTACAGGAAAGTTCGACCCTCGCGCACTGACTGCACCCGTATGCGCTCATTGAGGCCGTGTATGTGGCCCCCGTCGGGGTCAGAGAACATGCCGGTCACCCCATAGGTCGGAATTCCGGCAGGATTGAGGAATTGGGCGTCCGAGGCGCCTGGCTCGAGCGCGGGGATTACCGGTACTCCCGGCCAGAGTTCGTGGGCTACGGTCTCAACCGGTTTGAGAATGCGGGGGGTGAGCGGCGCAGCTTTGGCCGCCGGTCCTCGCACCTCCGGAATGCGAACCTTGACCGCAGGGTCATCGGCGATTCTTACCAGTTGGGCAAGCACATCCTCGCGCGGAACTCCTGGAAATATCCTGCAATTGATGTTGGCGGTCGCCCGCTGCGGCAAGGCGTTGGTCGCGTGGCCGGCCGCAAGCGTGGTTGCCACACACGTGGTGCGCAACATCGCGTGCCAGTTGGTGTTCTGATCGAGAACCGCCAATGCGGCAATGTTGCCGGGGTCGGCCACGATCGCAGTCATTGCCGCCCCTTGCTCGCCGCCGTAGATCTTGGACATGCCGGTGAAATACCCGCGACTGGCGTCATTCAACTGCACCGGGAACTCGTAATGACTGACGCGGTCCACGGCCCGGACCAGATGGTAGATGGCATTGTCCGGGACCGGTCGCGAACTGTGGCCGCCGGCGTTGGTCACTTCGAAGAGGTAATTTTGCGAAGTCTTCTCGGCGGCCAGGATTTCCAGCGCGATGCGATGACCTTGAGCGTCCAAATCACCGTCCACGCCCTCGGTCAGCGCAAATTCCGCATCGATCGCGTCGCGGGCGTTGGCGGCGAGCCATCCGGCGCCGTTAAGCGAACCATTAGTCTCCTCCCCGCAGGTCAGCGCCAGCTTGATGGTTCGCTTCGGCTTGAAGTTCTCCTCGCGGTAGCGAATTAAGTTGTCGACCCACACGGCCGCCTGGGCTTTCATGTCGGAGGTGCCGCGCCCGTAGAAATAGCCATCTTCCTCGATCAGCGTGAATGGATCCCGGGTCCAGTCCTCACGGCGGGCCTCGACCACATCGACATGCGCGAGCATCAGCACCGCCTTTAGTTTGGGGTCGGACCCGTGCAGTACCGCCAGCAGGCCGCCTTCTTTGGGATGGCCATCGGGGACGAACAGGCGCATGTCGCTGTCCGGATAGCCGGCGCTCTTCAGACGCGCTTGCATGCGCTGCGCCGCCAGCGTGCAATCGCCCGCCGACAGGGTGGTATTGGTTTCCACAAGTTCGCGATAGGTCTCGCGAAATCTGGTCCAGCCGTCATCGTTGGCCGCGGCGGCGGGCTGATAAATTGCCAACTGGACGAGCCAAGCGGCCGCCAGCAGAGGGAGTCGGTGTTTCATTTTCAATTCGCTTGTTTGGAGAATGCGGCATCCCGAACGGCCTTAAATTCGGCGTCGGGGTACCACTGCGGAATATTCTTGTCCTCGGCCAGGGCATAGCCGACCCGCAGCAGCAACTCGAGGTCCTGGGTCGCGCCGCCCAGGTCCCAGTCGGATTTCACGGTGTCGCTGACCTGGTGGTAGTCGTGATCGTTGTATGCCTCTTCTTGCTGCGTGCCGTAATCCGCCGGCTTGCCGATGACCTGCTTGCCGGCCGACAGGTAGGCGACCGGCACGCCCATCCGCGCAAATTCGAGGTGATCGCCGCGGTAAAAGCTCCCCATTTCGGGTTGCTGGCTCGGCACAATCTCGATCCCCAGGGTACGGGCCTCGATGCGCACGGTCTCATCGACCGAGGATTTGCCGGCGGTGACCAGTTCGAGCTCGCGGGTCCGGCCGCGGGTCGGCATTTCATCGACATTGATCGAGGCCACCGTGTTGCGGAGCGGGTAGAGCGGATGCCGGGCGTAGTAGCCCGCTCCGAGCAGGCCGCTTTCCTCGCCGGTCGTAATGATGAACACCACGCTGCGCTTGGGTGCGATGGGCATGGACTTGAAGGCCTTGGCAAGCACCAGCAGCGCGGCCACGCCCGAAGCGTTGTCGCGCGCGCCGTGGTAGATCTGCTGTGTCTTGCTGCCGTGCAGCGCCGGATCCCAGCCAAAGTGGTCCCAGTGTGCGGTGTACACCACGTATTCGTGCTGCAGCTTGGGATCTGAGCCCGGTAGGGTCGCGACGACATTGTGGGAGCTGACATCGCGCCAGCGATTGTCGATCTTGAAGTTGACTGTGGCGCCGAGATCGACGGGTTTGAAGTTCTTCGACAGGGCCGCCTGCTTGAGTGCCTCGAAATTCCGGCCCGAGGCCGCGAACAGCTTCTCGGCCTGCGGGCGCGTCATCCAGGCGGCGACCTTGGGATACTTGTCGCTGGGCCCGTCGCTGTTGATTTCCAGATTCTCGGTCTTGGCGCCGTTGGCGAGCACGGACCAGGGGTAGGTGGCCGGCACCGTCTCGTGCACGATGATCGCCGCCGCGGCGCCTTGCCTGACGGCCATCTCATATTTGTAGGTCCAACGACCGTAGTAGGTCATGGCCCGACCGCCAAACATCTTTTTGTCGAGCCGATGCGGGTCCTTAGGATCGGGCAACGGCGGATCGTTGATAAGCATGACCAGCGTCTTGCCCTTTAGGTTGGCGCCCTTGTAGTCGTCCCAGCCGTATTCCGGTGCCCTTATGCCGTAGCCAACGAATACCAGCGGTGAATCATCGACGCCCACCGGTGATTCCTTGCGGGGCGCAAAGGCCACAAAATCCTCGGGACATCTCATCGGCACGGCCTTGCCATGCACGCTGTAGCTGGCATGCGGGTCTGCGGTATAGCCGGCCATCGGCACCACCTGCGTATAGCTTCCGTCCGGATTGGCGGACTTGAGCCCGAGCTGCTCAAACTGCCGTTTGAGGTATTCGACGGTCTGTTTTTCCCCGCGAGTGCCCGGTGCGCGGCCCTCGAAATCGTCGGACGATAGCGTCTGCACGTGGCGCAGGTATTCGGCGCCGTCGATGCCACGGGCCGCTGTCTGCAATGGATCGGAAGCGGCCAGCGCCAGCAGCGGCAGCGCCGCTGCAATGGTCACCGACAAGGCCGCCGGGCAGGCGTTGCGGATCAACGCCGCTTGCGCCAGACAGGAATTTCGCGCTGAGCCATTCGGCCAAGAATCAGCGTGGCTCGCTGCCGGGCTTGGGATCGGCGAGCGGGAAGCTTTGCGCTCCTTCGGTACCGCTGGCGGGCTTGGCCGGAGCTGCCGGCGCCGCAGCCGGCGCGGGAGTGGCGACTGCCTGCGAGCCACTGACCTCCATGTTGGCGCCGCCCCCGGCCGCCGGTGACATGCTGGTGACGATGGCAGCAATGAAGCGTCGCGCCGATTCGGCATTGGTGGTGACCGTGCCCAACAGGATGTCATCCGTGGTCACGTCATGGCCGTAAAAGTTGCGATTGGCCTTGCGGTCCAGCACCAGCGCGGTTCCGTCCAGGGCGATGCCGGCGAACAGGCCGCGCGAGCGCGAATAGGAATAGATCTCCGAGGTGATGCCGGCGGCAGCCTCGCCGCTGCGGCCGACGGGGCCGGCCGCGACCGAGGCGGTTGCGCCCAGGGTGAAATCGCCGCTCGCAAATTTTTCCACGCTCTTGCGCGAGGCGAATATCAGGACGATGTCAGTGGCCTGCGCACCGATCTGCGCGCCAAAACTGCCGCCGGTGAGCGAGATGAATATCGGATTGCTGAAGCGTCCTGCGGTATCCCTGGCCACCATCACCCCATTGCCATGCCGGCCGCCGAACATGAACGCGCCACGGATCACATCCGGCAGGACCGCCACTCCATAGGCACGGTCCAGCAACCAGGTCGGTACGCTCTGATCAGGCGAAGCGCGCAGATCGTCCATTACCTGGGTTGCGGTGATCAGCCGGGCATCCTCGCGGCTTTGTGCGAGCGCAGCGCCCGCCGGAATTAGCAATGACAGGCACACGAACAGCCATGTTCGCGGCGACACCAGTTGTCTCATGGTCGATCCCCTGAATGTTGCGGGTCACATGGCCCGCGATAATGCTTTAGAACCAGAAAGAAACAAAGGCCTGCAGGACATTAGCGTCGAGCGTATAGAGCGGCTCGGTTCCGGGCGCCACGTCCGTCACCCGCAGATCGCGGAAATCGTCATAGGCGATATGAATTCGGTCCCAGCGCAGATTGACCGTGCCCTTCTGCAGCCACGAAAATCGATTGACGCGGTATTCCCAGGTGGCGCCAATGCCGAAGGTATAGCTACCGAAGGTAGCCATCTCACGATCGCGGGCCAGGAAGTTCTGCGCGTTGGCGTACGGGAACAGGTCGCTGTAGAAGTCGGCGTGCGTCTGGTGGTAGTAGCGCAGGTGCGAGTCCACCGTCCAGGTGCGGTATACAGGCTGCGTGTACGCTATTTCCCCGGTGTTGGCCTTGATGCCGAAGGTGTCCGAGTAGAAGCGGTAACTGCCGGTCGCGGCCGCGTGCCAGGGCAGGTAGTACTTGAGGGTCGCTGAGGCCGCGTTGCCCGAGCGCGTGTTCGGATAGATCTCTTTCTGGTAGGCGTAACCGAGCGGTTCTAAGGGATCCAGGTAGCGCACCTGGCGATACGGGTTGTTGATAAATCCGTTGGCCTCGGTCACTTCGTAGTTCAGGTTCAGCACGGTGTTACGCGTCAGGATCTGCGATACACCCAGCTGCCAGCTGCTGTGATCCAGTGGATCATCGCGGGTGGTGCCGCGCTCGCCCACGCGGTCCCAGCCGCGGGTGAAGCCGAAGGTCACCGTCGTCAGGTCGCCGAACATGTCCTCGCTGATGCTGCCGAAGGCGGTGCTCGACTTATAGTCGGGCTCCTTGCTGTAGATGTAGCCGGCGCTGTAGGTGGCCTTGCCGTGGATGACGTCAAAATTGACGCTGTTTTGCTTGCGCACTTCTTTGTACGCGCTCGCCTGCGTGATCACGTCGATCGAGGCGCTCGAAATCATGTCCTCGTAATAGTTATAGGCCATCGAAAAGTGGTCGCCAAACTTCTTGCGCACCAGCACTGACGGGCCGTCCACGACCAGTCCGCCACCGTCATAGCGGTGGTACAGGATATCGGCGCGGTCATCGGGCAGCACGCCGGCGTCCGCCGCCCCCAGCAACAGCATGGCGGCAGCGACGATGCGCCCCTTAAGTGGTCTGGAGTACTTCACGCGCTTAATTGCAGCCGCAGCCGCCGCCGACTATGCCGGTCGCGCCGCGCGCGCCCTCGCGCGCCTCGTACACGTGCTCGAGGTACACCGAGGAGACCGGATTGGGATTGAAGGACATGATCGGATCGGCCAGGTGCTCGCGCTCATAGGGTTTCACCCAAGGCTGCACCGAGCTGCAGGCCGATAGCGCCAGGGCTCCAGCGGCCAGCGCCAGCCAGCGGGCGCAGGTTCGAACCCGCTGCATGCCGGCAGGGGAGGCGCTATTCACGGATGAGCGTGCGGATTTGATCGAGATACTCATTCTCAGCGCCTGGGGTGTAGCCGCGGTGGATGTAGCGCACGATGCCCTTGCGATCGAGGATGACGGTGTTCGGCATGCCCTGCACCTCATACAGCTTACTGACCTTGCTGTCGACATCGAAGAGAATCGGGAAGGTCACCGGTGTGGCCTTGAGCCAATTGGTCGCAAGTGTGGAATCCGGTTCCACGTTGACGCCGATCAGCGCCACGCCCTTGTTGCGGTACTGGTGGTTAAGTTGCTCAAGAATGGGCATCTCCTGCCGACAGGGGCCGCACCAGCTGGCCCAGAAATTTACCAACACGATCTGTCCTTTCAGATCGGCGAGGCTTACCGGCTTGCCGCTGTTCGAATTGAGTTCGAATGCCGGGGCCGGCGCACCGGTCTGCAGCGAGGTCGCGGACACAGCCAGCAGCGGAGCGACGGCCAGTGCTGTCAGACACAAAAATCGAGCCGAAAGTTTCATGGCAGGTTTCTCCCAAGATCAGAAGTACACCGAAGCGCCTATGTAAGCCTTGATGTTGTTGCGAAGCCGGTTGGTGCCTAGGAAATCGGATTTGAAGACGATGTCCTGAGCCTCGATACGCACCGACAGCCAGTCATTCGGGAGCACCCGGAAACCGGCCCCGAAATTGGCCGAAAACGTTGAATTTCCTTCAAATTTTACTCCACCCATTCCGCCCAGAATGTAGAAGCCACTGGTCATGGCGTGGTTGCGGCCCAGGAACACCTCGCCAGGCAGGAAGTTGTAGCCCACCGACAGGTTGTAATACGTGAATTGCCTCTCAGCCGGGGTAAGCAGCTGGATATCGCCGCTCAGTGTCTCAAAACTGGTCTCCCCGGCCTGCGCCTGGCCGCCCGCAGCCTCGAAGAAGAAATCTTCTGTAATGTGGTAATCGGCGGTCACGCCCCACACCGGCGCGGCCGTGTAGCTCTCGATCGAGATTTCGCCGTAATTGACTCCAAGCTCGATGTTCTTGGCCTTGATCTTGGGCACCTTGATCTTGCGCCGAACCACCTGGGGCTCGATGACCGTGGGGGGCGCCGCCGTGTCGGCCGCTGCCGCCGCAGCGTCGGCATCGGCGTCAGCCTTCTGGGCCGCGACCTGAGCATCCACCTCACGATGGCCCCAGGGCCAGAGCTTGTGCATGGTTGCACAGCCGCTGGTCGTGGTTAGCAACGAGGCTAGTAAAAGAATGCGAAGCCGATTTTCCATTCCGTTTTCACCTCATTCGAATCGGTATTGGTGAATACCGTGTGACTGCGGTATTCAGCGCGCACAAAAAAGCGCCGGGCCAGGTAATAGCGTGCGCCAAAGCCCACATAGGCGGTTTGGTAATTCTGGTTGACCGGTTTGACCAGCGTGGTCCTTGGCTCGACGCGCTCCACCCCGGTGCCGAGCGTCACGAACGGCGAGAAGCGCCATTCGGGCATGAACACATGGTTCAGTCCCACATCCACGATGTAGCCGTTGTAGATATTGCCCAGGAACTGCGCGCCATAGAGCTCGGCCTTGAGATGGTCGGTGAGCGAGTAGGCAGCAAGGCCGCCAAACTCGGAGGCCCCGGCGTAATCGCCGACCAGAATTCCGAACTCCCAGTTGTGTGTGCGGTAGCCGTCGCGATTGCCGCGATCCACCTTGAACGCCGAGCCATCAGCCAAAATGGTCCGCATCAGCGAGGCCTCCGAGGCCCAGCCTTCCACGCCGCGCTCGGTGCGCACTTTGTACCACTCGGTCTTGCGATACAGCACATCGACCGAGTCGCCGCGCGCCACCACCTGCGATACCGGGTAGCCGCGGCCCGGTCCAGTGTGCAATTCGAGATAGGGATCGGTCACAAACAGCTGCAACAGGTCGCGGTCGGCGGCCTGGCAGACTGGAGCCAGCGTCACCAGCAGCAGCGCGATGGCACGCAGCCAGTTAATTGACCGGCGCGGCAAACGGGTTGTTGTAGTACTGGGCGCCAACATCCGCCCATTCTGCCACCAGACGCAGCTCAGAGGCGGTCATGTATGCTTTATGGTTCACAGTACCAACAGACCTGCCGGTGAGCACTTGGAAGAAGTGTGAATTGGCCGCCGAACCACTCGCGATTGAGGGGGGAATGTCGTTGTTGGTAGTCACCGAAACGCATTCCGGATCGAGGCTGAAGGTCGGGCTCGCGTGTGTGGCCACCAGCTGCACGTAGGCGCGCAGCTGGTTAGTCGCGACCTGGGCCGGATCGGCATCGAGTTCCAGGCCGCCAGCCGGCGCTACACCTAGCGCGACGGTAACCGGAACTCCAGTACTGGCGGGCGTGCAGGTGACGTTCTGTGTGCGCGTGGCTGTGTGGCAATTGACGCAGGTGTGAGTCGCCCGGTCCACCGTCCACAGGGGGTCGATGATGGCCGGCGAGGTGTTGGCGGCGCCCGCGGCGCTGGCCGCGTAGTTGATCGTGATCCGGCACACCGCGGTCCAGTTGTTCTCGCAGGTCTGCGGCACGGTAGGTGCCGGCGTGGTCATCTTGCTGTAGGCCAGATTGATGCTGGTATCGCCCGCGGCCCCGGTGCCATTGTAGATCACGTCCACAGTCGGCGCAGCTGCGCTGCAGGGCGTGTTGGCACAGTCCGTGTTGGCACCGTACAGCACCTGCGCCATGGTCTCACCGCTGGCATTGCCGGCGTTCTCGGGATTGAACAAGCCCTCCCGCCCGTGAGAGGTGTTGCCGTCGGCACTGTGGCAGCCGTTACACTGCATTACCTCGCCCGGCCGCACCTGCAGCCACGTTCGATGCAAAGGAAATCCCTGCAGCCGGTGCGCTCGGGCGTCGGTGATCTCCATCGTGAATGCGACGTTGGCCGGCACCTTGACGCGTACCGAGCCGTCGGCCTCGATGGGCACGTAGCCCAGAATCTCGCGCATGTAGCCGGGCGAATTGTCGAGCGCGACATTGCGGTTGAAGTCGGGGAAGCCGTCATTCAGGCGCTCATCGCCCAGCGACACGATCTTATCTATCCTCATGAAGCGAACCCGGCGTGCGTTGGCGGGCGTGACGCTCAAGCGCGCGATCGTCTGCGCATTGCTGGTCTCGCCAGGTACGGACTGCGGGTTGAGGTCATCGGCCCAGTCGTAGACGCTGCGGATGTCGATGATGCCCACGGCATCGCCCGTCAGCGTGCTGGTGCCAATGGGCGGGATATAGGCGGGCGGGGTGCGGGCCTGGAGCGTGACGATGTCCGTCAGCATGATGCCTTCGGTGGGCGGCACCACCGGCTTGAAGGTGTTGTTGCTTGGATTCAGCAGCCAGGCGCTGTAGAGGGGCGGTGCAATCTGCACGTTCGGGTCGGCGAGGTTATCGTCCGTGCACGCGACGATGACTCCTGAGGCATTGAGCAGTCGACACTCTTCCCAAGCAACCAGGATGCGGCCGGTGTTGTCCCAGAGCGGATAGGCCGAATTGAAGCGGCCGCCGGGGGAGGGCCCCGGGATGGTGCGCACGTCATTGGTGGTCGCCAGCGTCATCGCCGGGCAGGAGCCGCTGTTGGGCGGGTTGGGCCCTGCGGCCAACGTGCGCTGCGCGCACTCCACTGAATTCTGCGTATCCAGAATCGCCAGGTTGCCGCCGAAATCGGTGCCGGCGTCGGCGCTGCGGATGATGGTCATTATCCGGCCATCCTGCATTTCGCGCGCCTTGACGAATTGCACGGCGGAGGGCTGGCCGGTGGCCGGGTCCACGGTGCCAACGAAATGGCTGTGAGCTCCATACAGCAGCTCGTCGTTGGTGCCGTCGGGGTTGACCGTGTACAGGTGAAAACCGTTGGTCAGCTGCGCCCGCTTGTGCGACCAGCGGGTGTAGAGGATGCGCCCGTCGCTGAGCACCGTCGGGTTGATGTCGTGGCTGGGATTGAAGGAGATCTGCCTGAAGGCGCTCGGTCCCGTCTGGGTGGGATCCAGGACGCTGAGCGTGAAGGCTGATTCGCGGATGTCCTCGGACTGTGCCTCGAAGGCGCTCTTGCCCTCGGTCAGCAGCACCAGCTTGGAATCGCGCTGGCGCGTCGATGCAATAAGGATTCGCCCGTTCGGGTGCGCGCTGTCGCTCGGCAGGTAGTGCGGCGAGATGTCCTGGCCTTCGCTGGCGGTGACATCGTCGGTAATGCTGTGCAGGTCATCCTTGGCGATGTCGTATTCCCAGATGCGCCAGTTGGGCGGATTGAAATCGCGCTGATTATCTTGCAACGGCCCGCGCATCGCGAACACCAGGAACTTGCCGTCAGCGGAAACATCCAGGTCCTTGATGTCGTAAAAGTCGGCGCCGGTGACGCGCGCCGTAATGTTGAATTCCGCGCCGCTGGCCTCAGCCTGCTGGCGCAGGTACACATCCGCCTTGCTCCAATAGCGACGGTAGTGCCGCAGGTCGTCTTTGTTGCGCATGACATCAAGGTCGGCCGGATCGGGCGGCACGATGCGCTTGATGTAGGCGATGCCAAAGTCGGTGGTGTCGGTGGTCGTGCCCTGGCCGTCGCCCAGCACCACGGAGCCCTTGTCACTGCAGGCGGCAAAAGCCAGCAGCCCCAAGAGGCCCAACACCAGACGAATTTCACGGTTCATTACTAATTGCTCCAGCCCGCGGGCTCAGCCTCGCATTTTGCCAACTTGGTCACGTCTGCACCGCCTCCCAATAAGGTTCCTTGCAACATCTTGGGGTGCACAACACCCACGTGTCCAGCTTGCACAGGTAGTAGATCGTGCAGGGGGCCGGTGTGACCCAGTTCGCAGATTATGGACAGATGCACGATGGTTCAACGTAAGCGGAAAGGCTGTCGGCAGCCGGCGACGTCTGACAGCTGAGACATTACGGCAAGTATTTGGTTCTACGTATATTGAAACCCACGATGGCGCTAAAGACGGCGCATGGGAGCGGAGCATGAGACAGCGTAAGTACGATCGCCAAACGCACGGCCTGGCCGTGGTGGCTGGCGCATTGCTATTGGCGCTGCCAGTGGCTGAGGCCGCGTTCGCCGGGCCGCGCGAGCAGGCCAAACAGCTGCACGACCGCCTAGCCGGCGTGCCGCCGAGCAATTCGGTGCTGAACCAGATGGCGGCCGATATCTCGGCCAGCAATCCCCAGGCGGCGGCGCAGCTGGCCATGGACAACAAGAACTTCTACAACGTCACCCTCAAGAATTTCGTGGCACCCTGGACGAGCCGCGATCGCACGGTGTTCGTGCCGCTCAATGACTATACCGCGACCGTCATTGGCATGGTGCGCGACGACGTTGATTTCAGCACGGTGCTGTCCGCCGACCTCCTGTACGTCAGCACCGCCTCCGGGGCGCCGGCCTACTCGCCTGTCAACAACGATCACTACCAGTATCTGGACGATCACAACGTCGATCTGAAGGCCACGCTCAAGGCCTCCACCCAGTCAGGCCTGCTGGGCCTGCCGGTGGCCGCCACCGCCGGCGTGATGACCACGCGCACCGCCGCCGCGGCGTTTTTCATCAACGGCACCAACCGCGCGATGTTTCGCTTCACGATGATCAATTTCATGTGCCGCGACCTGGAGCAGCTCCAGGATGCCTCGCTCCCGCCGGACCGGATTCGCCAGGACGTCAGCCGTTCTCCAGGCGGCGACAGTCGCGTGTTCCTGAACAGCTGCATCACCTGCCACGACGGCATGGATCCGCTGGCCCAGGCCTTTGCGTACTACAACTTTGATGGCACCACCGGGCGGCTGAGCTACACCGCCGGCGCGGTGCAACCCAAGTACCTGATCAACTCCGACAACTTCAAGTTTGGCTACGTGACCACGGACGATCACTGGAACAACTACTACCGGCACGGCGCCAATCAGGTGCTCGGCTTCGACAACAGCCTGCCGGGCAGCGGTAGTGGTGCCAAGTCGATGGGCCAGGAGCTGGCACGCAGCGACGGCTTCGCTCAGTGCCAGGTCGAGAAAGTATTCCGGACTGTGTGTCTGCGCGATCCGAGCAATGGTGCCGATCGGCAGAAGGTCTCCGAGATCAAAGCCACCTTCAAGTCCACTGGCTACAAGATGAAGCAGGTGTTCGCCGATGCTGCCATCTATTGCATGGGCAACTAGGGAGAGAACCGTGAAGCCTATTCTGCGTGTTCCGCACCTGCTGCTGTCGCTGCTGGCGGTCGTCCTGACTGCCTGTTCCGGCGGTGGTCCCGCCACCACGGGCCTGCCCAATGCGCAGTCCGCAAGCGCGGCCACCTATACCGGGCCGGCTCCGAGCACGGCGGACGTGCAGGCCTTCAAGGTCAACCTGTGGCAGTACATCGATACCCCCGATCGCTGCGGCAACTGCCACAAGGCCGGCGGACAGACACCGCAGTTCGCGCGTTCTGACGACGTCAATTTGGCCTACAACGCAGCCCTGACGGTGGTCAATCTTTCGCAGCCCGACCAGTCCAAGATGGTGCTCAAGGTCGCGGGCGGCCACAACTGCTGGCTTGCCAGCGCGCAGGCCTGCGCGGACATCATCACGACCTGGATCAAGAACTGGGCGGGCGGAGCGGCCACCGGCGCCACTGAGATCCAGCTGCAGGCACCGACCATCAAGAGTGTCGGCAGCACCAAGACCTTCCCGGCCAACGCCACGGACAACGGCAACGCGTCTTTCGCGCAGACCATCTACCCGCTGCTCAGCCAGTTCTGCTCGCGCTGCCACAGCGCCAATGCCACGACGCCGCAGACCCCGTATTTCGCCAGCAGCGACGTCAACGAGGCTTACGCCAACGCACAGGCCAAGATCAATCTCGACAACCCGCCGCTCTCGCGCTTCTACGTGCGCTTGCATGATGAGAGCCACAACTGCTGGACGACGCCGGGCGATACGGCGGTAAGCTGCCCGAAAAGTGCGGCGGCCATGCTGGCGGCCATTCAGGCTTTCGTCGGCGGCATTGCTCCCACGCAGGTCGACCCGTCGCTGGTGCTCTCAAAGGCGCTGACGCTCTATGACGGCACCATCGCTTCGGGAGCCAACCGCTACGACACCGGCATCATTGCCAAGTGGCAGTTCAAGGAAGGCGCCGGCACGACGGTGGATGACACCAGCGGCGTGGACCCGGCGCTCAACCTGACGCTCTCGGGCGATACCAGCTGGGTCGGCGGCTGGGGCATCAGCTTCGGCCCCAACGGCGGCGCGGCGCGCGGCGGTGCTTCGAGCCGCAAGATCTACGACTCGGTCAAGAGCAGCGGCGAGTACAGCATCGAGCTGTGGGCGGCCCCGGCCAATGTCACCCAGGAAGACGCCTATATGGCGAGCTACTCGGGCGGCACGACATCGCGCAACTTTACGATCGGCCAGCACGCTTATCAGTACGAGATGTTCGCCCGTTCCAGCGCCACCGATGCCAACGGCAGCCCGTCGCTGCTGACCTCGGACATGGACAAGGACGCGCAGGCTTCGCTCCAGCACGTGGTCATGACCTACGATCCGGTCAACGGACGGCGGCTGTACGTCAACGGCAATTACACCGCCGATATGGACCCTGTTAAGGGCGGTACCATCGGCAACTGGGACGATACCTTCATCTTCCTGCTGGGCAATGAGACCTCGGGCAATCGCAAATGGCAGGGAACGATCCGCTTTGCGGCGATCTACAACCATGCGCTGACCCAGGAACAGGTGCAGCAGAACTTCGCTGCCGGCGTCGGCGAGCGTTACTACCTGCTGTTTAACGTCTCCAGCCTGACCGGCGTAAATCAGTCCTATGTGATGTTGGAGACGAGCCTCTACGACAGTTACAGCTACCTGTTCAGCAAACCCACATTCATCAGCCTCGATAAGGCCGCCAAGCCCGGCACCATAGTGATCA
>Ga0097621_100000991_pt1 | contig 19959 bp, 22 predicted proteins | sample KBSMisM72_FD_73165 | JGI IMG/M metagenome (GOLD analysis project Ga0097621, IMG submission 73165) | Miscanthus rhizosphere microbial communities from Kellogg Biological Station, Michigan, USA - KBS Miscanthus M7-2 (version 2) (version 2) | ecosystem: Host-associated > Plants > Roots >... | reverse complement strand
CACACCGAAGACAGCCACAAATACACCATCGAATCCTTCCGCGAGATGGCGGCCCGCGCCGGATTTAGCCCCCGCGCGGTGTGGACTGACCAGGACCGGCTGTTCAGCGTCCATTGGCTGGAAAGCCGGTAGGGCGGGCTTTCGGGGATACCCCCCCGGTCCTTGCAACCATTCTCCCAAAGCGCCAAGCTGCCGCCAAATTTGGGGAGTGAACGTCCATGAAAAAAGCAATCATCGCCGGCCTTGTCGTCATGGCCTCAACCGCCGCTTTCGCCCAATCGGGCGGCCAGTTGGCGGTGCAGCAAGGCAACAACACCAAGAACTATGATGTCCCGGCGGGCTCAAAGCCGCAGACCGTCATCATCACCACCCGTGACCTGAAGGACGGCGAGAGCACCTCGCCGCACATGCATTTCGGGGTGGAGATGACCCAGGTCATCACCGGGTCGTTTGAATGTTATGTGAAGGGCCAGCCCGTGATGAAGATCCCTACCGGCGGAAGCTTCGTCATCCCGCGCGAGGCGCCGCATGATTGCCGCCCGCAGCCCGGCAGCCCGCCGGTGCATCTGGCCGTAACCTTGGTGATCGACACAGGCACCGCGCCCCGCACCCCCGTCAGCGATGTGCTGATTCCGAAATAGGCGGACCAAATAGGCGAGAACGGCCGGCTTGCGGATCAATCGCCGCTGGATTTTCCCAGCGGCGACCGGAAATGCGCGTCACCAGTTACTTCGTGATTTTAAATTCCGCCCTGACCGGTCTCGCCACCGGCGCCTTCGCACTACCGCAGAAAAACGCAACGCTTGGAAAGCAAAGGGCATAGCTCGATATAAAACCAATCAGGGGACGGAAAATCATGAAATACCTCGCCGGGTTATTCGCAGCATCGCTGCTGTTCTCGACCGCCGCTTCGGCCCAGACCTTCCTCCCGCAACAACCCGAGCCGCCCGGCCCGGTGCAGATTCCCGACGCGCCGCAACTACCCTATCACTTCGGAACCCAGATCACGGGAGCCAATGGCGAGCAGTTCGGCAATGTCGCGGCCGTCGCGCTGCGTCCCAACGGCAATCTTCTGGTGTTCAACCGCAATCCCGCCATCATGATGGTGGAATATGATCCCACCGGCACCAAGCAGCTACGCGTCTTCAATCCCAACATCGCCATGAACCCGCATGCTTTGCGCGTGGACAGCTACGGCAATATCTGGGTGAGCGACAGTTTCCTGAACGTGATCTTCAAGCTCAATCCCAATGGCGATGTGATCCGCACCTTTGGCGTACGCGGCGAGAACGCACCCTGGGACGACAGCAAGTGGAACGGCATGTTCAACCAGCCGCTGGATATCACCTGGGACAAGGACGACAATTTCTATGTGGTGCAGAGCCATGGCGGCACCTCGCCGCCCGCCGATTGCACCTTCTGCGCCACCTATGACATTCCCCAAGTGCGCAATTCCAAGCCGCGCGGCGTGTTCGTGCACCCCCCGGCGATACCGGGCTCCGATCCGCGAGTGATGAAGTTCGACAAGGACGGCAAGTTCCTGGCCAGCGCCAGCCTGGCGCATGCTGACGGCCTGCTGCCCGTGATTCATTCCGTCGTGATCGCGCCCAATGGCGAAGTCTGGGTGGGAGACCGCGCCTCAACCAAGATCGTGGTGTTCGACAAGGACCTCAAACATGTCCGCGACATCCAGGTAGGGAATCTGACCTGCGGCTTTTATGTCGACGCCACCGGCCAGCTCTGGATGTCAACCGGACGCCACGGCATGGTGCTGAAGATGGGCTGGGATGGCAAGGTTGAGGGCTGGTTCGGCAAGCATGGCGATGTGCGCGACTCGCACGATGTCGGCGAGGGCCATTACATGGCGGTGTCCAAGGACCAGAAGATCATCTTTATGGCAGACTCGGTGCTGGCGAAGGTCCATAGGATAGAACACAACTAGTTTTTTGTTTGGTGGTCACCTATGCCTGGGGCTTGGGCGCTCTGGGATTTTTGCCCTTGTAACCGCCGCCCGGCTTGCCGCCAAACTTCTTATTGCCAAAAGTCTTGCCGCCGAATTTCTTCTTGCCGTGAAAGCCGGGCTTGCGCGGCGGGGCATCGCCCGGCACCTCGCCATGCGCCAATTTCTCGCGCGGGCGCGCGGTGGATTCGCCGGTCTGGTCCAGGGCGGGCGAAATGCGTACCCCGCCCTTTTTGCGCTCGGCGACCAGAATGGTGAATTTCGGTGCGGCGGCGGGGTCGACCTGGAAAAGCGTTTCCATCTCGAACACGCGGATGGCGCCGATATCTTTCTTGGTGAGTTCGCCCTGGCGGCAGATCTCCGGCAACAGCCATTTCGGGTCGGCATTGCGTTCGCGCCCGACATTCAGCCGGAACCAGACGCCATTGGCCATCTCGCCCGGAGCGGAGCCGCGCTCGTGGGTCGGAGCGTGCTGGCGTTCGCTTGTCCTGTGCAGCCGCTCACGCGGCGCATCATTGCGCGGCTTGCGCTCTGGACCATCATGCCGGGGGCCCTCGTTGCGCGGCTTGTGTTCGCGCACCGGCCCGCGTTGAAACACTTCGTCTTCGATATCTTCAGGCGCCGGCAATCCGGCACGGTAGATTTTCACAAAGGCCGCCGCCAGCTGGCGCGGGCCATAGCTCTTCAGCAATTCATCGGCCATTGCCAGATCGTCTTCGCTGCCGGGCTCCACCAGCAGGGGATTGGCCAGCAGCCTTTCCTGATCCACCTTGCGGATATCATCGGCCGAGGGCGCACTGCCCCAGACCGCATTGACGCGGGCGCGGCCCAGCATCTCCTCGGCACGGCGGCGGCGCGACGGCGGCACCAGCAGCACGCTCACGCCTTTCTTGCCCGCGCGGCCGGTGCGGCCGCTGCGATGCTGCAACACCTGGGCGTCATTGGGAAGTTCGGCATGGATCACCAGACTCAGACTGGGCAGATCGATACCGCGCGCGGCTACGTCCGTGGCGACACAAACCTTGGCGCGGCCATCGCGCAGTGCCTGCAGCGCGTGATTGCGCTCGCTCTGCGACAGTTCGCCCGACAGTGCGACGCAGGAAAAGCCACGCTCGGTCAGTTGCGCCTCCATATGGCGTACCGCGTTGCGGGTGTTGCAGAAGACCAGCGCACCCGGCGGATCCATGAAGCGCAGCAGGTTGACCACGGCGCGCTCGATCTTGTTGCCGGCGATACGGACAGCACGATATTCGATATCGGCATGACCGGACGTATCCCCGCGCGTGGCGATGCGCAGCGCGTCCTTCTGGTAATGCGTCGCCAAGGTGACAATGGCCTTGGGCAGGGTGGCGGAGAACAACAAGGTGCGCCGGTCTTCCGGCGTGGTTTCCAGGATAAATTGCAAATCCTCGCGAAAGCCCATGTCGAGCATTTCGTCGGCCTCGTCCAGCACCGCGCAACGAAGGCCCGTCAGTTTCAAGGCGCGCCGCTCAATGTGATCGCGCAAGCGGCCCGGCGTTCCCACCACGATATGGGCGCCGTCCGACAATTCGCGGCGTTCGCGGCCTGGGTCCATGCCGCCGACACAGGAGACGATACGCGCGCCGGCATAGTGATATAGCCAGCCCAACTCGCGCTGCACCTGCAGCGCCAGTTCGCGGGTCGGCGCGATGATCAAGGCCAGCGGATCGCGCGCCGGACCGAAGGTCGCCGCACCTTCCAATAACGTGTCGGCCATCGCCAGGCCGAAGGCGATAGTCTTGCCCGATCCGGTCTGGGCCGAAACCAGCAGGTCGCGGCCTTCGGCCTCGGACTCGGTCACAGCGCTCTGTACGGGGGTGGGCGTGGTGTAGTCGCGCTCGGCCAAAGCACGAGAAAGGGCGGGATGGGTGGCCGGAAAGCTCAAAGGGAACTCGGGGGTGCGATTTTCGGCCCCTCTTTATCCCTCTGGCCGCGAAAAGATAGGCAAAACCGGGATTCAGCCCTTCATGCCGCCTATGCGCGCCATCATCTGGCGATCTTTATTGCTTTGCATCAGCAGGCTGAGACCGGAAATTGTGCCCAGGCCGAGGCCGCCCGGCATGCCGGTCTCGGGGTCCGCCTCGATCTTGGCATAGCTCTCACTGGAGACCTTTTCCCACTTCCCGGCGGGCTTTTTGATTTCAACGCTGGCAACCGTGGCCTTCAGCACCAGCCGCACAATGGCGGGATGCGGTGCCGCCGGCTTGGTGAGGCTTGGGAAGCCATCCATCATCTGCCAGCCATTGGCCAGTGCCCAGGCGGTGATTTCATCCTTGGTCATGGCGGCATGTAACCAGATTTCAGACGCTTTGTCCCGCGCACCAGCCCGACGACCAGGCCCATTGGAAATTATAGCCGCCCAGCCAGCCGGTGACGTCCACCACTTCGCCGATGAAATAGAGGCCCGGCACGGATTTGGCCTGCATGGTTTTTGAGTCCAGGTCTCGTGTGTCGATGCCGCCCAAAGTGACTTCCGCGGTGCGATAGCCTTCGGTGCCGGTTGGCACCAGGCGCCAATCATTCACTTGCGCCGCCAGCTTTTTCAGCTTTTCTTCCGGCTGACCGCCCAATGTGCCCGCATAGTCGGATATGTCGGCGATCTCCTTCGCCAGCCGCCGCGGCAACAGGGTGGCAAGGAAATTGTGCGGCGACAGCTTTCCGTTCTGCTGGCGCGCTGTGCGCAGCGCCTCCAGCACATTCGTTCCCGGCAACAGGTCAATGGCGATTTCCTCGCCGTCCCGCCAATAGGACGAAATCTGCAAGATCGCCGGGCCGCTAAGGCCGCGATGGGTGAACAACAATGCTTCCTCGAAGACAGTCTTGCCGCAGCAAACGCTTGCCGGAACCGCCACGCCCGAAAGCGCGCTCAACTGCTCCAGCAATTCTCCGTCGAACACCACAGGCACCAGCCCGGCGCGGGTTTCCGTGACCCGCACACCGAACTGGTCTGCCAGGCGATAGCCAAAGTCGGTCGCACCCATTTTGGGAATGGACTTGCCGCCTGTCGCCACCACCAGCGCGCGACAGGCCAAAACTTCTCCCGAAGCCAATTGCACCGTGAAGCCATCGAGAATTTTCTCGACATACTGGACCTTGGCGTTCAACCGCAACTGGGCGCCCGCCTCTTTCATCTCGGCCAGCAGCATGTCGATGATCTGGCCTGCCGATCCGTCACAGAACAACTGGCCCAAGCTCTTTTCGTGCCAACCGATGCGATAGCGCCCCACCAGGGCGATGAAGTCCTGCTGGGTATAGCGGCTTAAGGCCGAGATGCAGAAATGGGGATTGGCCGAAATAAACTGCGCCGGCGAGGCATGAAGATTGGTGAAATTGCAGCGCCCGCCGCCGGAAATACGAATCTTCTCGCCCGGCGCTTTGGCGGATTCCAGCACCAGCACGGTGCGGCCGCGCCGGCCCGCCTCAGCGGCACACATCATGCCGGCCGCGCCCGCGCCGATGATAACGACATCCCAATCCATGACGGGGTTATGCCGGTCTCAGGCGCAAAAGAACAGGAAGGCGGTTTAAGGCTTGGCCGGGGCCTGCGCCACGAACTCCGCGACATCCTTTGCCGCCAGGGTTTGCACGCCCGGTTTCTCAAAGAAGCCCAGGTCGCGCAGCCAGTGAACAAAGCGATCCTGCCAACTGCCTTCGCCGGTGAAATCGCGATAGGCCAGGCCGTTGCCGTGCACGCCACGGGCATAGATGTGGATTTCCACATTGGGAATGCCGGCGTTCAGCATCGCGGAGAAATATTCATCCGCCCAAACCGCATGGATTTTATCCTGCCAGCCCGCGCCCGCAATGAAGGACGGCGGCGCGTCTTTGGGGATCGGCGGCACGCCATTCTTGCTCGTCCAGGCCGGCGTAAAGAGCGACGGGCCCGGATAGATCGAACCGACAAAATCGGGCCGCGCGCTCACACCAGCCAGCGGATCGCTGGGCGCATTGTTCTTTGTATTGAACTCAGGATACTGGATGGCGGACGCCATGGTGAGTTCGGCGCCGGCGGAAAAACCCATCACGCCGATCTTCCTGGGATCGATGTGCCATTGCGTGGCATTTGCGCGAACCAAACGGATCGCCTGTTGGAGATCATAGACGCCGTCGGTCTTGGGCTCATAGCCCGAACTGCGCAACCGGTTGCGCAGGATGATGGTGTTGATGCCGTATTGGAAGAAATAGGGCACCGGATCGGCGCCCTCCAAGCCCACCACCAAGGTGCTGTGGCCACCGCCCGGCGCCAGAATGATGGCGGTGCCGGTATTGTTGCCGCCCGCCAAATGCACTTCGATGGAAGGATTGTGGATGTTGACGATCCGCTGCACCCGGCCCGGCACCACCGGGTCCATGGTGTAGACCTCCGCTTCGCTGACGCGCTTGGCGTTCAGAAAAGGCGAACCCGGCGGGAACAGCGGCATCACGATGCCACCCGGCAAAAGCGCTTGCGGCGCATAGGGGGCCTTGGTCGCCGCCGCCGCTTTGGGCACGGCCTGGGGCGCGGGGACTGACGGCAGTGGCGCTTGCGCCAGCGATGGCGCGGCGAGCGCGATGGTCAAAAGATTGGCGATAAGAAATTTGCGCATGCCCCTGCCCTTTTTTTCTTGCCGGCGCAGTGTGGATCAGGGGCGCGCCCGCCTCAAGCCGCAAGCTGTGTCAAAAGCCAGGATTTGCGGGGCTTGCGGGCCAGCCCGAGCGGTTTAAGGGCGCCTTAACTCGACAGGCCTAGGATGACATCTGTGTTGCGTACAGGCGGGTTGAGCAAACAGATGTTCCTGGCATCCCAATCCTTGAGTGCGAACTATCGCGGCCAGGAACGCCGGGCGCATCCGCGCCAGATCATCGACCAAGATGGCGAACTGATCATTTCCGCCGAGAATATGACCCTGCCCTGTCTGGTGGTGAACATCTCGTCGGGCGGCGCCAAGGTCTTGTGCGACGCGATTCCGCCTTCGGGCTCCAAAATCATCCTGGTTCTTAGCACCGGCAGATGCTTTGAAGGCGTCACCACCCGCTATGGCGAAGGCGAACTTGGGCTTCAGTTCACCACGCCGGCGGCGGACGAATAGTTCTTTGGATTTGTGCAAGTTTCCTGCCGCGCGGCCGCGCTACGCTGACGCTAGCGGTCGCTTGGCATACGATGGTGGGCGGTATAGGGATCGAACCTATGACCCCTTCCATGTCAAGGAAGTGCTCTCCCGCTGAGCTAACCGCCCCACCTGCCGGAAGAGGGCTTCTATAGCGTCGGGGTCTGCGGCGGGCAAGCGGCTTGGTTTTTCCGCCGGAACCGGCCCCCTCGCCGGCCCCGGACGGAAAAACCGGCACTGTTCAACGCGCGTTTATCAGGCTGAAATTCACCGTGGCCAGCACATGGCTGACGACGGCGACCCCGTTGTCCAAAGCGGGCTTGTAGGCCCAGTGCGCCATGATCCATTGCTGGGCCGTCTGGTCCATGTCGTCCCGGCCGCTGGAGGACACAATCTCCGCGGCCGTGACCTTGCCTTCGGTCGAAACGGTCAGGCGCAAGGTCACCTTGCCTTCCGCGTTGACGCGCCTTGCGACGGGCGGATAAGGCGGAACGGTATGGGTACCGGCCACCGCAGCAAGCGCGCGATCCTGTCCGGTTGGATGCGGCGGATCGTTGGGGGGCTGCGGCGGGAAGAAGGTTTCGCCAGTCGTTTTCTCCCATTTGAATTTGGGCTCGACCGCCGTTTCTTTTGTGAGTTTTGTTTGAATGTGGGGTTCCGGCGGCTTTTCAGGTTGCTTTACGACATCCGGAATTTTCACGACTTCGATGATGCCGGGGCCAATATGAATCACCCGGTCCATCAGTCCGTGGGCGAACATCCATACGCCCACGAACTGAAGAGAAAGCGCCAATCCGATCATTGGCAGGCGGTGTGAAAAATAATGCGATTGGGTGTCGAAGGTGATGTGTGAAGGACGCTCCATAATGCCTCCATTTCCTGCCGGCAAAGCTGCCGGACTGTGAAATGTTACACCTTTTAAGGCCTGATGTTTATGGCTATAATGGGGACGCGGTACCCACCAGGTGCGGAAAAGCACCTTCTGGAACGGTGGTGTTTGGCGCGGGGGTTTTTGGCGCGTCTTTCGACGCGTCCGAGTCGAGGCGGCCTATGCGGCCGCGAGCATGCGGTCGACTTCCGCCACGATTTCGCGCAGGTGAAACGGCTTGGACAGAACCTTCGCCTGCTTGGGCGCGCCGGATGCGGGATGCAGCGCAACCGCCGCAAAACCCGTGATGAACATGATTTTCAGCGTCGCATTCAGTTCCGCGGCGCGCTTGGCCAGTTCGATCCCGTCCATCCCGGGCATCACAATGTCGGTCAGCAGCAAATCGAAGGTGAAGCCCTGGATACATTCCCAGGCGTCTCCGCCGTCGCCGAAATCGGTTACGGCGTGGCCGGCCTTGACCAAGGCCGCCGCAAGGAACTTGCGCAGCGATTCGTCGTCTTCCGCCAGTAGGATATGCGCCATACTTGCCCGCCTGCGTCCCCTATAAAGCTTATACAGGGGTAAGCTGTAAACGTTGGTTAACGTCACAGCTTGCCAGCCCCCCGGCGGCGGTGCGACCCTCAGCGCCGGTAAAGAGTCCCCTATGGCCCCAGACACCCCAGCCGGCACCCCATCCGGCCCCCCTTTCCGCCTGGACCGCCCCACGCGCCAGCGCGTGCCGTTCCTGTTCGCCTCGCCCCATTCCGGCCGCCTCTATCCCGCGAGCCTGCTGAAACGGAGCAGACTTGATTCTCTCACCCTGCGCCGCTCCGAAGATGCCTTCGTGGACGAATTGTTCGCCGGAGTCGTGGATCTGGGCGCCCCCATCCTTGCCGCCCATTTCCCCCGGGCCTTGCTGGATGTCAATCGCGGCATGACCGAGCTGGATGCCGGCATGTTCGACGGCGATTTGGGCGTGCTGGTGGATGCGCCCGGTCCCCGGGTGGTGGCAGGCCTGGGAGTCATTCCGCGGATCGTGCGCGACGGCGCGGAAATTTATCACGGCAAGCTCGATAGCGCCGAGGCCCGCGCAAGATTGAGTCAACTGTACCAGCCTTATCATCAGGCTTTGGCAAGCCTGGTGGAAGATACAAGCACCTGCTTTGGCGTGGCGGTGCTGATCGACTGCCATTCCATGCCCTCGGCCCTGTCGGTGCCCGATATCGTGCTGGGCGATCGGTATGGCGCCTCCGCCGCGCCGCAACTGACTGCAAGAGCCGAAGCCGCGCTGATCCGCGAAGGCTTTTCGGTTGCGCGCAACACCCCTTATGCCGGCGGCTACACCACCACGCGCTATGGCCGCGTCGCCGCGGGCTGCCATGCGCTTCAGATCGAGATCAACCGCGCGCTCTATCTGGACGAAGACAAGATCGTTAAAAAGCCCAGCTTCGAATCCGTGCGCGCGCGCCTGATGCGGGCCATGCAAGGGCTGATGGCCATCCCTCTCTCCCAGCTCGGCCGCCCCGATTCCCTGCCCGAAGCCGCGGAATAGCTCTTCCATCCTTTCTCGCATTTTGCCTTAGGGATTTTGGTCGCCGGGCAGGAGCGCCGAGCAACCTAGCCACCTGCGTTTTTGCCCCAGAGATTTCGGTCCATGGCCAGGCACCACTGGCGATGTGGCTTTTGCGCGAGCAATTTTGGGGGCTGGCCAGGAGCCGCGAGCGAAGTGGACTTATATGTCCATGAGCGAAGCGGCGACACCGCCAGGACCCAAAAGGGCCGCGCAAAAAAAATGGCCGCTCCGAAGAGCGGCCAAGTTCAGGGAGGAAACGCCCAGGAAGGGCGGCGGCTTCGCAATCAGGGATCGCAATACCGCGCTGCAACAATATGGAGAAATCCCACCCCCGGCGCAAGGCACAAAATATAACAATTCTAGACAAAACGCCGCAGAAACCCTGGGGAAAATGTCATAGCTGCCATGATTTTGATCGGGCTGCTGCCTCCTTCGGCAAGTGTGCAATGCAATATTTTGTCACGTGGGTTAACGCGGCAGCTTCATCACACTGCCGCATGGATGCAACAAAAGATTCGCGTGAAGCGGTTATCCCCAGCACCGACAAGGCTGGAGACACCCGATGGCCGAGGTTGCGTGGTTTGAAAATGCGCTTGGCGCCTTCACGCCCACCCGTACCGCCGCACCGACCTGCAATGCGATCGACACCGCCCTTTTCCGGCGTCACCGCACCATCTTCATTTCCGATACCCATCTGGGCACCCGCGGCTGCAAGGCCGAGGCGCTGGCGGATTTCCTGGCCCATAATGACTGCGCCACGCTGTTTCTGGTGGGCGACATTGTCGATGGCTGGCAGCTGAAGCGCCGCTGGCATTGGACTGAGGCCCAGAGCCAGGTGGTGGGAGAGATCTTGCGCAAGGTGGATGGCGGCACCCGCGTGATCTTTGTCCCAGGCAACCACGACGAATTTGCCCGCCACTATGCCGGCAGGCTGTTCGCCGGTATCGAAGTCGTCAATGAGGCGGTCCATGAGACCGCCGACGGCAAGAGGCTATGGGTGTTGCATGGCGACCGGTTTGACGGCGTGATTTCCTGCGCCAAGTGGTTGGCGCATCTGGGTGACAGGGCCTACGGCATGGCGCTGCGCTGGAATGATCTTCTGTTCGCGGTGCGCAAGCGGCTGGGCCTGCCTTACTGGTCGCTTTCCTCATGGCTCAAGCACAAGGTCAAGAACGCCGTCGAATATATTTCCCGGTTCGAAGAGATCGTGGCGCGCGAGGCCAGGCTGCGGGGGGTGGATGGCGTGGTTTGCGGCCATATCCACCATGCCGAGATCCGCAAGATCGGCGATGTCCTTTACATGAACGACGGAGACTGGGTTGAAAGCTGCAGCGCCCTTGTCGAAGATGCCCGCGGAAGTATGGAGATTCTTCGCTGGGCAGATCCTTCGCAAAGACAGGTCACCGGACGCCGGAAGGCGATTCAAGCTGGTTTTGCCGGCGCTTCCGAAGCCGCGGCTATACCCGCGTAGAACCAGGCGGCTTCAGCCGGGGCCCGTGCCCGGCATGGCGGCCCATTTGAAAATATTGATCGTGACGGATGCCTGGTCGCCCCAGGTCAATGGGGTGGTTCGCACCCTGGAGACATTGGGCAAGGATTTGGCGAGCCTCGGACACACGGTGCGCTACATCACCCCTTTGGGGCGGCGCACCTTCCCGCTGCCCACCTACCCCGAAATCCGCCTGGCTTTTTTCCAGCGCCGCGCCTTGATGCGCGAGATTCGCGCCTTCGCGCCTGATGCCATTCATATTGCCACCGAAGGTTCGCTGGGCCTTACCGCACGGCGCATTTGCCTGAAGCACGGTATTGCCTTCACAACCGCTTTTCACACCCGCTTCGCCGAATATGTCCATGCCCGATTTCGCATGGTGCCGGAACGCGTGATCTGGCGTTGGTTGCGCTGGTTTCATCATCCAGCCAGCGCGGTGATGGTGGCGACCAACACCCTGAAACGGGATTTGACGGCGCATGGTTTCAAGAATCTGCGCCTGTGGTCGCGCGGGGTGGACATCGAGAAATTCCATCCCGTGGCGGATGCCCGCCTGCCCCATGAGGCACCCATTTGGATCACTGTCGGCCGCATCGCGGTGGAAAAGAATATCGAGGCTTTCCTGGCCCTGGACCTTCCCGGCACCAAGGTGGTGGTGGGCGACGGTCCGGCCAAGGCGGCGCTGTCGGTCAAATATCCGCAGGCGAAGTTTCTGGGCAGCCTGAGCGGAGAAGCCCTGACGCGCGCCTATGCCGGGAGCGATGTCTTCGTCTTTCCCAGCCGCACCGATACGTTTGGCTTGGTGACCCTTGAGGCCTTGGCCTGCGGGCTGACGGTCGCAGCCTATCCGGTGGAAGGCCCCCGTGACGTGGTCGGACCCGATATAGAAGGCGCACGCAATGTCGCGGTCCTGGACGAGGACCTGCGAACGGCCTGTCTGGGGGCATTAGAGCTTGCCAGGCATCCTGGAGGCCTGTCGCCCAGGGCCTTTGCCGAAGGCCATTCCTGGCGCGCCTGCACCCTGCAGTTTCTCCGCAATATCGCGGTCGAGCCCGACCCCGATGAGGTCTTTTGACCGCCGGCGTCGTCACTCGTCGCTCATGGGCCATTACGCCCACATCGCTCCTCGCTCCTGGCCAGCGGCCAAAATCCCTTCATCGGTGCTAACCCATTCGACAGCCAGGGCTTATCGAATGCTGCGGGCTAGGCTAGAACGGCCAGGCAAGCTCGGGTTCCCACTGCATTATGGCACCGTCCAACCGCCTCACGGCCCGCGAATATGCGTTTCTCGGCCTGGCGCTGCTGTTCTGGGCGGCTTTTGTCATCCTGCTGGGCAAGGACACCAGCTGGGACTTCCGCAATTATCACTGGTACGCGCCCTATGCCCTGCTGAACCATCGCATGGCCATGGACGTGGTGGTGGCGCACCAGGCCAGTTACTACAACCCTTATCTCGACCTGCCCTTCTATTGGCTGGCCACCCATACGCGCGCCTGGATCGCGCTGGGCGTGCTGGGCGCGGTGCAAGGCGCCAATCTGGTGCCGCTGTACCTGATGGCGCGTTCGGCCTTGCGGGTGAATGTGGAGCCCGCCGACATCAAGATCATGGCCGGCGCGCTGGGACTGTTGGGACTGGTGGGGGCGCTGACCCTGACCGAGTTCGGCACCACCTATTACGACAATGTGATGAGTGTGCTGGTGCTGAGCGGCCTGGCAATTCTGGTGCTCTATCGCGAGACGCTGCGCCAGGGACCGCTGAAAAAAACGGCGGCAATCGCGGCGGGGGCAGGCCTGATCATCGGCATGGCGATGGGCTTGAAGTTGCCGGAAATGCCTTTCTGCGTCGGGTTCGCGGCAGCCCTGGTCGCGCTGGGCGGCAGTTGGAAACACCAGGTGACGCGGCTGGCGGCTGGCGGCATTGCCGGACTGGCCGGTGTGCTGATCTTCAGCGCCCCCTGGATGCTGTACATTTATCACCTGACCGGCAATCCGTTGTTTCCCTATTTCAACGAGTATTGGAAGTCGCCGCTGGCGCTTGAGGCGCCCTATCGCGACCTGCGCTTTGTGCCCGCTTTCCGGCCCTGGTGGCAGCAACTTTTCTTTCCCGTCCTGTTTACCTTGGATTGGCACGTCGCCGACGACCTGGGCTTTCAGGATATCCGCGTCATGCTGGCCTATCTGCTGGTGATCGCGGCGGCCATCGCATGGCTGCTGCGGCGCGAAAGCCGCGATTCCCTGATCGAGAAACGGACCGCCGGTTTGCTGTTCGCCTTCTTCGCCGCCAGCTATTTCGCCTGGCTCAAATTCTTCGCCATCTATCGTTACATCATCCTGTACGAAATGCTGGCGCCGCTGCTGATTATCGCGGCGGTCGGGTTGCTGCCGCTGACCCGGCGGAGCCGCTACCTGTTATTGGGCGGGTTGTGCGCCGCCTGCCTGCTGGTGGCCCGCAGCGACTTTCTGGAGCGTGCGCCCGTCGAGGATCCCTATGTCCAGGCCGCTTTGCCGCCGATTCCACGCCCCGACAAGACCATGGTGGTAATGACCGGCGACGCCCCGATGGGATTCATCGCCACCACCTTGCCGCCCCAGATCCCGGTGCTGCGGATTGACGGCTGGATGGTGCAGCCCCGCGATGGCACCCGGCTCACCAAGGATATGAGACGCCGGGTGGAGGCGCATCTGGCATCGGGTGGCGATCTGTATCTGATCGCCGACGCCGGGGACATGAGCCGCGCCCGCGACGCGCTGGCCGATTACCGCCTTGCCATCCGCTGGCCGGAATGTCAGCAATTCGATACAAACCTCATCGGCACCTATCAATGGTGCCCACTTGCCAAGAAATCCTGAAAAGCGAGGCCGCCGTGAAAATCGCCGTGCTGATCCCCTGCTATAATGAGGAAGCGGCAATTGCCAAGGTCGTGGAAGATTTCCGGGCCGCCCTGCCGGGCGCCGTCATCTATGTCTATGACAATAACTCCAAGGATCAAACCGTGGCACGGGCGCGGGCAGCGGGCGCGGTGGTGCGGACCGAAACGCGTCAGGGCAAGGGCAATGTGGTGCGGCGGATGTTCGCCGACATCGAAGCCGACATCTATGTGCTGGTGGACGGCGACGATACCTATGACGCAAGCGTCTCTCCCCGCATGATCGCCAGCATGATCGGCGATGGCGCCGACCTGTTGACCGCCAAGCGAATTCATACAGATGCGGCCGCCTACCGCCCCGGCCATGTCCTGGGCAACCGGTTGCTCACCGGGCTGACCGCGTTGCTGTTCAATGTCCATCTTTCGGACATGCTGAGCGGCTATCGCGTTTTCTCGCGGCGCTTCGTGAAGTCCTTTCCTTTCACCGCCGAAGGTTTTGCCATCGAGACGGAACTGACCGTCCATGCGGTTCGGCTGATGATGCCGATGACCGAGATGGACACCCGCTACAAGGAGCGCCCGGTGGGATCGGTCAGCAAGCTGAACACCTATCGCGATGGTTTGCGCATCCTGGGCACTATCGGTTATCTGGTGCGGGAGGAACGCCCGCTGGTGTTCTTTGCCACCATCGCGCTGCTGTTCGCCCTTATCGCTGCCGTGATCGGCGCACCGGTGGTTTCGGAATATCTCCATACCGGACTGGTGCCACGCCTGCCCACCGCCGTGCTGGCCACCGGGTTGATGGTCATTGCCTGCCTGGCGTTGACCTGCGGACTGATCCTGGACACCGTGACCCGCGGCCGTTGGGAAGCCAAACGCATGGCTTATCTCGCCATACCCGGCCCGCAAGTTCTCTCGTGAAACTTTTATCGCGCCTGTCGCGCCACTCTTTTGTCCGCTTCGCCCTTATCGGCGGCTGCGGCTATTTCGTGAATGCCGCCGTCCTGGCTTTCGATACCGGTGTCATGCATTTGGCGTTCGAGCCCGGCCTTGCTTTCTCGATTTTCATTTCCATGTGCTTCACATGGATGGGCAATCGCTATCTCACCTTTCGGGAAAGGCGGGCGCGCAGTCCATCCGGCATACTCCAGGAATGGTTGAAGTTCATGGGGGCGAATGCCGTGGGTGCGGTCGTCAACTATACCGTGTCGGTTGCCATGGTCCATTTTTCCTCCCAGCCTTTCGACAACAAGTATTTCGCCCAGGCTTGCGGAGTACTGGCAGGCTTGGTGTTCAATTTCACACTATCGAGCAAGATCGTGTTCCGGGGACAGGCCTAGGTGAAAGTCATCGCCATCACCGGCGGCGGCGCAGGCATCGGGCGGGCCATCGCCTGGCATTTCGCGCAATCCGCTTACGCGGTCTCGATCATCGACAGCGACCGCCAGGCCGGCAAGGAAGCGCTCCAGGTGATGCGCGAGGCCGGTGTCAGGGCGCTGTTCGTGCCCGGCGACGTTTCCCGCCCCGCAAACGTCGCGCGCTGGCTGTCTGAGACAAAAGCCAAGCTGGGCCGCCCCGACGTCCTGGTCAACAATGCCGCTATCGAGATCCGCAAGGATGTGCTGAAGCTCCCGGTTGCGGAGTTCGACAGGGTCATCGCGGTGAATTTGCGCGGTACGTTTATCTGCTCTCAGGCGGCGGCGCGTATGATGGCCGGTCGCCGCGGTTCCAAGAAGGGCGGCTGCATTATCAATATCGCCTCGACCCGGGGCTTGATGTCGGAAGCCGGAACCGAAGGCTACACCGCGTCCAAGGGCGGCATCCTGGCGCTGACCCATGGCATGGCCATCAGCCTGGCCAGGCACCGGATCCGGGTCAATGCCATCAGCCCGGGCTGGATCGAGACGGCCGACTGGCAGAAGGCCGCCAAGGCAAGAGTGCCGCATCATTCCAGGGCGGACCGCGAGCAGCATCCGGTTGGCAGGGTGGGCGTGCCTTCGGATATCGCCAAAGCGTGCCGCTTCATCGCCGAAGATGCGCCATTCATGACCGGCCAGAACCTCGTCCTGGATGGCGGCATGACAGTGAAGATGATTTACGTCTGAGATCCCCTGAGCGACCGGCAATGCGGGCGGGAGCGAGCGCTTGCCGGCGCGACCGTGAAAAAGAAGCGACCAGAAACCCGGAGCGGATGCGAAGCAGCCGCGCAGGGCCTTCTGGCGCGACCATAAAAAAGGGCATGGAGACTCTCCGCGCCCTGTTTTACGTTCTTGCCGTAGCCGCTCGCTCAAGCGCGCGGCGTTCGCGCCTCTCGCAGGTCCACTGGACCTGCTCGCACGCGTTCCGCATGCCGGCGCTCACACTAGCGGGCCGCCAGGGTCCAGAGATGGGCCACCGTGGCGTCCTTTTCCGGGGTCTTTACCTTGGAGAAGGCGGCCTTGGCTTCGGCTTTCTGGCCGGCGGCGAGATAGGCCTGGCCCAGGCGCAGCTGGGCATTGTTGGCGTCCTTGAGCGGCTTCTTCAGGCCGTTCTGGATCACGCCGATCGCGTCCTTGGCCTTGCCCTCACCGATCATGTTTTCGCCCACCGCGACCAGTTCGTCGCCCTGGGGCGCGGCATTGGCGGCGGCCAGCGCCTTGGCTTCATTGGCCAGGTTGGCGGCAGCCTGTGTCTTGATGACCCCAACAGACGCAGGGAACGGTCGTCGCTCAGCACCTTGGCGGCGACGCCTTTTTCCATCACGGACTGGGCCTCGGCGGCGCATTTGAACTGCAACGCGAACTGGGCCAGGGCGATATAATCGTCCTTGCCGCCCATGCTGCCGGTCAACATGCGGAGGCGGTTGATATCCAGGCTGTTATGATCGGACAGGCCGCGGGCGCGCTCGCCCAGCTTGAGCAAGAGCTTCCAGTGCTCCGGCTTGCCGCCGCGGGCCACCAACTGCTCTAGCGCCTGACGCTGGGTGGCTTCGTCGTTAATTTCATAGGCACAACGCGCCAGAAGCTCCAGCGCGGTGTCAGAACCGCCGATGGTCTTGCTGTAGCGCACACAGCCGGCGAAATCGTTCGCCTTGTAATAGGCCTGGCCGACCAGCAACTGCTCCTGTGCACCAAAAGCGTTGTACTTTTTCAGATTATCGGCATCGGCGATCACGTCGCGATACTTTCCCGCATTATAGTCGTTGGCAAACTTGGCCTTTGCGCCCGCCGCGCCGCCGATCGAAGCATCGCCGGACGACACCGCGATGAAGTTCTTCATCTGGCTGATGACCGTATTGTCGGCGGAGGTCTTGTTGGGGGCGGCTTCGGCCTCGTTGACCTTGGCCATGGCGCCCCGATAGTTGCCGGCCTTGGCTTGGGCCTGAGCTTCCTGCAGCAGAGTCCCGATATGGGCGCTCACCGTGGCCTGGGCCTGAGCCGGAACCGCCGGAATAAGGGTCGCCGCGGCGACGGTACCCAGGAAAACCGCCGTCAGAGCGGCACGCAGAACACGCACAGTCATAACAAGACCTCTTTCACATCCATCATAAAAAGGGAAAAGCGTGCGGGATTGCCGCACGCCTTGAACCCGCGGCTGTGACCCTCACAGCCTAATTATACTGGTCAATCCCGCTAAATCCAATATGGGTCGCGCCCAGACGTTGGGCATCGGCCAACACCCTGGCAACGGCGTCATATTTGGCCAGACGGTTGGGGCTGACATGGATTTCGTCCTGCAGGTCCGACGGCTTTTTGCCAATATCGGCCAAATAGGAATCCATGGTGGCCCGGTCCACCGGCACCGTATTCCAGGTAACGGTGCCATCGAAATCCACACCCAATTCCACTGTCGGCGGAATAACGGTCGGCGGGGTCGGATTTGCCTGAGGCATGTCCAGCTTCACCGCATGGGTCTGGATCGGCAGGGTGATGATCAGAAGCGTCAGAAGAACCAGCATCACGTCGATCAGCGGCGTGGTGTTCATCTCCACCATCACATCGCCGTCAGCCGTGCTTGTACTCATTGCCATGGCGAACTACCTCAATAGCTGTTGGCTTCCAGAGCATGGGGTTCGGTGATGAACCCCACTTTCTGGATGCCGGCCCGCTGACAGGCCAGGATGACGCGGCCGATCGCTTCGAACCGCACATTCTTGTCGCCGCGGATGTGAACTTCGGGAAGCTTGTTCTTCGCCGCGCCGCGCTTCAGCGCCGCAACGAAATTATTCAGCATCGTCGGCTGATCGACCGGAACATTGTTGTAATAGGTGGTCTCGTCCTCTGTGACGGCGATCACGATATTTTCCGGCTTGGTCTGGGTGACGATGTTGCGGTAGGTCGGCAATTGCAAGTTGACCGTCTTCAAGATCACCGGAATGGTGACCAGGAAGATGATGAGCATCACCAACATCACGTCCACCAGCGGGGTGGTGTTAATCGTGACGTTGAGTTCCGCTACATCGTCTTCGACGGCATGTTGAACGTCGACTGCCATGATATTATCTCCGGGTGACTATCTCGCGCGAGCTACTTGCTCTTGCTGATGAGATAGGCCTGCAGGTCGCCGGCGAAGGCGCGCAGCTTTTCCGTGATCACCTTGTTGCGGCGAACGAGGTAGTTGTACAGCAACACCGCGGGAACCGCGACGAACAGACCGATGGCGGTCATGATCAGCGCTTCGCCGACCGGGCCGGCGACCTTGTCGATCGAAGCCTGACCGGCAACACCGATACCGATCAGCGCGTTCAAGATACCCATGACGGTTCCGAGCAGACCGACGAACGGCGAGACCGAACCGACCGAACCCAGGAAGGCGATGCCGCCCTGGAGGCGGGCATTGGCGTCTTCCAGCTGACGGGTGAGGGTCATGCCGATCCAGTCATTCAGGCCCACCAGGGTGGTACCGCCGGTCGAAGCCTTGAGGCCGGCTTCGGCGATGCCGCGGAACACAGAGGTCTTGGGCAGCTTGTCCACGCCTTCATTCAGGGTGGCCGAGGTCCAGAACTTCTTTTCGACCTGGGTCGCCTGACCCAGAATGCGCTGCTGCTCGATCCACTTGGTGAAGAAGATGTACCAGGTGCCGGCCGACATGATCGCAAGCACGATCAGAATGGCCTTCGAAATCCAGGAACCTTCGCTCCAGATGTGGCCAAGGCTGTATTGGGCGGGCGCGTCCTGTGTCGCGGCCGCGGGCTTGTCGGCAGCCGCGGGAGCGGCAGCAGGTGCGGCCGGGGCGGCGGCATCGGCAGCGGGCGCGGCCGGCGCCGCGGCATCAGCGGCAGGCGCAGCGGGGGCTGCAGCCTGGGCGTAAACCGGAGCAACCGCGCTCAGGCTGGTCATGGCGACGATGGCAGCGGCGATCGTCAGTTTCTTGAAGTTCATTTTTCTACTCCGTGGTAACCGATGAAATTAAAATGAGGGTTGGATTACTTGGCGTCTTTCAGGTCCCATTTGACCGACACGCGGGTCGAAACGGCCGTCGGAACGCCGGCATTGGTTGGCGGCTGCCAGCGCCAGCGGGCTTTGACATAATCGCAAGCAGCCTGATCGAGGCGCTCCGAGCTGGAAGTCTGCAGCACCTTGCAATCGTCGACATTGCCTTCCGAGGTGATGTGCACCTCCATCAAGGTGGTGCCGGACTCATTCAGGCGCACCGAGATCGGCGGATAGGGCGGGAGCGAATGGGTGCGCATGATGGGCTTCAGCGGATCGCTGGTCGGCGCCGCGACCCTTGGCGGGGGGGCGGGCGGCGGCGGCGGCTTCACCTGGACCGGCGCCGGTGGCGGCGCTGCCACCTGGAATACCGGCACGATAGCGACCGGCGGCGGCGGCTTCACCAGATCCGGCGGCGGCGGCGGCGGCGCCTTGGGTTTTTCCTTGGCCGTATCAACGGTGGCCTTGATTTCCTGCAACTGCTTCATCAGGGCGCCCTGGTTCAGGGCGGCAATCAAACCAAAGATCACGGCAATATGAATGCCGATAACGATCGCGAGACTACCGGCTTTGCTACTGGCGCTCTTGTCGCCGACATTCAAATGATTTGGACGTTCCATGCGCTCCACTCAAAGACAAAAACCGGCACGCGTTGCCCGGTCCAACAAATTGTTTGAGACCAA
>Ga0097621_100000986_pt1 | contig 19981 bp, 26 predicted proteins | sample KBSMisM72_FD_73165 | JGI IMG/M metagenome (GOLD analysis project Ga0097621, IMG submission 73165) | Miscanthus rhizosphere microbial communities from Kellogg Biological Station, Michigan, USA - KBS Miscanthus M7-2 (version 2) (version 2) | ecosystem: Host-associated > Plants > Roots >... | reverse complement strand
TTGCGAAAATGACGACTGCGCCGCCAACCCGCAAGTCTGCGGTGTCAGCCTCACCCAGGCCTGGGAGCGGTGGAACAGGCGCGCGCCATGAACTGCTCAACCGCCTAATCAACGCCCCGGTACGTGCTCCCGGACGCCTTCGGCCCAATGCTGAACCGTATTGTTGAAGCCATCGGGGAAAAGAGTTTCGGAAAAGATCAGCCCTATGACCAGCCCGATCAACAGCCCGCCCACGAACTTGCCCATGTAACGCTCCCGCAACAGTGCCCCCCCAATTTGCGGGGTGGGCGACGCACCCTTCCTGGTTGCAAAGTCTGATCCCGGCAATCAGGCGAAATCAAGGACGCCCCGCTGCCGGGCCGGGACCAAACTTGCCTTTGACGGGGGCTAAGTCTAATCAGTAGCAGTCTTTTAAGGGCCTGGGCGGGCCTGTCAGGCGGGTGGTAATGCGACGCCGCGCCCTGTAAACCGAGCCAGCAACAGTGTTTGCGCGACGCCGGCTTAGCTCAGTTGGTAGAGCACCTGATTTGTAATCAGGGGGTCACAGGTTCGAGTCCTGTAGTCGGCACCATTCGAGTGCGCCGCGTCGCGGCGCGCTCGAATGCCAAGCCCGGCCGCGGCGGCTAGCGTCAGCGTAGTGCCGCGCGTCTTCGGCCGGGCGCGGCAGGCGAAAACTCAGACCTCACTGCGGGCCAAAGGAATGACAAGCCGGCCGCATGCGTCAGCGACTTTAGGGGGGCCATGGCGGCGTTAGCGTCAGCGTAGCGCCCCGATATGAACGCGTCAGTCGAAAACTAAGACTTCACGCTGCAGCAGCAATCGGACCCCAACGCCGGAAAATTTCGCCAATCCAGTGACAACATGTAAAATTGATTTACATGGCGCGGCTGGCGTTTTGAGCAACACGTTCGAATGAAAGGTTAATCAGAACTGGTCCAGTTATTGCGTTCGGTTGTGCCTCAGGGAGAAAACAACCAAATGAAAAATAGCCTCACGAATACCATCGGCGCAGCCGCGCTTTTTTTCATGGCGGGAACTTCGCTCGCATCGGCGGACATCATCACCACGGGCGGTTCGGCAACGCCCTTCGCAGGTGGCTATGACCTCTTCGTCGATTCCACCCACGCCTTCGGCTATGTGAATGTGAATCTGTCATCCCCGGTCGCCTTCAGCTCCATCACCAGCCTGTCCGCAACCTTCACCGATTTGCTGGGCGGCTCGGCAGCAGGCTCTCCCAGCATCGAGTTGGACGTGACCGGTGCGCCCAGTGGCTACTTTCGTGTCTATCTGGGCCCACCACCCAGCTTCTCCAGCAACGTGGCGGGGCTTAACGCCTACAGCGGCGCCGAGTTGGACAATGCGAGTGCGAACACGGGGAGCGGGCCTGGCAATATCTACACCCCCCTCTCTGGCTGGCAGGGTCTGTACGGCGCCGACCCGCTTACTGACGTCGCTTTTCTTCTTGAGAACAATTCCGGTCTCGATCAGCACCTCATACTCACCGGCCTTACCTTGAACGGTGTCAATCTGCTGGCCCCGACCACTCCGGTACCGGAGCCCATCACGCTGTCGCTGTTCGGTGCAGGCACTGCCGGTGCGCTCGCCATGCGCCGCCGCAAGACTAAGAAGGCGTAACCTTCGCACGGCTTTCAAACGGAAGCGGCGCCTGCGGGCGCCGTTTTTGTTTGGCGCTGTCGTTTTATCAGATGCCGCAATTTTAGGCGTAGTCCGTCGATTCCCAGGAACAAAAACAGACTGGCGAATTGTCAGTGCTCAAAAACTGACAGATCGTTTTTCGTTCATTCCGTAGTTCTACCTATCGCTCCGTAGTTCTACCTATGCGACCAGCCGGTGGTTCAACTCGCAGCCTTGGCCAGCCACAATTTCTTCAGATAGCCCAGCGCGGGGTCGGTGATCGTGGACAAGCCTATGGTCGCCTTGAAGGTGACGCCCACCTCGCCAGCCTTGTTCCACACCACTTCACAGTCATAGGCGACACGGTCGCGGATATTGATCAGGAAGAATTGCGACGGGAATTGCATATTCTTTCCCATCGCCAGCCGTGCGCCGGTGGCCGAGAGATTGCGGAAGGCGCAATCGAAACTATAGGCGCCGTCGCCATAGACAACGATGCCGGACAGCAGCACGCGGCTGCGCGGGCTGGGGCGGCGTTCGGCTGCGGGCGGCGGGATGTCTTTCATCGCGCAAAGACGCCCGATGGCGCTCCTTGGACCGGGTTGGAATTTCCACTCTGGAAAACCGCACGCAACACTGCGCATCCCTGCCGGCTGGGACGCACGCTCTTATTCTCGGCCATCAGCCCCCCTGATTCGCCTTTGACCGCCTATTAAGCAGCGAATGGTTATGGCGGCTACATACAAATAGTTCAGGTCCGGTCAAAGGTCCCCTGCCGCCCCGGTAACCGTCAGTTTCCATCCTGTTTCCCACCGCCCGGAAACGGAACGAGATTGGGAAACAGAGCGCGAAGGTCATTGAGCTCACTGTCGTCGTCATAGATCAGTTGGGCGCGCCGGGTCCTGAGATTGATCAGGACATAACCGTTCTCGGCGGCCTTGATCTGGAAATCCTCCGGCTTGGAATCCTTGTCCCAGGCCTTGGCGCCATTGATGCGAGCCATGATTTCCTTGTCGATATCCACCGGCGTTAATCCGTACACGCAACAAGGCAACACAGTTCCTCGGCTTTTGATCCGCGGAAATTCAAGCCTTGATGTTCAGCGCGCCGATATGGTGCGGCGGCATCACCTGGGCATGGGCGTAGCGCCAATAGCCGACACCGGCCAGGATCATCACGCACCATAGGATCACTTTTATTGTCGCCATGTTGCAGCCCCCGGTATTGGGACAGCATAACCGGCAAGAATTTCCGAGCGATTTTTCGGATCGTTACAGTTTTAAGCATCCGGCCATGCGAGCTTCTGTCTAGGCCGAAACGAGGCGGCACCCGCTAGGGTGATGTTCCCGAAGTCGTGGTGGTGGTGTCGGTTGTGCTGGTGGCAATGCCGATAATGGTGCCCAAGAAAAGGTTGAAAACGCCACCGCCGCTTGCAACAAAGTCTACGGACGAGCCCATTCCCGACGCCCCAGCACCAGCAGCGCCTCCCGGAGTCAGTGCTCCTCCATTGCCGGACGTGCCGGGATGTCCGAAAGGACTGCTCGGCCCCCCAACCACATTTATCGCGGACGTTCCAGTGCCTGTCGTCGAAGTCGCCGCGTCGTTGCCATGCCCCAGCAAGACGATGCCGGCGGTTATCGCCGCCGCGCCCGCCGCCTGGGCAGCAGGCGGAACCGACTGCGCGCGTGCGCGCCCTGCCGGGATCAGCAGGGCGCATGCAAGCAGGATTTTTGCGAAACGCGCCATTGTATGCGTAACCACAGCCTGCGGAGTTGATAGACTTTTTATCGCCCGGCTGCCAACTTTCGCGCGCTGATAGTTAATCGGAAAACTTTACGACAGCGGCTCCTATTGCTCCAGCAGCTTGGCCACCGGATATTTCCCCAACCGGTGCGCTTGCGGCATGCCGCTTCCCAGCAGGGGCGTCAGATATTGGCGGAATGCCTCGCTCACGTCGGTGCCGGCGATGAATTCCGCCGGCATGGTGCGGGTCTTGCCCGCCACCTCTTCCAACGCGCTGAGTTCATAGCGCACCGCATAATTTCCGCTGCGATGGATGGTGACGGTGCCGTCCTTGTCTCCCGACATCGCATATTGCACCGCCTTCTCGCCGGCCTGGCGCGCCTCGCGCTGATCGACATCGGAAACACAGCCCATGAAACTGCGCTGGACATAGCCGAACGTGTCGCCGCGCACCCGCTTGTAGCCCAGTCTTTCCTTGATGGTGTCGCCCAGCATGTCGGCCAGCGCGCCGCCGCCCAGCTGGACATTGCCATGGGCGTCCCTCTCCACCGTCTTGGCCAAGGTGCTGGCGATCGGGGTGTGTTTGGCATCGGCGATGCCTTCGGACACCGCGATGACGCAGCGGCCATGGCGGTCCATCACCCGCTTCACATCGCTCAGGAATGCATCGGTGTCGAACACCTGTTCGGGCAGATAGATCAGATGCGGCCCGTCATCGGGGCCGCTGCGGCCCAACGCCGCCGCGGCGGTGAGGAAACCGGCATGGCGGCCCATCACCACGCCGATATAGACGCCCGGCAGCGACAGGTTGTCGAGATTGGCTCCCATAAAGGCCTGGGCCACGAACCGCGCCGCCGAAGGAAAGCCCGGCGTGTGATCGTTGATCGTCAGATCATTGTCGATGGTCTTGGGAATATGGATACAGCGCAGCGGATAGCCGGCGGCGCGCGCCGCTTCGGAGACGATGCGCACCGTGTCGGCGCTGTCATTGCCGCCGATATAGAAGAAGCTGCCGATGCCGTGGGCCCGCACCGACTTGAAGATCTCCTGGCAGTATTTGGCGTCCGGCTTGTCGCGGGTCGAACCCAGCGCGGCGGACGGAGTGCGGGCGACCAGCTCCAGATTGTCGGCGCTCTCCCGGCTGAGGTCGGTGAAATCCTGGTCGACGATGCCGCGCACCCCGTGATAGGCGCCATAAACGGTGGAGCTTTGCGGAAATCTGCGCGCTTCCAGCACCACCCCCGCCAGGGACTGGTTGATGACGGCGGTTGGGCCGCCGCCCTGGGCGACCAGGATCTTGCCGGGAATTTTGGAATTATCGGTCACGGTTTACCCCTTTTGGCGCAGACTAGCAGCGCCCCATAACCATGCCAGACGGGATTATGCCGCTGGGGCGGCCAAGCGTTTTAAAGGCTCTTTATAGGAGTATCCGGCCGGCATTGCCGGGACCATGCAGCTTATGGGGGAAGCGCAATTCGGCCTCCGGCTCCACCTGGTCCGCCAGCTCGAAATAGCGCTCCGCCAGCTCCAGCCACAGGGCTTTAAGGCCCTCGGTCGGCGCTTCGGCGGCCCTTTTCTGGGCCGAAAGGGCGCGTTCGCGATAGGCGGCGGGGTCCCATTCGGTGTTGGCCATGACGGTCCCTTTTGCGGTACACCCAGGAAAATGCCCGCGCTGCGAAAAAGTTGCCGCTGGTAAGGAACCGAAGAAGGGTGCCGCCGTTCCCCTCCGGTAACTCGAAAGTCCCTCCCTTCCATGATGTCCCATCAATCCAGCCGCGCCGACGATGGCAGCGTGTTGCGTACCTCAATGGCCGCTCTATTGCTGATCCTGGCCGGTCTGGGCCTGATGGCCTGGGACGACCGGGCAAATGTCCGGGTCGCCTACTCTGCCTCGCAGCATCCCTGATCGAATCCTTGGCCGATGTTTTTCGTACCCAGCCTGGCCGGAACACCATTGACCCTGGAACAGTTCCGCAGCCACTTCCCGGATGATGCCGCCTGCCTGCACGCTTTGATGCTGCGCGGTTTCGGCGGGACCCAGTTTCCCTGCCCCCGCTGCGGCCTGACGGCGCGGTTTCATCTCATGACCAAGCGGCGCGCTTTTGCCTGCCAGGAATGCGGATATCACATCTATCCCTGTGCCGGCACGGTCCTGCACGGAACCCGCACGCCCCTGACCAGCTGGTTCTTTGCCCTGCATCTGATGGCCAGCGCGCAGGACCGCGTCGCCGCCGCCGAGCTGGAACGGCGGATCGGCTGCACCTACAAGACCGCGCGGCGCATGACGCGCGCCTTCAAGAGGTTGAGCACGAAGGATTCAGGCGCGGCGCCGGCGCTTCAGCGCCGCCATGCCGGCCAAGCCGGCGCCGAACAGCGACAGGGTTAGCGGTTCGGGCACAAAAACCAAAAAGCCGCGTATCTCGCCCCCCGGTTTGAAAGTCGAATGGATGTTCAGATAGGATTCACCGCTCATCAAGCCCGTAAATAGGGCTGCCTCTGCCGAGGCCGGCGTACCCCCATTTGCAGTGATGAAAGCGCCATTGAAGCCGCCCACAGTCGATAAATCGAAGACCGGACTATCATACACTCCAGCAGTGACACCAAGGGGAAAGCCCGTAAAACTGGGTGTAACTGTCGCAACACCGGCAGTGCTGACAAACGGGATCGCGGTGCAGCAGTGGATATGGGATGCGGTTGTATCGCCCGTTAGACCACTGAAGCTGACATGGACCTGCAGAGTATGAAGTGTTGAATCATAAAATACATCGGCCAAGCCGATACCGGCCGAGGCGTTGGGAGGGGACTCACTGGGTCCGTTTAGAGCTGCAGTGAATTCCATTGGATAGGCTTGCGCGGCGCTGGAAGCCATCGCCAAGGCGAAGACGGAAACAAAGACGGCTAGGGGAAATCTCAGCATGCGCGGCTCCCTGTTTTGGGTGGCTGTCGTTGATGTGACGACCATTGTAGTAATCCTGGTAGTCAAGCATGCATTAACCGTACCAGGTGGTTTTCCACAGACTTTTCAAGCCTCCGCCGCCAGCCGGACTGTGAATCTGTTAACCATATTTACAGTCCAGGCCTCTCACAGACTGAGAACTTGTCAGTCAATGGCGTCACGGTCCCGTCCCTGTGGTGGTGACTGTCGTGGTGGTCGGCGGAGTGACCGGAGCATTGCTATCGTCCGACACCGCCAGGGCAATGCCGATGCCGACCGCCACCGCGCCCATGACAATCAGTGGCGTCGAATAATCCCGATCCTGTGCCTGCTTGATGCCCGCGGGTTTGCCTGCCGCCAGCGGCGGGGACGCGGCGAAAGAAGGCGAGATCAGCAACGGCAAAATCATGGCTATGGCAACTTGGCGCATGCGCGGCTCCTTCGAAGGGTATGGAGCGCCAACGTGACAATCGCCGTGGCGTTCCAGTCCGCTATCGCGACTGCGAAAAAAGTAATGCGCGCGTCATGCGCCGGAAAGTCTGGAACCTTGTTCCCATAAAGAACCCCGCCGCGCTGTGCGCAGACGGGGTTCTTCAGCCAAACGGCTGCTCTGTCCGGCCTTGGGGCCGGACGGTTGGTGCAGGCGAAAGCCCGCGTTTCAGGTCATTGTTTTATGTAACAGGCCTGTGAGGCGGCGAGACGCCGCGTCTTCGGCCTCGGCCCGCGGCTCAGCGCGAGCCGCTTCCCATTTCGGGTGGAGTAACTTCCATGCGGAAACCTCCTATTGCACGATCCGCCGCTCTCGGCCTGGCGAAACCCGTTTCCTCCGGCACGTGACTGGCCCGCATCAGATGCGAGCCTCGAGCCTCTGCAAGCAGCAGGCCGATACGTCGAAGAAGCGGTGCGTCGGGCACCTTGCACGGCAATAGGCAAATCATCCTCCCGCCCTGGCCGTAAGTCAACATCGCCAAAACACGGCGGAACAGGCGTTCCGCGAGTCGCATGCAAGATTCAATCGCGCCGCACCCGGCACCGCACGGCGCGGATCGAAAAATCGCGCCGTGTTTTTTGGCGCCGACGCTTCAGGCGTGTGCGCCCAGGGCGCCCAGCAGGTACAGCACCAGGATCACGATCAGGACGGTGCCGACAATGCCGCTGCCGCCGACCGCGCCAAAGCGCGAATAGCCGAAGCCGCCGCCGGCCAGCAGGATCACCAGAAGAACGATGAGAAGCAGAGACATGAGATATCCCTTTAAAAATAAAGCTTCCCGACATGCGAAGCCGGCAAGATAAACCGTCAGGTCCGCAAAAGTTCCGGGCCACATAGGGTGGCGGCAAATCGTTCAAAGCCATGGCGCGCCCCTTCCTGCAGCGCAGCGATGCCGTCGCATCGTTCCAGCGCGGCGCAGAGCATTTGCCAGTGACGTGAATCCTCCGGGCTGCCCTGAAAGAAAGTGCGGCCGCGCGCATCCGGCAGCAGGCGATCCAACTGGCGGAAGATCACCTTGCCGCCCAGGGTCGAGCCTTGCACCGTATAAAGAAGGCCGGCACAGAACGCGCCCTCGCCCGCCACTTCGGCCCGGACCGCAGGCGCCGCAAGCCCCAGATGCGCCAGATCATCGGCCAGGGCCTGCAGCCGCACTGCATGCGCCCGGCCCAGGACAGGCGTGCCCAACGCCGCCGCGCCCGCCACGCACAGGCCGTGCATGGCGGCATGAAAGCTGTAAAGCGCTTGCAGAGTGCCGCCATAGCCCACCAGGCTTTCGCGTCCCTCCGCGATGGCGGCGAAGGGCGCGGCGCGATGCAGCGCCTGATGTATCTCGTCGGTTGCCGTGCGCAATTGCATCCGCACCGAAGGGCGCGTCAAACACAGGTCCGCCTCCCCCTCAGTGCGAAGCACATCAGAGGGGGAGGTGTTTTCAGCGGGCGAGGGTAGCGGAGCGACCGAGCGGAAGCTGAAACCGGAGGGGGTCATTTAAATCCCAGCTTGGCAAGCGCCTTGGCGATCTCTCCGGCGCCATAGGGTTTTTTGATCACCGGCACCTGCGCATGATCCTTGAGGAAGATCGCGCCATCGCCATAGCCGGTGGCGAAAATAAACGGCAGTTTGCGCGCCGTCAGCGCCTCGGCCACCGCCAGGCTGTTCTCCACGCCAAGATTGACATCCAGCAGGCCCAGGTCGAACGGCTCGCCTTCCAACAGCCGGAGCGCGCGGTCGACCCCGGTGGCCGTGACAACCATGCGCGCGCCCATCTCCTTGAGCACATCCTCGGCATCCAATGCGATGATCATGCTGTCTTCCACCAGCAGCACTCGCTTGTCTTTGAGCGGCTTGGCAAGGGAAGCGGGCGCGATGCGCCGGGGCTCCGCGCCGGCCGTTTCCTGCGCCTCACCCGCCACATGGCGCGCCGGAATGACAAAACGGGCCTGAAAACCTTCCAGCCGGTATTCCACCAATGCCTGGCCGCCCAGATCAAAGGGCACCGACTGTTCGATGATGGTGGAGCCGAAGCCGCGCCGGGTGGGCGCCACCACCACCGGGCCGCCTGTTTCGCGCCATTCCAGCACCAGATTGCCGCCGGCCTCCAGCGACCAGCGCACTTTCACCATGCCGCTATCGGACAGCGCGCCATATTTGGCGGCATTGGTCACCAACTCATGGATCACCAGGGCCAGGCTGGTGAAGGCGCCGGGCTGGATCAGCATGTTGGGCCCGTCCAACTGCACGCGATCGCGCTTTTGTCCCAGAAAGGCGCCGGCCTCGGTCTCGATCAACTCGCGCAGGGATGCCGGGCCCCAGCGGTCGGCGGTGATCTGATCATGGGCGCGGGCCATGGCGCGGATGCGGTCGTCGAGCGTGGCGATGAAATCCTCGACCGACAGAGCGCCGCTTTGCCGCGACTGGGAGATCAGTCCCCGGATCAAGGCCAGGATGTTCCGGACCCGGTGATTCAGCTCGGCGATCAGAAGTTCCTGGCGCTCATGGGCGCGGCTGCGTTCCTTTTCGGCGGCATCCGACAGCCGCACCAGCACTTCCAGCATGCCGCTGCGCAGGCTCTCGGCGATGCGCCGTTCGGCGGCGTTGAAAGGCAAGGACTGGCCTTTCACCAGTTCGGACCACAGTTCGAAACTCTTGCGCGGCGTCAGCCGGTCGCCATGCGGTCCCAGCTCCACCGATTTTTCCGGATTGCCCGCCCAGCGCACGGAACGCAGCTGTTCGCCGCGAAACAGCACGACATAATCGCGCGGCATGCGCGACATGGGAATGGCAATCAGGCCGGCGGCGCGGTCGGCATAGGCGGCGGCTTCCGGCAGCAAACTCTGGAGCGAGTTGGTGGCGAAGACATCGCCGCCGCTGACTTGGTTCAGCTTGTCCACGATGGCCGCGAAGGCGTCACGCTCCGGCGCCAGCCCCGTCAGCGCTACCGCGCCGTCCAACCACACCCCGACGCCGTCGGCGGGAATGGTGTCGAACACCATGTCGCCGATCCAGGCGGGATTTTCCAGCAGACCGCGGTCCTGCGCCACCGTGGCCATCAGCCGGTCGGACAAGGCGCGGGCGCGGGCCTCATAGTCACCCACTTCACGGCGCTCGCGGCTTTCCAGCATCAGCGAGAACATCTGGCCGAACAGTTCGGCGGCGGTGCGATAGGCAAAACTGGGCAGGCGCGGCGCATAATGGTGGCAGGCGAACAGGCCCCACAGCTTGCCGTCGACGATGATGGAAATGGAGAGTGACGCCGCCACCCCCATATTCTTGAGATATTCGATATGGATGGGCGACACCGCGCGCAGCACCGACAGCGACTGGTCCAGCGCCTGGCCCTTGGCATCCAGCACGGGCATGACCGGCACAGGCACGGCATTCACATCCTCGATCACCCGGAAGATGTTGCGCAGATAAAGCCTGCGCGCCTGGGCGGGAATGTCGCTGGCGGGATAATGCAGGCCCAGGAAGGAGTCGGTACCCGGCTTGAGGCTTTCGGCCACCACTTCGCCGGCCCCCTGCTCGTCGAAACGATAGACCATCACCCGGTCGAAGCCGGTCAGGGCGCGGACCTGCCGCGCGCCTTCGCGGAAATAGGCGGCCATGCCTTCGCTCTGGTTGAGGCGCGCCACCATGGCGCGCACCATGGCGCTGGCTTCGATCTCTTCCTGCGCCGACGGTTCGGCCTCGATCACCACCTGGCCACCGGAGAAATGCAGCGCCACGTCGAACAACGTGTCCGTGCCCATCAGCGCAACATTGAACAGCCGCTCCACCGCATCGGGGCCGCGCAACAGGGTGATACGGTTGCGGATCGCATGCACGGCCTTTTCCACGAAAATTCCGGCCAGCGGCTTGTCGATCACATCGCCCGCCTCCAGGCCGATGAAACGGCTCAGATTGGCGCTGGCGCGGCTCACCATCCAGTCGGCGCCGACCGTGATCAGGAAACCGAAAGGCTGGATATTGCCCAGCACATGTATCGGCTCACGCTCGCAATTGGTGAGGTCGACCTTGAAACCGGAATTGTCGCTCATGCCGCCTTGTTGGCTGGTAACAACCCTCTTAGCAGGCGGGAACGGAGGCGCAAACCACGGAACAGCCGATTGATCCCTACCGTACGAAGATAAGGCGCAAGAACGCGATATTTCGCGACAAAAGCGGCGTCGATTACGCCTGTTGAGTAAGAGCAGGCCGTAGCGATTTGCCATGATACTGCGCTGGGGAAGAAGGCGGCAGAGCCGGACGCGCGGATCGCAAAAGCGTCATTTGACTCCGACCTATATTTCAACAATACATGAAATATGGATATGACCAATGCCCTGGCCGGGCTTTCGGCCCTGGCCCATGAAGGGCGCCTTGCCATCTTCCGCCTGCTGGTGAAAGCCGGGCCCGGCGGCATGGCGGCGGGCGGCATCGCCCGCAAGCTGGACACCGCCCCCAACACAATGTCGGCGCAGCTTCTGATCCTGGCCAATGCCGGACTGATCGCGGCGCGGCGCGAAGGCCGCTCCATCATCTATGCCGCGGACTTCGAGCGGATGGCCGCTTTGCTGCAATTCCTCACCAAGGATTGCTGCGGCGGGCGCGCCGAGATTTGCGCTCCGCTGGCGCAAACCGTGAATGCCTGCTGTCCGCCCAAAAAACGTGCCCGCGCATGACTTATAATGTGCTGTTCCTCTGCACCGGAAATTCCGCGCGCTCCATCCTTGCCGAAGCCATACTGGGCAAGGTGGGCGCGGGGCGGTTCAACGCCTATTCGGCGGGCTCGCATCCGCGCGGCGAGGTCAATCCGCATGCCCTAGACCTGCTGCGGCGGCTGGACTTCGATGTCAGCCGCTTCCGCTCCAAGCCGTGGGACGAATTCGCCGCGCCCGGCGCACCGAAACTGGATTTCGTCATCACCGTCTGCGACAGCGCGGCGGGCGAAGTCTGCCCGGTCTGGCCGGGCCAGCCCATCAGCGCGCATTGGGGCATGTCCGATCCCGCCGCGGTGGACGGCACGCCGGCGGACATCGCGCTGGCCTTTGCCGAAACCTATCGCATGCTCAACAACCGCATTTCCGTCTTCGCCAATCTGAAGATTTCGGGATTGGACCGCTTGTCGCTGCAGGCAAAAATGACGGACATCGGCAGATGACGCGTCGTTTGGTGGCCGAATTTCTGGGCACCGCCCTGCTGCTGGCCGCGGTGGTGGGTTCGGGCATCATGGCCGAGCGGCTGGCGGCGGGGAACACCGCCATTGCCCTTCTGGCCAATGCCCTGGCCACGGGCGCGGCACTGGTGGTGCTGATCGCGATCTTCGCGCCCTTGTCGGGGGCGCATTTCAATCCCTGTGTCTCGCTCTATGTCGCGCTCACCGGGGACATGGGCTGGCGCACCGCCGGTCTTTATGCCTTGACGCAATTCGTGGCCGCGATCCTGGGCGTCTGGCTGGCGCATGTCATGTTCGGCCTGCCGCTTCTGCAAGTCTCCCCCCATCTGCGCGACGGTCCGGCGCAAGCACTGGCGGAAGGCGTCGCCACCTTTGGTCTGCTGCTCACCATTGCGGGCGCTACGCACTTTTCGCCCGCGGGCACGCCCATGCTGGTGGGCCTTTACATCACCGCGGCCTATTGGTTCACCGCCTCGACCTCCTTTGCCAATCCCGCCGTGACGGTGGCGCGGGTGCTGACCGACAGTTTCGCGGGGATCGCGCCGCAGTCCATACCGGGCTTCATCGCAGCGCAACTGCTGGCGACGCTGGTGGCGGTGCGGCTATTGCCCTGGCTGTTCGCAAAGACGTAAAGCCCCTACTCCGCCACCAGCTCGCCCGAACCGCCCATCTCCTTGGGAAAGTCCTTGAGCTTGGGCAATCCGTCGCCCATCGGCAGTACTGTCTCGGCATAATTGACATGCAGGCCGGGCTTGAATTTCAGGCTGGGGATGGCCGCGGCATAGACATCGATCAGCCCGAAAGGCGGGTGAAATGTCATCACATGGCCGCCGCATTGGGTGCAGAACTGCCGCTCGCTGCTGGGGTTTTTGCGGTACATGGCCAGGGCACCCGCCGTCACCTTGACCGCGCCCGGCTTCCATAGGCTGAAGGCATTGACGGGCGCGGCCGCCCAGGAACGGCAGGAGGCGCAATGGCAATAGCCCATCGCTTCGGGCTCACCGGACACCTCGATCTGAACCGCGCCGCAAAAACACGAGCCTTTATGCATGTCTCACAATCCTTTCGTCGGAACCCGCAAACGGCTATAGGACCAGCCGGTCGATTGAGGGGACATATGGTCGGATTCACCGCCCTGTTGAATGACCGGCCTTCCGGAAGTCTTGCCCGAACGTCCGGGCACAGCGGGAGAACCGTGTCTTGAGCGGCGATACCCTGTCGGAGATCCTTTCCGCCGTGCGGCTCAAGGGAGCGGTGTTTTTCGAGGTCGAGGCCTCGGCGCCCTGGGTGGCCGAAGCGCCCTATGCCGCAAAAATCGCGCCCTCGCTGATGCCGCCTTCTGCCAGGATTCAGGGCGAGCATGTGATGGAATATCACGTCATCACCCACGGCTCCTGTTGGGCCACCATCATCGGCCACGATATTCCGCCGATCCAATTGGCCGCCGGCGATGTCATCGCCTTCCCGCAGGGCGATGCCCATGTCCTGTCCAGCGCGCCCGGCATGCGGGGCAGCGTGGCCGAGCATGAATTCGAATTCGCCGACGGCCTGCCGGTTCCGGTGGCGCTCAATATCGATGGCGGCGGCGCCGAACGCACCCATCTGGTGTGCGGTTTCCTGGGCTGCGATCCACGGCCCTTCAATCCCCTGCTCGAAGCCTTGCCGCCGATCCTGCATCTGCGGGCATCGGCGCAGAACAACTGGCTGGAAGGCTTTATGCGCTTCGCCCTGATGGAAGGCAGCGAAAAGCGGATCGGCGGCAGCCAGATTCTGTCCCGGCTGGGGGAAGTGATGTTCACCGATCTGATACGCCGCTATGTCGAGTCCTTGCCCGAGGACAGCCGGGGATGGCTGGGCGGCTTGCGCGACCGCCATGTCGGCCTCGCATTAAAGCTACTGCATGCGCAGCCGGCGCGCGGTTGGACCCTGGACGAACTGGCCAAACAGAGCGGCTTGTCGCGCTCCTCCTTCGCCGAGCGCTTCACCGGTTTTGTCGGCACCCCGCCGATGCAATATCTCCAGCGCTGGCGGCTGCAGATGGCGGCGTCCCAGCTTCTGGACGGCGCTTCCAGCATCGCGGCGGTGGCGGCGCGGACAGGCTATGAATCCGAGGCCGCTTTCAGTCGCGCCTTCAAGCGGGTGCTGGGCCAGCCGCCGGCGGAATGGCGCGACAACCGCAAGGCTTCGTAATCCCGCCGGATAAGTCCACACTCATTGCCGCCGATGACGGCCGCGTGGCACAGGCGCGGGTCTGGGCCGCATGATCAGCGCGTCTTTATAAGATGCGTCGCGGATCTCCTCAGAAGTCGGAAAGAGCTCCTTGTAAGGCGCGTCATAGGAAAAGGCCGATGCCTTCACAGGTGGCGCACCGACCGGATAGGCCGGTGCGGAATTTCTCTCCCAGGGCGGAGACAGGCGGGCTGTCCGGGGCGTGACGGCACCAGGAGCAACCGTCGATTGCATCACGGAGAGAGGTGCAGCCTGCAATTTCCAATGCAGGAAGTCCCAGCCCATCGCCATCAGCGCCACGGAAAACACCGGACCGCCAACGGCTATCCAGACTTTCAGCCCGAGCCGGACCCCGGCGGCGGTCGTCATGCGGCGTTTCTTCCCCAAAATCCGGGAGTTAATCTTTTGGCGCGGGAATAGTTCCTGCCGTCCGGTTTTTTCCGGAACGAAAAACGGCTCTGCTGGTTTGTCCGATATCACGTCGATGACGATCCGTGATGACACAGAAAAGACGAACAATCGGGGGACCGTCCGGCATGGGGTGTAAAGGGGGCCTGGAATTCACGTTCAACGAAATGCTGGTGCTGATCCTGCTGCGGGAGCGGGAAATGTACGGCATGGAAATCGTTAACGCCGCCGCCGCCCGCACCTCGGCCAGCCAAGCCAGCATCGGCACCGTCTATCCCCTGTTGAAGGACATGGTGCGGCAAGGTTGGCTTGCCTGCCGGCGCGCCGGCGGAACCCCGCGCACCTATTACAGCCTGACCGATCAGGGCAAGTCGCAGCTGCCGCTGGTCACGGCGCAATGGGGACAGGTGAACGATTCGGTCCGCACGCTTCTGGGCGACGTCGCGGCCGAGCCTCCGGCCCCGCCCCTTCGGCATTAAACAAGCCATGCCGTGCATTATGCCGCACATCATGCCGCTTTGGCGAACATTCGCATCAGGGAGATGAAGATCGCCGCGCCGAACACCGCGGTGATGATGGAAGGCACGATGTCATTGCCCACTTCCAGTCCCAGGATTTCAGCCAGCCAGCCCCCGATAAAGCCTCCCAGGATGCCGATAATAATGTCTCCGGCCAGGCCATAGCCGCTGCCTTTGATCACGATGCCGGTCAGCCAGCCGGCCAGGCCGCCAATGACAAGCCACAGAATCTCCGCTTCGCTCATCAACCCCTCAGGTCCGCATGCGCCCCTGAACGGGACGTGGAAGGCCGCTATTGATTCCGGGCCGCGGCGATGCTGGCCAAGGGATGGGGCAGGAAAATGCGTCAAATGTGGCTTTTCTGGGCAAAGCTGACAGATCGTCAGTGTTTCGTCAGTGTTTCGCCCGGGTCAGCTCGCGCGAAAAATCGATGCCGGCGGAATCGCCGGTCACCAAATGCCCGGCCACGATATAGGCCGGAGTCTGGAAGATGCGGATTCCCCGCGCCAGGTTGAAATTGGCGATGATCTCATCGCTCACCTCCGGCGCGGCCATGTCGCGGCGCAGGCGGCCCACATCCAGTCCCACCGCGCGGGCCGTTTCGAAAATCCCCGCCTCGTCCAACACCCCGTCGCGGCGCATCAAGGCGATATGGAAGGCGCGATACTTGCCCTGCTTCATCGAAGCCAAGGCGGCACGCGACGCTATCGCCGAGGCTCTGGTGAGAATGGGAAATTCCTTCATCACCAGCTTGACGCGCTTGTCCTTGTCCACCAGCCGCATCAGCCTGGGCTCGGCCGCCTTGCAATAAGGACAGGTGTAATCGAAGAAGGCGACGATGGTGAGATAGCCTTGCGGATTGGCGATCACCGGCGAGCCGGGATTATTCTCCAGCGCATCCAGGCGGGCGGCGACGCGTTCGTCGCGGTCCCTGCCCTCTTCGGCTTGCATCTGGCGCAGATAGTCCTGCACTGCTCGCGCGCCCCGCGCATTGGCAGGCAAAGGCGGCGCCGCCAGCACTTGCGAAAAGAGCATTGGCGATGCCAGCAAAACGGCGCAGAACAATCCGGCAAGCAGTTTCATCACGCGACTTTATGATCCGAGCTGAACAGCTTCAGCTTTTCATGCAACTGATGCCGCAGCAACAGGCAGGCGATCACCGCCTGCACCGTGATCGAGGCCAGGGCCAGATACCAGAAATCCTGCAGGCTGGCCCAGCCTTGTCCCGCCAGCCAGATCGCCGGCACCACATAGGTGAGCAGACGGCTGCCGCTGGAGATCAAGGCCGGCTTGGTATTGCCCAGGGCCTGGAACATGCCCGAACAGCAGAAGTTCAGCCCCACCGCCACGAAATTCCACGAAGCGATGCGCAGGAAACCGGTCGCCACATCCACCACCGCCGGATCGTTGCTGAAAGGCTGCACCAGGACGTGCGGACTGATCTGGCAGATCAGGGTCAAGGTCAGCATGATCCCTGCCCCCATCACCGCGGCATGGCGGAACGTGTCGCGCACCCGTTGGGCATTGCGGGCGCCGAAATTCTGCCCCGCGATGGGGCCGGTGGCGAACGCCACCGCCATGGCGGGCAAAAAGATCGCCTGCATGGTGCGCGCGCCGATACCGTAACCGGCCTGGGCCTGGGGACCGAAACCGCGGATCGCCCAATAGGCCACCGCCGTGGTGATGAAGATCAGCGCGAACTCGCCGGTCGCGGGCAGGCCGATGGCGATGATGCGCTTCCACACCGCCCATCTGGGACGTAGCGCCGAATGCAGATGCATGTATTTCTGGGACCGGTTGAACATCACCGCAAAAGCACCCATCCCGAACAAAGCGGCGATGGTGCTGGCCAGTCCCGCGCCCGCCACGCCCAAGGGATGGCCGGTCAGAAAGCCCGTCACCAGCACCGGCGCCAGGATGGCATTGATCACCACGGTCGCCGATTGAATCATGGTGGGAACGCCGACCACGCCCGAAGCGCGCAGCGCCGAGCCCAATGCGGAATTGGGAAAGATGCTGGCCAGGGCCGGCAGGTACCAGAACAGATAGGTGCGCGCCTCGCTGGCCGTCAGCTGGTCGGAGGCGATCTGCCCCACCGCCCAGCCGCCCACGCCATAGCCGACCGCCAGGAACAGCACGCCGATCAACAGTCCCAGCGACAGCGCCTGCTCGAACACCAATTGGGCATCCCCCTGGTCCTTGCGGCCCACGGCATGGCTGATCAGCGACAGCGAACCCACCCCCACCAGCTGGGCGATGGACATGGCGATGTACATGGCACTGCCCGCCGAGGCCACGCCCGCCACCGCCTGCTTGCCCAAACGTGACACGAAATACAGGTCGATCAGCATGTAGAGCGTGTTGACGATCAGGCCGGCGCCGATGAACACCGCCATGCCCACCAAATGCCGCCAGATCGCGCCCTGTGTCAGGTCCCGCATATGCCCCCCTTTCAAAAACGGCGCGCATACCGAACCTCATGTCCCGCCCCGTCAAGACTGGTATTTGTATGGCTTTTATGGCAGTGTCTTTGGGCGCTGAGGCAGGTCCCCCGATCAAAAGCGCCCGCCCACCCCCAATCAATATTGATTCCCGCATTGCGGCGCCCCGCGGCTGGGATAGACTGCCGCCACACAAAGGTTTGGGGGATTGCATGAAGAAATTTGTCACCGCGCTGGCGCTGCTTCCGTTTCTGGCCGCCCCCGCCTTGGCGCAGGACACCGCCGCCGCCAAACAGCTCTGGGAAGGCAACAACACCTTCTGCAAGAATTGCCATGGCAAGAATGGCGAAGGCGCCTTCGGCCCCGATCTTGCCGGACGCGGCTTGTCCGCCGCGCAATTCCAGCAGGCCGTGCGCAAGCCCTGGGGCGTGATGCCCGCCTTCGTCGAAGAACAGGTGAGCGATGCCGAGCTGGCCGGAATGGCCGCCTATTTCGCCACCCTGCCCAAAAGCGCCGAGCCGGGGGCCTGGCGCGTTCCCGTCGCCGCCGACGCGCCGCATGGACAGCAGGTCTATATGGCGCAGGGCTGCGCCCAATGCCATGGCGCCACTTTCGATTTTCCGCGCGCCAGCTTTGGCGGCAAGGCCGGCGATTTCGCGCTGATGAAAGGGCTGGTCTACACCCACACCACCGAGATGCCGAAGTTCGAGGCGCAGCGTCCCGGCTCGCGCCTGCGCATGGGCAATTTCAACACCCTGCGGCTTTCGGAATCCCAGCTCAAGGAAATCTATGATTGGGCGCATGACGAGATCGGTTTCCGCCCCGATCTGCAGGCGCAGTTCACATCATCGGGCGGCGCCACTTATGCCTTGAATGTTTCCAACAATGGCGAAGCGGGCAAGGGCCTGAGCGCGCAAGGCATGACCATCGACCTGACTATTCCGGCCGGCGTCACCGTGGTGAGCGCCACCGGCAACGGCTATAAGGGCGTGCATATGGATGGCCAGGCCAATGTCGCCGAATGGCAGGTCGCGCGCCTGGCGCCCAAGGACAGCCAGGCCTTCACCATCACCTTGTCGCAAGCTCCCGCCAATGTCGCCGATTTGAAAGGCGCGATCCGCTGGGCCAAGCCGGGGCCGAAAAAAGGACCCAATCTGGATGCGGTGAACTTCACCGTGCGTCCGGCCGGCCCGCCCAGATAGCGGTTCTGTCCGGCCCCGGATGCGAACCGTCTCACTGTCGCTGTGCCTGCTCCTGTCTCAGGCTGCACAGGCCGCCGTCACGACCAAGCCCCCGCCGGACATGCGCGGGAAAACCTGGCTGTCGGTGGAAGGCCCCATCGGCAAGGCTGCAAAGCCCGGCACGCCGGTGTTGCAATCCATCACCGCGACCTATGACGTCGTCACCCGCAAAGGCGCGCATATCGATGTGATGCCGCATTTCCATTTTCATGCGCCGGGAGGAAATGCCGTGATGCTGCGCCGCGAACTGGTGGAGACCGATTCCGCCATTACCAAAGATGGGATCCTGAGTGCGCCGGTCCGCGTGCCGCCCGCCGAGCAGCGCACGGGCGCGACCATCGACGGCGGCTGGTTTTGCGGACCGGGGCGTTATCACGTCAGCCTGCGCGCCTATTTGGTCGACGCGCAAGGCGATCGCGGCAACGCGATCCAATACACCATCCATTGCCACGAGCTTCTGCTCTATTGAAGCAGGATGTGTCTTGATACTAGACATAAAGCGCAGGATTTGGCCGCTAACGCTTACTCATAGTGAGTAAAACGGCGCTCATCAGCAAATTGCTTTAGGGGTTTCCCCGGATATTGCAGTATCAGCTTGGGTGCTACTGCAAGACACCCCAACAGGTGCAACATGCCCCAGTATTTCTTTCACATCCGGGACGGCGAAAATCTCATACGCGATGATGAAGGTTTGGCCCTTTCCGACTTGTCCGCTGCCAAGGCCGAAGGCGTCATGAGCGCGGCGGATATTGCCCGGCAAACACCCCCCGTTTCAGACGGCAGCTCCATTGAAGTTTCCGACCAGGCCGGAACGATCCTGGACCGGATTTACGTCAAGCCTTCTTCCCACCTCAAATTGGCACCCTAGAATCGATTTGGCGGGACCGGCGGCCGTCTATTGCGGCGCGGGCACCAACAGCGGCACGCCCTTGTCCACCGTCCATGTGTTGATCAGCTTGACCGGCTCGCCCCCCACCAGCACCGAGCGATGCACCACGCCGCGCGGCACCATGAAGCTTTCGCCCGGTCCCAGCTCGCGGGACGCCTGGCCCTTTATTTCCAGCCTGATATGGCCCTGCGCGACATAACCGATCTCGCTGCCATTGTGGCTGTGGAAGGCATTGCCGCTACCCGGCGCGATCTCAACCGTGCCGAACAGGGTTTCCTGCGCCGGTGATGCCGCGACATC
>Ga0097621_100000975_pt1 | contig 20058 bp, 11 predicted proteins | sample KBSMisM72_FD_73165 | JGI IMG/M metagenome (GOLD analysis project Ga0097621, IMG submission 73165) | Miscanthus rhizosphere microbial communities from Kellogg Biological Station, Michigan, USA - KBS Miscanthus M7-2 (version 2) (version 2) | ecosystem: Host-associated > Plants > Roots >... | reverse complement strand
CGTCGAGATCCTGCCGGCTCTGGCGCAGCGAGTCGAGCTGCCACGCCGTCTTTTTCGCCAGGTCGTCGACCTGGCCGAGCCGCTCGTTGAGCGATTCGAGCGCGAGCTGCTTCTTCGTCAGGTCGTCGGCCGAGACGAACAGCGCCTCGACGCGCTTGGACATGCCGTCGATCTTCTGGGTCAGCTCGATGAGGTTCTTGTCCCGGGCGCTGAGCGCCTCCATGCGCGACTCGGCGTCGGCGACGCCGGAATGCAGCGTCCGGAGGCGGAGGTCGAACGCCTCGAACTCCTTCTTCTTCAGCGAGAGCGTGTCGACCTGGCCGCGCACGGCGTCGAGCAGCGTTCCCGCTTCCTTCTTCAGTTTGGCGGTCTCGTTTTCGGTCTCGAGGCGCAGCTTGGTGGCCGCCTCGAGCTGGGCGTTGGTCTCGGTCGTCAGCTTCTCGGTGCGCGCGAGCGTATCGTCGGCCCGCGCCACCTGCTTCATGCCTTCGTTCAGCTTGCCGATCTGCACGTCCATCGCCCAGACCATTTCGTTCACACGGTTGGCCTGCACCACGGCGTGTTCGACCGACTGCTGCTGCGAGTCGAGCGCCTTGGCCTTGTGCGAGACGTGCTCGGCGAGCGCATTGAGCGCGGTAAGGCGCTCTTCGGTGCTCTGACTCAGCTCGTGGAGGCGCGCCAGCGGTCCCAGCTTGTTCTCGACTTCCTTGACCGTCGTCAGCGCCGCCGTTGTGTCTTCGCGCGCCTCGCGCGAGGTCTCACGAATCTTGGCGTAGTCCTGGGTGAGGGTGGTGGCGACGGCGCGGATCTGTTCGAGCTCGGCCTTGAGCGAGTTCGACTGGCCGAGCGACTGCTTGACCTCGTTGTCCGACTTTTGCAGCTGGAAGCGCAGCTCTTCGAGCGCGGCGCGCTCCTTCTTCAGCGTGTCGAGCGTGGCCTGAGTACCGAGCGCCTGCGACGACAGATGCTGCACCGCCTCGCGATGCTTCTGGAGCTCGCCGTCCGGCCCCAACGCCTTCTGCGTCGTCTGCTCGGCCTGCGTCGCGGAGTCGCGCAGCGCCTGGATCCGCTTGTCGAGCTCCGACAGTTCCTTCGTGCGATCGTCGAGCGCGGTCAGGCGCTTGGCGATCTCGTCGAGGCGCGAGGTGACGCCGGCCGTCTTCTCCGACACCTGCTCGAGCGTCTTGCCGAGCGGCGCGAGCTTGGCGCTGCGCGTGGTGAGCGCGGTCAACATCGCGCTGATCGCGCTGCGCTCCTCGCGGGCGGTGGTGATGAGCTGTTCCAGATCGTCGGTCTGCTTCTGGACCAGCTTGTTCTTACCGCCGGCCATGGTCTTGAAGGCGTCCAGCATGTGACTTCTCGCTCCACCGGGAAAATTGATTGGGGACGTAGAGAATAGTTCAGCCAAGCTATCGGCGTCGATAACCATATCGATCAGGCCTTACCCATAAATGCACATTCTGGCACGCTCTTTAGAGTGTTTTGAGGTACTCAATGAGCGCTCGACGATTCGCGTCCGTCCGGATTGCGGGCCAGAAATCGTGGCCGATATTGGCGCATCCAGGACGGGTGGAATTGAACCAATCGCGGTTTTCGCCAAACCGTTCGAGCCGTTCTGTAGGGGCGATCAGCCCGTCGCGCGGGTCGGCGTAGAGGGGCTGCCCCACACGCTCGCGATCCAGCCGGCGTGCCGCAAGGATCTCGAAGAGCCGGGGCCGTTCCGAAACCGGACCCAGCAGATGATGCAGCGTCGGCACGCTGCCGTTGTGTAGATACGGAAAATTCGCCCACACGCCCGTCAACGGCGTCGCGGCGTAGCCGCGGCTGTGCACCAGCGAACCTTCAACCGCCAGCGGGCTGGCATCGAAGGCCGCAATGAAATCCGTCGAGACCACCTCGAGACGGGAGCGATCCGTGCCGACGTCTACGTGGACGCCGGGCCACTGCACGTTGCCGCGCCCGTCATATGTCCCGTGACACCGATGGCAGCCGATGTCCTGCGAGTAGAACAGCTCTCGCCCTCGCGCCGCCAGCGCGTCGTCGATCGGATAGGGATAGCGTGGCGGTCTGAGGTGACGGATGACCGATTCGAACTCGGACTTGATCTTCGGCACGACGATCGTCGCCAGCGCCTCGAACGAACGATCCTTTTCCAGCTCCATCGAGGAGGCCATCAGCGGAAACGGCCCGTGGAAGCTCCCGTCGGTGTACCACCGGCCGGCCTGCATCTTCGCCGCGGTATGCCACAGCGGCGGGGTCTTCACATCGCCCCGCCCCACGGCTTCGATCGGCGGCATGGCGCCGTCGTGCGCGCGCATGAACATCTCGACATGGGAAGCGGCGAACGCCGTGGACCGCGCGCGGCTCAGCGAATCGATCTTGTCGTGATGATGGGCATTGAGAATGCGGTTGGCGCTGGCGGCAAGGGCCCGGTCTTCCGGCCGGCCGGCCAGACGTCCGCGCCACCGTTCGTTCGTCAATTGTTTCAGCGCCGTGCCCAGCCACAACTCGTCGAACGTCTTGCTGCCGGCACCGAAGTAGGCGCGGCCATCGATCTCCGCCGTGTGGCAGACCAGGCAGTTCACCGTCCATCGCAGCGGCGCGTCAGCGTCAGCGTTCGGCGCCATCCCGAACGCCGGCACTTTCGGATTGTCGCGCCACAGCACCAGCCCGACCTTATCGCCGACGATGGTGTCGACGTCGCCGACGATGGCTTGCGTCATCACATTGGTGTCGAACAGCGACTGCGGAATCCACGCGGACGCGTCGTAGGTCTCGTACATGAAGTCGAAGAGGGCCTGGCGTCGCACCGCTGCGGGCCGACGGTCCTCGGGGTCCCACTCGGCCACCAGATTCCTGATGCCCGAGTCGAACGTTGACGTGAGCGCCGCGCGCGACCACGCGGCGGCCGGTGTCCTCCACGGTCGCGCCGTAATGACGACCGCGCCTGTCAGGATCGCGGTGAGGCCCCACACACAGCCCGAACGCATGCTGGCGCGGCTCATCGCATGACCCGCTTGATGTCGTCCGCGCACGCCGAATCGTGATCCGCCCGGCATAACCGATCGGCCAGACGGTACTCGTCACGAGCCGCCACGCGGTTGCCGGCACGATCGGCGATCGCCCCAAGTTCCTTGTGAACGCGTCCACGAAGCCAGTCACGCGTGGCCAGCGCGAGCGCCGCGCGCAGCTCCCGGTCGGCGGCGTGCGGATCGTCGAGCGCGACCAGGGCCGCTCCGTAGGTATACCGCCAGCGTGCCTCTTCGCCGGTGGCGCGAGGCCGCGTATCGACCGAGAGCCGCGCGAGCCCTGCTTCCAGCATCGTCCTGGCGACGGCCGGGCGGCCGGCCCGCAACGCCGTCCCGCCGGCCTCGAGCCAGAGGAGGCGATTGCGTGGATAGCGGCTCTGCAGCTCCACGATCACGCGCAGGGCATCGTCATAGCGCGCTTCGCGGTTGTAGAGCAGGACCAGCATGAACAACGCGTTGGACTGCACGTGGCTCGGGTAGCGCGAAGCATCCTCGACCAGACGAAGTCCACGCTCCCGGCCGCTGCCGAACCCCGACAGCCGCGCCAGCAGCCGAAGCGGAGCAGGCAACGACGCGACGCCGTAGCGGTACAACCCGACGATCAAGCCCGCGTCCTTGCGCTGGGGATCGAGCTCGAGCACCCGCTCGTGCTCGCGATAGGCGCGGCGCGCGGGTCCGAGGCTGCCGAGCACGTGTCCTTCCACTGTTGCGGCGTAGGACGCGAGAAACCCCTCCGCGGCGCCGACCAGGTAGTGCGCCTCCGCATCGTTCGGGTTCTGGCGGAGACGCTCTTCGCTGAGCGCGAGCGCGCGCCGCAGCGCGTCGTGGAAGGCCGTATCGAGCGCGGCGTTCGGCGCGGTTCGCGCCAGCGTCGAGCGCGCCTGGCCCAGATAGTCGTCCACCGTGATGATCCCCTGTTCGAACAGCAGCGCGACCCATGCCGCGCCGGCCAGCAGCCGGTAGGTGGTCGGATCGCCGGGGTCGGCGGCGATCGCGTCGCGGAACGCGTCGAGCGCCTGCCCATGATCCAGGTTGTAGCCGAGCGTCAGTCCGCGCTCTCTGGATGCGGCCGCCGTCGCCGGCTCGCCCGCCGCCACGAACCCCGGCTGACCCATGACGGCTGCGACGCACACGACGCTCATGAACCGCTGGTGCATCGATCCCTCCTCGCTCGGAGATGCGAAAAGAGCGCGCGGTGCGGCTCACGGGCCCGGCAGAAACTGCGATCCTTCATGACGCATTTCCTTTAACTCGTTGACAGGGAGCGTGGTGGCCGATGGGACCCGGCTTGCATCAGCCTGGGCATGCTTGCAAGCCTTCGAACCGCGGCGGTGTTCGGTGTGGATGCGTGCGCGGTTCAGGTGGAAGTGGACGTCGGCTTCGGGTTTCCGTCGTTCACGATGGTGGGACTCCCGGATGCGAGCGTCAGGGAGAGCCGCGATCGTGTGCGGAGCGCCATCCGGAATTCCGGCTTCGAGTTCCCGCCGCACCGCGTCACCGTCAACCTGGCGCCGGCAGACGTGCGAAAAGCCGGGGCCTCGTTCGACTTGCCGATCGCCCTCGGCGTCCTCGCGGCGTCTGGCGTCGTCGAGCGCCGCCTGATTGCGGACTTCGTGCTGCTCGGCGAGCTGTCGCTCGACGGATCGATTCACGCTACGCGAGGCGTGCTCCCGATCGCCGCGGCCGCGCGCCGCGACGGCTTGCAAGGTATCTTGCTGCCGGCTGCGAACGTCAGCGAGGCCGCAATCGTCTCGGGGCTCGAGATCGTCGCGGTGTCGTCACTGGTCGACGCGGTCCGCGCCCTGAACGATCCCGAGGGCTTCCGAGCGTCCAATACCTATCCTGCCCATCCCGCCCCTTCAGCCCATCCTGCCTTTCCAGCCCATCCCGCCCCTCCTGCCCTTTCCATCCCGGACCTCGCCGATGTCCGTGGCCAGTTGCTCGCGCGGCGCGCGCTGGAAGTCGCCGCGGCCGGCGGGCACAATTTGCTGTTGGTGGGGCCGCCCGGCGCCGGCAAGACGATGATGGCGCGACGAGTGGCGGGCATCCTGCCGCCGCTGTCATTCGACGAGGCCCTCGACGTCACGGCGATCCATTCCGTCGTCGGCCTGCTGCCGCCGGGCGCGGGGCTGATCACCGATCGTCCGTTTCGAGCGCCGCATCACACGATCTCCAACGCGGCGTTGATCGGCGGCGGTTCGCAGCCGCGTCCCGGCGAGGTCAGCCTCGCCCATCACGGCGTGCTGTTTCTCGACGAGATGCTCGAGTTCAGCCGCCACGTCCTGGAAGTGCTGCGTCAGCCGCTCGAGGAAGGGCGCGTGGCGGTGGCGCGCGCCGCCCGCACGGTCGTCTTCCCCGCCCGCTTCATGCTGGTCGGGGCGATGAACCCGTGTCCGTGCGGGTTCGCCGGCGACCCGTCACGGGAGTGCCGCTGCGCGCCGCCGCAGATGGCGCGGTACCGCGAACGGCTGTCCGGTCCGCTGCGGGATCGCCTGGACCTGACCGTCGAGGTCCCGGCGCTCCCGCTCGACGCGATGACCAGCGACGGCGGCGGCGAATCGTCCGCCGACGTCCGGACGCGCGTGGTCACCGCGCGGGCGCGTCAGGCCGAGCGCTATGCCGGGCACGGCATCACGACCAACACGCAGCTGGCGCCGTCGCTGATGGCGGCGTACTGCGGCATGGATCGCGCCGGGCTGAAGGTGCTGCAGGCGGCGATGACGAGAATGTCGCTCAGCGCGCGCGGGTTCGACCGGGTACGGAAGGTGGCGAGGACGATTGCGGACCTGGCCGGAGACGAACGCGTGCGCGCCGAGCATCTCGCCGAGGCGCTGCAGTTCCGGATGCTGACCTAGGCGCCTTCCACCATTGTCTGGACTTTTTGCCGACGGCGATGAAGAATCCAGCCGCATGTCCGAATCCTGCCGATGAACACGCCGCCGTACCGATTCCTTCGCGGCTATTCGCTCGATCCTGGGTTCTCCACGCGCCTGGACAGCGCCGGCATCAACGAGGTGGTGTACCGCGTTCCGTTCGAGCGGCTCGAACCTGGACCGATCGGCGAATACATCGAGGTGATGGATTTCGATCCCGCGACCGGCGCGTGGTACGAACCGGTCGACCTGGGCGACGAGCGCATTGCCTCTCAGCACGGCCTGACGCCCAGCGAAGGCAACCCGCAGTTTCATCAGCAGTTCGTCTACGCCGTGGCGATGAAAACGATTCGCCACTTCGAACGCGCGCTCGGCCGCAAGATCGTCTGGTATCCGCGGGTGCTGCCGCCCGGCAGCGCGGCCGGCCGCTCGAAGCGCGCGCGCTGGCATCGAGAGTACGTCCAGCGTCTCCGGATCTATCCGCACGCGATCCGCGAGGCCAACGCCTACTACGATCCCGACAAGACCGCGCTGCTCTTCGGCTACTTCGCGGCCGCCGATCAGTCGCAGGGCGCGAATTATCCCGGCGGGCTCGTCTTCACCTGCCTCAGCCCCGACATCGTCGCCCACGAGACGACGCACGCCGTGCTGGACTCGATTCACCACCGCTACATGGAGGACACCAACCCGGACGTCGCGGCGTTTCACGAAGGCTTCGCCGACATCGTCGCCCTGCTGCAGCGTTTCACGTTCGGCGAACTCGTCGAACATCAGCTGGCGGCGAGCCGCGGCCGGATCGACGGCGACACGGTGTTCGGCCAGCTGGCGACCCAATTCGGTGAGGCGCTGGCCGGCAACCGCGGCGCGCTGCGCAGCATGATCGGCAAGTGGAATGACGAGGGGCAATGGGTCCCGCTCATACCCAGCCCCTCCGACTACATCGAGAACGTCGAGCCTCACGCCCGCGGCGCCGTGCTCGTGGCGACCATCTTCGACGCGTTCCAGCGCATCTACAAATACCGGACGAAGGATCTGCTGCGCATTGCCTCCAACGGCACCGGCCTCCTGCCGGCCGGGAACATCGGTCCCGACCTGGTGCATCGCCTCGCCGGCGAGGCCAGCGAGATCGCCGAGCACTTTCTCCACATCTGCATCCGCGCGCTCGACTACTGCCCGCCCAACGACATCACGTTCGGCAGCTACCTGCGCGCGCTCGTCACCGCCGATCTCGACATCGCGCCGGAGGACGAGAACGGCTACCGGGTCGCGCTGATCGAGGCGTTCCGTGCCCGGGGAATCTTCCCGCGGGGCCTCAACACTCTTTCGATCGAAAGCCTCTGCTGGAATCGGCCCGACTTCACCAGGCAACAGCAGCAAGCGCTGACCTATCTCGCCGGCGAGCTCAAGCCGCTCATCACGGCGCTCGTCGAGACCAACGATCGGCACGAGCTCTACGAGCGATCCATGCTCGCGCAGGCGGAGCTGAACAAGCTGCTCACGGGCAAGCAGCGCCTCTTTCCGGGCCGCGACTGGGAGCATTTCCTGAACGATCTGGGACTCACGTCTCTGCCGGTGTCGAAGTTGTTCGGGAAGGATTCCGCGAAGGTCCGTTTCCTTCGCGACAACGCCGCCGACGACGGCTACACGCCGCCGATCGAGTGCCATACGATCCGGCCGGCGTTTCGCACCGGACGCGAGGATCGGCAGATCGAGCAGGTCGTCGTCACCCTGACCCAGCGCGTCGCCGCGGACATCGGGGACCCGGGCCGGAGGAAGCGCATGGTGTTCCGCGGCGGCTGCTCGCTGATCTTCAACCTCGGCGACCTGAACACCGTGGAGTACGTGATTCTCAAGAACATCAAGAGCTACGACCGGTTCAAGCGGCAGGCCGCGTACTTGAACGGCGAAGATCCCGACGGCGCGATGCCGTCCGCGTCGCTCTACGCCACGGACGACCGGGATGCGCGCCTCCGGTTCAACCTGCTGCATCAGGAACTATGAGCGTCCCGGTCTCCGCCAAAGTCTGCATGTACCGGTTGCTCGAGCTGGGCGACTGTTTTCTGCTCACCTTCACCGCCGGCGCCTCGAAGAGCCGGATGCTCATCGACTGCGGCTCGTTCAGGAACACAACGGCGTCGGCCACGAGGCTGAACCAGATCACCAAGGCGATCGCCACGGAACTCGCCGGCGCGCCGCTGGACGTGGTCGTCGGCACCCATCAGCACAACGACCACCTCAGCGGATTCGTGCATTGCGAAGCCGCATTTCGCAAGATGGGCGTCGGCGAAGTCTGGCTGTCGTGGCTCGACAATCCGGCCGACAAGCGCGCGCAGGCGATCGGCAAAGCGCATCACAACCTGCTGCTCCACCTTCACGCCGCTCGCGCGGCGATGCAGTCGTCGCGAAGAGGCTCGCGTCCCGGCCCCGTGGCGGCGCGCTCGCTGGAAGTGCTGGATGACGTGCTGGGCTTTTACGGCGCCAGCGCCGGCGCGGCGCCCGAGGTGCCGGCGAAGGCGGTCCAGATTCTGAAAGGCATCGGCGCCAAGAAGCCGTCGTACCTGGCCCCCGGCAAGAGCCTGATGCTCCCAGGGGTGCCGGCCGGCAGCGTGCGCGTTCACGTGCTCGGTCCGCCGCGAACCGACGCCGACTTGTTCCGCGCCGATCCGAAGAAGGGCGAGAGCTACGATCCGGCGTTGGCCTCGGCCAATCTCCTCGCGAGCCGGTTCCTCGACGCGTCACGAAAGACCGGGCGCAGCGCGTCCGGACGAGAGGACGACTACCCGTTCAACGAGCGCTATAAGCGGTCGGCCGACAGCCGTCACTCGTCCGCGCTCGCGGCGAACATGAAACGCTATCGCGCCAGCGGCGTGCGGTGGCGGACGATCGACGACGACTGGATGCAGCAGGCCGAGACTCTCGCGTTGTACCTCGACACCTTCACGAACAACTCGAGCCTGGTGCTCGCCATCGAGCTCGTCGCGTCCGGCAAGGTGCTGCTGTTTGCGGCCGACGCGCAGACCGGCAACTGGTCCAGCTGGGCGAAAGTGAAGTGGGACGACCACGGCGTCCACACTGACGACCTGCTGGCCCGCACGGTGTTCTACAAGGTCGGCCACCATGCGAGCCACAACGCGACGCTGGTCGCGGCGTTCGAAAAAATGGGCACACCTGAACTGGTCGCGCTCATTCCGGTGGACAAGAAGGATCCGAACATCGCCAAGAAGGACGGCTGGAAGATGCCGGCGGCGAATCTCTTCAAGCGGCTGAAGGAAAAGACCAGCAATCGCGTGCTGCAGATGGACTGCGTGAACCCGCCGGAGTGCAATCCCAAGGCGGCGCCGGCCAAGGCGGCATGGAAGAAAGCCGGCATCACGCCGCGCATCACCGACCTCTCGATCGAGCTCGAGATCCCGTAGCCGATTAGTCCGTCATGGCTTGGCGGCGGGCGCGACGTGCGTGCCGCCAGGGTCGTTCGGCCGCAGCGGGTTGGTGAACGTCATGCCGGCGTTGCTCAAGTCGCCGTAGACCTCGTCGCCGGCCGGCTTGGTGCCTTTGTGCACCCAGGCGGTGAGGTCGTCGAACGCCTTGATCATTTCCGGCTGGCTGAAGCCGCAGTGCCCGGCGATCCGGTAGATCCGCTGCGTGAGCAGCGACGCCTTTCCGGCGGCGACGACGGCGCGCTTCAAGCTCTGCTCGAGGAAGATCGGCACGAACAAGTCGCCAGTCCCGTGCATCGTGAGCGTCGGCCGCTCCAGCTTTCCATCGAAGGGCACGAGCTCGTCGTACGGCCCCATCGGGTTGCGAATCTCGGCGTCGAGCGCCTTACGCCTCGCGCCCGTGTTCAGCGTGTCGGCGCTGAGGCCGAGTCCCTCGTCGATGCCGTACTTGATCTGAGTAGTCATCACCGCCCGGCTCGACGGCGTCGTGCTGCCGGCCAGTGCCGCCGGGTTGATGTTCCCGGCGAACCGTCCGCCCGAGGCGAGCCCTTCCATCGCGAAGGGCCGCGGCCCGCCGCTGATCTGGATCTCGACGCTCGCCAGCTGCCGGCCTTTCTCGGTGTACTCCGGCGGCTTGCCGAGCAGCTCGTTCATCTTCGCCACGTCCGCCTGCAGTGTAGGAAGCGCCGCCTGCACGCCGGTGATGACCTCCGCGGCGCCGGCCGTGGCCGCGAAGAAGTCGAACAGCTCGGGACCGGCCGGACACATCGCGAGGCCGCCGGCGAAGCTGGTCGGGAATTCGTGCATGCCGAGCAGCGTGACGTGGCCGCCCATCGACGTGCCGGTGAGGTAGACGCGTTGCGGCGAACGGCCGCCGTTGAACTTGGTGAAGAGATCGGTCAGCGCCATGGTGTCGAGCAACCCCTGCCCCGGAACGTATCCGTTGCAGCGGTAACTCGACGCCGCCCAGGCGTAGCCTTCCGTGATCAGATGCTCGCGGATCGGCGAGTTGCCGACGCGCAGCGCCGATCCCTGCGTCCCCTGATTCGTGACGAAACCGTGCGCGTAGAGCGCCAGCTCGCCGTTCCAGTTGTCCGGAATCTCGATCTTGTAGAGACCGCCGTCGTACTTGCCGAAGAACGCTTTGGCGCCGGGGAGCGCCTCGAATGTCGGATCACCGGGCTGCCATTCCTGCGCCGGACAGGGCACCGGCGTGATCCCTGGCCGGCCGAGCGCCGCGGGGTGCTTCGTCGTGGATGCGAGGGCGACCGCCGCCACGGTCACCGCGCAAGTCAAAGCTCGAAGACGCATGCGCACCTCCTCTATTTAGGCAGCGCAAACGCCGTCAGCGTCGCTCCTGAAGGCATCACCACGTACTGCCGGCCGTCGAGCAGGTAGGTCGTGGGCGGCGCGTAGATCGCGGACCCGGTCGAGAACTCGTACAGCTTCTTCCCTGTCGTCGAGTCGGCGACCAGGAACGTCCCGTCGTGGTCGGCACTGAAGACGACGCCGCCGGCGGTCGCCGTGACGCCGGCCCAGCCCGCGTCGGCGTAGGGAATCTCCCATTTGCGCTCGCCCGTCGAGGCGTCGATCGCGCGCAGCGCGCCGGACGACTTGACCGGCTCGGAAACCAGAGCCGCATTCCCGCCAAGCGTCAGAGTGCCGAGGGCCGCGTTCGCCGGCGGCGAGCGGCGGATATAGCGCATGCAGGTCTCTCGCGCGGTGACGAAGAACAGGTTGCGCTTCGCGTCGAACGACGGCGACATGAAGTTCGTGCCGCCATACAGCCCCGGGCACGTGACGGTACCGGCGTCGGTCGGCTCCTGCCCCGGATTCAGCACGGGCCGGCCGTCCCGTCCAATCTCGCTCGACCAGGTGGTGTGCACGAACGGTCTGGCCCGGATGAACTCACCGGTCACGCGATCGTTCACGTAGAAGAACCCGTTGCGGTTCCCCATCATGACGACTTTGCGCGCGCGTCCGTTGACGGTGATGTCCGCGAGCACCGGTATTTCGTTCGCGTCCCAGTCGTGCGTATCGTGCGGCGTGTACTGATAGTGCCACTTCAGTTTTCCCGTGTCGGGATCGAGCGCAACCAGGGAGCCCGTGTAGAGGTTGTCGCCCGGCCGGCTCGTCCCGTCCCAGTCCGGGTTCGGATTGCCGACCCCCCAATACAACAGGTTGAGCTGCGGATCGTAGGTTCCGGTGAGCCACGTGGGGCCGCCGCCGCGCTGCCAGATCTCGCCTTGCCACGAATCGCTGCCCGGCTCGCCCGGCGCGGGAATCGTGTAGAACCGCCAGAGGCGCTCCCCTGTCGCGGGGTTGTACGCGTCAAGGAATCCTCGGTTCGCAAACTCGCCGCCGGCAACCCCGGCGATCACCTTGCCGTTGACGACCAGCGGTGCGCCGGTTGACGCGAAGCCGTCCTTGGCGGCGGCCATCTCGACGTCATAGAGCACCTTGCCGGTTTTCATGTCGAGGGCAACCAGATGCGCGTCGAGCGTGCCCATGAACAGCCGATCCCCGTAGACCGCAAAGCCGCGGTTCACCATGCCGCAGCACACTTTCAGACCCGTCGGAAGCTGGCGTTGATAGTGCCAAATCTGGTGTCCGTTTCGGGCGTCGATGGCCCACGCGTGATTGAGCGGTCCGGTCACGTACAGCACGCCGTCGATCACGATCGGCGTCGCCTCGAACTTGTTGGCGACGCCGGTCTGGAAGGTCCACTGGGCCGCGAGGCGCCCGGCGTTGGCCGGCGTGATCTGAGTCAGCGGGCTGAAGCGGGCGCCCGTGTAGTCGCCCGAGTGGGTCAGCCAGCGCGACGGGTTCGCGAGACCGTCGAGAAGATCCTTGTTCGTGATCTCCTGGGCGCCCCGCAGGGAGACGGACGCCAGCGCCACGACGGCCGCAGCCGACGCGAACAAACGTGTGCTCAGGGTCATAGGCCTCGTTCCGGTGTGAAAGATGCGCGAATCTTAACGCGAATCGTTTTCGCTTTATGTTCACCAAAAAGGAGTTCTTGCTTGGGCGGGGCGTAACCCCTGTGATACAGTTTCGGAGCTTCGGACCCGAAAACACTTTGGGGTCCATCCCCTTTACGAGCAAAGAATAACGGCCGTCGGGGCGTACGCGTTCCACGACTGCTTCGGGAGGTTATGAGCGCACGGCGTTACACGGTGTTGATCGCGGACCGCTCCAGCGGCGTCATGCGCCAGCTGACGGTCAGTCTCAGGGCCACGGTTACCGGCGTCATCGCCGTCATGGCGTTGCCGGTCCTCATGGGCCTTGGGGCGAAATGGAGCTCCCGCTCGGAGATCGATCAACTGCGCTCATCCAACTCTTCCCTGACGATTGAAAACGGCAGCTATCGCCTTGCCACCGGCGAACTGACGGCGCAGATTCAGTCCCTCGAAAGCGTCATCAACGACCTCGGCGCTCGCGCGACGCTCGATCCGGCCCAGGCGCGGGCCATGGCGAAGCTTCCGGCCATCGTGAAGACCCGCGCGGCCGGCGGCACCAACGTCGCCGCCACCTCCGCGATGGCGGACATTGCGACCGCCGCCCTGTCGTCGCCGGAAGACACCTTCGGCGTGCTGCGCGACCTCCTTCAGGGCCTCGAAAGCCGGCTGCGCTTCGTGCGGCGTGATGTGGAGCGGCGTGAAGCGCTCGCGGCGTCGACGCCGTCGATCTGGCCGGCGCACGGCTGGCTTACCGGCACCTTCGGCGGCCGCAGCGATCCGTTCACCGGCGAGCCGGCGTACCACCAGGGGCTGGACATCTCAACCGACAAGGGCCAGCCGGTGTTTGCGACCGCCGACGGCGTCGTCGAATCGACGGCGTACAACGGCGACTACGGCAATCTCATCGTCATCAAGCACGGCTTCGACCTGACGACGCGCTACGGCCACCTCAGCGCCTTCGCGGTCAAACCGGGCCAGAACGTCAAGCGCGGCGCCGTCATCGGCTACGTGGGAGCCACCGGACGGGCGACCGGCGCGCACGTGCACTACGAAATCCTCGCGAACGGGAAACTCATCAACCCGCTGCAGCTCCTCACCCAGCCCGCCGCGGCCCACTGAGGGCTCCGAACCGCCGCCCCTGGTCCGAGCGTCCTTGTTATACAATCAGTGGATACCCTGTTCCGGGTCATCCCCAACTTGTAGATGCTCGATACCCTACTCGCCAAAGTCGTCGGCACCCAAAACGATCGTGAACTGAAGCGGCTGCGGCCGGTCGTCGCCCAGGTCAACGCCCTCGAACCTGCCATTCAGGCGCTCTCCGACGCCCAGCTGCGCGGAAAGACCGCCGAGTTCCGGCAGCGCCTCTCCAGCGGCGAGACGCTCGACGATCTGCTCCCGGAAGCCTTCGCCGTGGTCCGGGAGGCGGGCCGCCGCGTGCTCGCCATGCGGCACTTCGACGTGCAGCTGATCGGCGGCGCGGTCCTCCACAAGGGCAAGATCGCCGAGATGAAGACCGGCGAGGGCAAGACGCTGGTCGCCACGCTGCCCGCCTATCTCAACGCGCTCGAAGGCAAAGGCGTCCACGTCGTCACGGTCAACGACTACCTCGCCCGCCGCGACTCGGAGTGGATGGGCAAGATCTACCGGTTTCTCGGGATGACGGTCGGCGTCATCCAGCACGACCTCAACGACCACGAGCGGCAGGAAGCCTACGCCGCCGACATCACCTACGGCACCAACAACGAATTCGGCTTCGACTACCTCCGCGACAACATGAAGTTCGAGCTCGCGCACTACGTGCAGCGCGGGCATCACTTCGCGATCGTGGACGAGGTCGACAGCATCCTCATCGATGAGGCGCGGACGCCGCTCATCATCTCGGGTCCGGCCGAGGAGTCGACCGACAAGTACTACAAGGTCGACCGCATCATCCCGAAGCTGAAGATGGGCGCCGTCGTCCAGGGCGACACCAAGGCCGAGGAGCGCGAGGCGCTCGAAGCCACCGGCGACTACATCAAGGACGAAAAGCACAAGACCGTCACGTTGACGGAAAGCGGCATGGCGAAGGCCGAGGAGCTGCTGGCCGGCGAGCTCGAGCCGGGCGGCCTCTACGATCCCGCCAACATGCCGCTGCTCCACCATGTGAACCAGGCGCTGCGCGCCCACGCGCTGTTTCACCGCGATGTCGACTACATGGTGAAGGACGGCGAAGTCGTCATCGTCGACGAGTTCACCGGCCGCCTGATGCCGGGCCGGCGCTGGAGCGACGGCCTGCACCAGGCCGTCGAGGCGAAGGAGAAGGTGAAGATCGAGCGGGAGAACCAGACGCTCGCCACCGTCACCTTCCAGAACTACTTCCGCAAGTACAAGAAGCTCGCCGGCATGACCGGCACGGCCGACACCGAGGCCGAAGAGTTCGCCAAGATCTACAAGCTCGACGTCGTCGTCATCCCGGCGAACCGCCCGCTCCGCCGTCTCGAGAATCCCGATCTCGTCTACCGGACCGAGAAGGAAAAGTGGGACGCGATCGTCACCGAGATCGTGGACGAGCACGCGAAAGGCCGTCCCGTCCTCGTCGGCACCGTGTCGATCGAGAAGTCCGAAAAGCTGTCGACGATGCTCGACCGGCGGGGGCTGAAGCGCGGCACCACGACCGGCGGCGGCGCCGACAAGCACGTCGTGCTGAACGCCAAGTACCACGCGCAGGAGGCGGAGTTCGTCGCGCAGGCCGGACGCAAGGGGTCGGTCACCATCGCCACCAACATGGCGGGCCGCGGCACCGACATCCTGCTCGGCGGCAACGCCGAGTTCATGGCGCGCCAGCAGTGCCTGGCCGAGCAGATCGCCGAGCGGCTGCCCAAAGGCGAAGAGCGCTTCCTCGAGGACGAGCAGTACGCCTACTTCTTTCACCTCGACGCGTTCTACCGGGTGCCGAAGGCCGAGTACCAGCGGATCTTCGACTACTTCAAGGCGCAGTGCGACGCCGAGCACGACGAGGTGATCGCCCTCGACGGCCTCCACATCGTCGCCACCGAACGGCACGAGGCGCGGCGCATCGACAACCAGCTGCGCGGCCGCGCCGGCCGTCAGGGCGACCCCGGGGCATCGCGCTTCTACCTCTCGCTCGAAGACGACCTGATGCGGATCTTCGGGTCGGATCGGATCTCCGGGCTGATGCAGAAGCTGGGGATGGAAGAAGGCGTTCCCATCGAGCACGGCATGGTGACGCGCGCGATCGAGCGCGCGCAGAAGCAGGTCGAGGCGCAGAACTTCTCCGTCCGCAAGCACCTCCTCGAGTACGACGACGTGATGAACAAGCAGCGCGAGAACATCTACGCGCTGCGCCGCCAGATCCTCGAAGGCAAGATCCAGTTCCAGGACGAAGAGGGCCAGGAGACGGTGGTCGGCACGCGCGACTACCTGATGGATCTCGCCGAGGAGATTCTCGACTCGCTGGTGGAGACCTACGCGGCCCGCCAGGCCGACTACGAGCAGTGGGATCTCGAGGCGCTCAAGCTCGAAGTCAGCCGGGTGTTCGCGATCGACACCGCCGAGCTCGACTTCGCCGACCGCACCTCGGATGAGATCCGCGACGATCTCTGGGCGAAGATCCTCCAGTCGTACGAGGAGAAGGAAAAGCTGGTCGGCCGCGAGGTGCTGGAGCGGGTGGAGCGCGACATCATGCTCCAGATCGTCGACAGCCAGTGGAAGGACCACCTCTACAGCCTCGACCACCTGAAGGAAGGCATCGGCTTGCGCGGCTACGGCCAGCGCGATCCGCTGATCGAGTACAAGAAGGAAAGCTTCGGGCTCTTCCAGGCGATGAAGGATCGCGTCGACGAGGAGATCGTCCGCTACCTGTGGTGGCTGCGTCCCGTGATGAACGACGAAGCCGCGGCGGTGCCGGTACCGCGCCGTCCCGCACCGCGCCGGGCGCCGCTGATCCTCAACGACCCGTCCGCCGAGTCGAAGTCGATCCTGAACAGCGCACCGCGCGGCCAGGCGGCGGAACAGGCCAGCCCGTTCGGGCCGGCGCACGACAAGCAGCCGGCGCGCGTCGGCGGCGACGATGCGGCGGTGAAGACGGTTCGGCGCGACGAGCCGAAGGTCGGCCGCAACGACCCCTGCCCGTGCGGCAGCGGGAAAAAATACAAAAAATGTCACGGGACAGCCGCGTGAAAACCACGGAATCGACCTCGCTCCTCTCCATCGAATCCGGCCTCACCACCGCCCTGACCTTCGACGACATCCTGCTCGTGCCGCGCCACACCGACTTCGTGCCGACGGAGGCGGACGTGTCGACGCAGCTGACACGCAACATCCGCCTCAGCGTGCCGCTGGTCAGCTCGGCGATGGACACGGTGACCGAGTCGCGTCTGGCCATCGCCATGGCGCAGCAGGGGGGCCTCGGCGTCATCCACAAGAACCTGGCGATCGACGAGCAGGCGTCCGAGGTGGACCGCGTCAAGCGTTCGGAGAGCGGCATGATCGTCGATCCGATCACCCTCTCCCCCACCCATCGGATCTTCGAAGCGCTCGATCTGATGAAGAAGTACAGCATCTCCGGCGTGCCGATCACCGAGGACGGCAGCAAGGAGGGGCGGCTGGTCGGCATCCTCACCAACCGCGATCTGCGCTTCGAGACCAACGTCAATCGCGCGATCAGCGAGGTGATGACGCGCGAGCCGCTGTTCACCGTCCCGGTCGGCACCACCCTCGACGCGGCGCGCGAGATCCTGCACCTGCACAAGGTCGAGAAGCTGCTCGTCGTCGACAAGGACTTCCGGCTGAAGGGGCTGATTACCGTCAAGGACATCCAGAAGGCGGTCAAGTACCCGAACGCGTCGAAGGACTCGCTCGGCCGGCTGCGCTGCGGCGCGGCCGTCGGCACGGCGCGCGATACCATCGAGCGCGCCGACGCGCTGGTCGCGGCCAACGTCGACGTGCTGGTGGTGGACACCGCCCACGGCCACTCGCAGAACGTCCTCGACATGGTGCGCACGCTGCGGCGCCGCTTTCCGCACGTCGATCTGGTCGCCGGCAACGTCGCGACCGCGGAAGGCACCGAAGCGCTGATCGCGCTCGGCGTCGACGCGGTCAAGGTCGGCATCGGCGCCGGGTCGATCTGCACGACGCGGATCATCGCCGGCATCGGCGTGCCGATGATCACCGCGGTGATGGAGTGCGCGCGGACGGCCTCGGCTCACGGCATCCCGGTGATTGCCGACGGCGGCATCCGCTTCTCCGGCGACATCACCAAGGCGCTCGCCGTCGGGGCGAGCACCACGATGATCGGCAATCTCTTCGCGGGCACCGACGAGAGCCCGGGCGAGATGATCCTGTATCAGGGCCGGAGCTTCAAGGAGTACCGCGGCATGGGGTCGATGGGCGCGATGCGCCGCGGCAGCCGCGATCGGTATTTCCAGGACGATTTCAATCTCGATGCCCCCGGCGGCATGGAGAAGCTCGTGCCCGAGGGGATCGAAGGGCGAGTCGCCCACAAGGGCAGCGTCGCCGCGATGGTGCATCAGCTCGTCGGCGGCCTGCGCGCCGGCATGGGCTACTGCGGCGCGCGGACGATTCCGATCCTCCAGCGCGACGCCAAGCTGATTCGCATCACCCCGGCCGGAGCCCGCGAGAGTCACGTCCACGACGTCGCGATCACCAAAGAGGCCCCGAACTACAGATCGGAATAAGTACGAAGTACGAGGTAGGGGCGGACCCGTGTGTCCGCCCAGGGCCGGCACATGGGCCGGCCCCTACGTCAAAGGTTCAACCGCAATCCTTCGCTGAGTCTCCCCCGCGTGCTCGATGGCCACCCGGATCGCGTGGGACGGGAGGGTCGGCAGCTTCTCGGCCCATTCGATTGCCAGCACGCCGTCCTCGGCGATTTCATCCAACCCCAGCTCGTCGAACTCGCGCGGATCCTCGATGCGGTACAGGTCGACGTGGAACAGCGTCAGCCGCCCGCCGCGGTACTCCTGGATCAGCGTGAAGGTCGGGCTGCTGACCTCGCTGCGGTCCACGCCAAGGCCTTCAGCCAGCCCACGCACGAACGCGGTCTTCCCTGCTCCGAGGTCGCCGTACAGCAGCAGCACGTCGCCGGCGGTTAACGCCGCCGCAAGCTCGCGCCCGAGCGCAGCGGTGTCGTCTTCAGATTGAGTGGTGACCGTTCGAGTTGCCATCTATTTGGAACAAGAGATCAGAAGCGCAGGAGATCCTTTGTTCAAAAAGAACAACCTCCTGCCCTTCTAGCCTCCTGCTACCTGCCGGCTCCTGGTCTCAGGCCGCACCGTCCTTGTTGACGACCTTGCGGCGCGCCGTGAGCTCCAGCATCGCGTCGCCGAGATGGCCGGCGACGTCCGTGGCGGTCATGGCGACCTCGCCTTCGTCCGCTTCGGCCAGGTCGCCGGCGAGCCCGTGCAGGTAGACCGCGATCCGGCACGCCGCCTCGGCGTCGAGCAGCTGCCCGAGCCACGCCGCGATCATGCCGGTGAGGATGTCGCCGGTCCCCCCGGTGGCCATCCCGGGATTGCCGGTCGGGTTGATGAACACCTTGTCGTCGGGCGTGGCGATCAATGTGCGGTGGCCTTTCAGGACCACGAACACGTGATGCGCGAGCGCGAAGTTGCGCGCGATCTCCAGGCGGCTCGCCTGGACCTCGTCGGTGGACATGCCGACCAGCCGCGCCATCTCGCCCGGATGCGGCGTGATGATCACCTCGCGCCCCTCGCGTCCCGACAGGTGATCCGGATCGTCGGTGAAGGCATTCAGCCCGTCGGCGTCGATCACCAGCGGCATCGACGCCCGATCCACCAGCAGCCTGACGAACTCGCGCGTGCCGGCGGCGCCGCCCAGCCCCGGGCCGATCGCGATGACATCGCGCGCCATCTCGATGACGTGATCCACGCCATCGGGATGGAGGCCGTCCGCCGTTTCATGGAGGGCCTCCGTCATGTATTCGGGTCCCATCGCCGCCAGAATCGGCTGGCAGGCGGCGGGCGTCGCGATCGTCACCAGGCCGGCGCCTGATCGCAGCGCGCCGATGGCCGAGAGATGCGCCGCGCCGGTCTTGCCCATCGAGCCGGCGACGATCAGCACGCGCCCGTAGTCGCCCTTGTGGCTGTCGGCCTGGCGCGGCGTAATCAGCTCGCGCATCGCCGCGCGCGTCAGCAGGTCCAGGTACGGCCCGTCGAGCCCGTCGAGGATCTCGCCGGGCACGCCGATGTCGGCGATGACGATGTCGCCCGCGCGGCTCTCGGCCGGAGGCAGCACCAGCGGGATCTTCGGCGCGGCAAGGGTGACGGTGAGCCCCGCCTCAATCGACGGCCCGATCGGATCCGGCGAGTCGGCCGACAACCCCGACGGCAGATCGATGGCGACGACCGGAATGCCCGAGGCGTTCACGTCGGTGACCACCGACTCGATGTATCCGGATATCGGCGCGTTGAGGCCGGTGCCGAAGATCGCGTCCACGATCAGCGAGCAATCCCCGACCTCCGAGAAATGCAGCTCCCAGGCCTGGCTATCGGCGATCTCGACCACGGTCAGGCCCAGCCTGCCGAGGATCTCGAGGTTGATGCGGGCGTCGCCGCGCACCTCCGCGACCCGTCCGAGCAGGAAGACCGAGACGTCGATGCCGCGCTGCGCCAGCGTCCGCGCCACGACGAAGCCGTCGCCGCCGTTGTTGCCGCGGCCGCACAGCACCGCCACCTGCCCCTCGAGCAGATCGCTGTGGATCGCCTCGATCGCGGCGACC
>Ga0097621_100000970_pt1 | contig 20086 bp, 19 predicted proteins | sample KBSMisM72_FD_73165 | JGI IMG/M metagenome (GOLD analysis project Ga0097621, IMG submission 73165) | Miscanthus rhizosphere microbial communities from Kellogg Biological Station, Michigan, USA - KBS Miscanthus M7-2 (version 2) (version 2) | ecosystem: Host-associated > Plants > Roots >... | reverse complement strand
TGCGCCGCGATGCCGATGCCCCAGCCGTTGCCCGGCTTCTTCTTGCCCCAATTCGATTTCTCGCCGGCCACTTCGAGGACGCGACGGAGGCGGCGGCTGTCGACCGGATACTTGGCGATATCGGCGCCGTAGTTCGAGTAGTCGACGCCCTGGGCCTTGAGGTCGATGATCTTGCCGGGCCCGATCGCGTCGAGCAGGAACTCGAGCGTGTCACGATTGGCCGCGTGCGCCATTTCGTCGGCGAAGCTGTGCGCCGCGAACGCGTGGAAGTTGTTCGTGACGGCGCGGAACCAACCGATGCGGACGTGCGCGTCCATGCCGGCGTTTTCCGCGCGGATGTTCGCGACGTCGTACAGCGTGTCGTCGAGCCCCATGTCGAGCTCGAATCCGAGCGGCGCCGGCGCGCCGAACGTCGAACCGATCGGCGGGAACACCGACCGCTGCAGCCACGCGGTGGGCTTGCCCTTCGCGTCGACGCTCGCCTTGTGATACACGGCGGCCGTCGTGTGATAGAAGTCGTGATGGATGTCGTCTTCTCGCGTCCACACGACCTTCACCGGCTTGCCCAGCTTCTTCGACAGAATCGCCGCTTCCGCCGCGTAGTCTGGCTTCGACTTTCTGCCGAACCCGCCGCCGAGCAGCGTCACGTGACAGATGACGTTCTTCTTGTCGACGCCGACCGCCGCCGACACCGTGTCCTGCACCGCCTGCGGATTCTGCGTCGGACACCACACGTCGACTTTCCCGTTTCGGAAGTCCGCGACCGCCGCCGGCGGTTCCATCGCCGCGTGCGCCGCCATCGGCGTGTAGTAGACGGCCTCGATGATCTTCCCGCCTTTGCCGAACTCCGCGTCGACGTTGCCGAGACTTCGCGCGACTTTCGCGGGCTGCTTCACCTTCTCGAGCATCGCTGTCTTGAACGACGCGGTCGTGTAGTTCGCGTGCGGACCGTCGTTCCACTCGACCTTCAACTGCTTCCGCCCCTGCATCGTCGCCCACGTGTTGTTGCCGATGACGGCGACACCGCCGAGCGACTGGAACAGCAGCGGCGGCTTCGGCGCGTCGATCGTCACCGTCTGGGAGACGCCCTTCACCGCGAGCGCCGCTTTGTCGTCGAGGCTCTTTACTGTTCCGCCGACAACGGGCGGATGCTCGACTGACGCGTACACCATGCCGTCGCGGTAGACGTCGAGGCCGAATTCCGCTTTGCCAGTCGCGATGTCGTTCAAGTCGTAGATCTGGCGTTCTTTGCCGACGAACTTCCACTGGTCTTTCGATTTGAACTTCAGCGCGTCTTTCGTCGGCACCGGCAGCTTCGCCGCCGCGGCGACGAACGTACCGAGGCCGGCCTTCTTGCCGCTCTTCGCGTGGACCACTTCGTGATTGGCCACAGTGATCTCTGCCGCCGGCAGACCCCATTGCGACGCGGCGGCAGTGATCAGCATCGACTTGGCGGACGCGCCCGCCACCCGGAAGGCGTCGTAGAAGTCGCGGATGGATCGCGAGCCGTCGGTGTTTTGATCGCCGTATCGCGTGTCGCCGACGCCCTGCTCGATGCGGCACTTGCTCCAGTCGGCGTCGAGCTCGTCTGCCGCGACGAGCGGAAGCGAGGTGCGGATTCCGGTGCCCATCTCTGATCGGTGCGTGACGATGAACACCGTGCCGTCGGGCTCGATGCCGAGATACACGCTCGGATGGAGCGCGGCGGTGTCGGCCTTCGTGTTGAAGATCGCGGCTGACGACTGCGCGTGCAGCCCTTCGGGAACGAGCCGCGACGCGACGACGAACGCGCCAGTCGAGAGGATGCCGTTCAGGAATTGACGGCGGCTGAGCGAAATATTTTCGATGAACATCACGCACGCTCCTTCGCCGCGGTGTGGATCGCGGCACGGATGCGCTGATAAGTTCCGCATCGGCAGATATTGCCGGCCATCGCACGATCGATGTCGGCGTCGGTTGGATTCGCCGTCGACTTGAGCAGCGCCGCGGCCGACATCATTTGCCCCGACTGGCAGTAGCCGCACTGCGGGACGTTGTGCGCGATCCAGGCGCGCTGGACCGGATGCAGCTGACCGTTCGCGCCACCGAGCGCGTCGATCGTCAGCACCGTCTTGCTTTCGAGCGTGCTCATTTTCGTCTGGCACGAGCGAACGGCCTGGCCGTTCACGTGCACTGTGCAGGCGCCGCACAACCCGGCGCCGCAGCCGAAGCGCGTGCCGGTGAGGCGCAGATCGTCACGGAGATACCAGAGCAGCGGCATGTCCGAATCGCCGTCGAATTGCCGGGCTTTTCCGTTGACCGTCAGTTTGACCATGTGTCAGTTCCTCGCTGGGGGCGCATTATCCCACCAGACGGCTCTCGGAACACGGCTACGCAATCCGGGACTTGAGGACCACTCGGGCGAGGCCTTTCTTCAGGTCCGCTCCTGTCTGCTTCAGCGTCTGCGCCATCAGCCGCCGGATGTAGGGATCGTCGAGTATCGCGGCCGCCTCGTCGAGCCGGATTGAGCGCACCTGATTGCCGGCGCCCTCCAGCCTGCCGTCGGGGTCGTCGAGGGCGGCGCCATCGAGGAAGAAAAACCTGACCCATCGCGGGTACAGCACCAGCGAAAAGACCGCGCCGCCGCGCTCGGCTGGCGCAAAGCCAATCGGCAGCAGCCGCCGTCGCTCGTAGACGAGCTGCCGGGCGCCTGGAAACCGTTTGCGCAGCTTCTTCAGTGCGGCGCGCGCCGTCGCCGCGACTGCCGGCGTGTACCTATCAATCGCTCTCTCGAGATACGCCCGTTCGCTGCCACGCGTCATCTCCGTCAGGGCTGACGGCTCAGCGGCGGCGTGATGCCGTTCAGACGCAGGTACACGACCAGCTGTCCGTACGTGTCCTGGTTGTGCGTCATGAGGAAATACACGATGCGCTGCCGGCTCGACTTCGGCCCCATGAACCACGGCGACGTCACCTGCTCCAGCAGCGTCTGATCGTTGAACTCCTTCACCACGGTGCTGCCGTACTCGGCGTGCTGCCGCAACGCCGCTAGCACGTCGCCCTTCGTCGCGGCCTGCATGTTGACGGCGGGCGGCGGCGTCTTTGCGCCGAGCGTGGCCAGCAGGCCCATGTCCACGGAGACGACGTGCATCACACGTTCGCCGAACGACTGCTGGGCCGGCGTGGGCTTGTAGCCGAATTTCTCGGCCGGCATCGCGTCGGCGAGCCCGTAGATCATCAGGTTGTTCCTGGCCCAGTCGTTCTGGATCTCGCAGGCAAGATTCGAACACTGCTGGCCGATTCCTGTCGCTTGCGCGACCGCCCGGCCCGGCGCGATCGCGGCTACCGCGATTCCGCATGCGACAGCCATTTGTCCGAACGTCATGACATCCTCCGCCTCACCGTGATGCGTTATGCAACCAGGTGCATAGCCTATCGGGACGACGGTCAATATGCAACTATGGGCATATGGCTCTTCGTGAAGTGATTCTCACCGTGCTCGCACGGCGCCGGATGACAGGCTACGAGATTACCCGCACCTTCGATCAGGTCCTCGCGTACTTCTGGCGCGCATCGCACCAGCAGGTGTACCGCGAGCTCGCCGCGTTGCACGCGGACGGCTGCGTCGAGTACGAGCCGGTACGTCAGCGCGGGAAGCCGGACAAGAAGGTGTACGAGATCACAAGGGACGGACGCGAAGAGCTCAAACGTTGGGTCGCGGAGCCGACGGCGCCCCCGCGCCCGCAGTACGATCTGCTGGTCAAACTCCTCGCCGGAACGCTCGTGGACAAGGCCGCGCTGCGTGTCGAGTTCGCGCGAGTACGAACCGAGATCGGCGTGGTGATGAAACAGTTCCGCGCATTCGAACGCGACTGCTTGAAGCAGCCGTTGAGCAAGATGTCCGAGTACGACCAGATGCTGTATCTGGCGCTGCGCCGCGGGCTGCTCCTCGGGCGGGCGCAAGACGTGTGGCTGGCTGAAGTCGACGAGTTTCTGAACACCGGCCGTCTGAGGAGATAGAATCCCGCCATGAACTCAAGGGACAGCATCCGGATCGCCGCGCTCGCGCTCACGGGCGCAGCCGTACTCACGTGGGCGGGCGCATTCAACACGCACCTCGCCGGACAGGCGCCGCCAGGGTTCGTCGCCGGCACCGAGAGCGGATTCGCCACGTTCCAAACGCAGTGCGCGCAGTGCCACGGCAACCCGAACGTCGACCGCGCGCCGACGCCGACCGCGCTTCGCGAGATGACGCCGGAAAAAATCTACGCCGCGCTGACGACGGGATCCATGCAGCAGCAGGCGTCCTCGCTGAACGACCAGCAGAAGAAAGCGGTCGCGGAGTTCATGGCCGGGCGGCCGATGGGCAGCACCAAGTCGGGCGGCATCGAGAACATGGGCTTCCAGTGCAGGACGAACGCGCCTCTCCCCGATCCGAAAAGCCGACCCGCGTGGAACGGCTGGAGCCCTGATCTCGCAAATACCCGGTTCCAGCCGGCGAACATCGCGCGACTCACGCCCGCGCAGGTGCCGAAGCTGAAATTGAAATGGGCGTTCGGCTTCCCGTCAGGCGTGTCCGCCAATGCACAGCCGACCGTGGTCGCCGGACGCGTGTTCGTCGGCAGCGACAACGGCTACGTCTACTCGATCGACGCAAAGACAGGCTGCGTGTACTGGTCGTTTGAAACCGGCTCGATCATCCGTAACGCCATCACGGTCGGCGAGGTCAAAGGCAGTGGCGACGCGAAGTACGCGGCGTTTGTCGGCGACGGCCACGCGAACGTGTTTGCCCTCAACGCACAGGACGGCAAGCTGTTATGGAAGACGAAAGTCGACTCGCACTTCGTCGCGCGCATCACGGCCGGCACGCGCTATTACGACGGCAAGCTGATTGTCCCTGTCTCCTCGTCGGAAGAATTCAGCAGCGGCAACCCAGGGTACTCGTGCTGTACAGCGCGCGGCTCGGTTGTCGCGCTTGACGCGAGCACCGGCAAGCAGATCTGGAAGGCCTGGGTCATCCCCGACGAGCCGAAGCCGTACAAAACCATGTCGAACGGCGTCATCTTGTACGCGCCGGCCGGCGGAGCTGTCTGGAATTCCCCGACGATCGACCCGGTGAAACGCGCGGTGTACTTCGGCACCGGGGACGCGACGACGGCGCCGTCGCCAAAGACGACGGACGCCATCATGGCTGTCGATCTTGACACCGGGAAATACCTCTGGTCGTATCAGGCCACCGAGAACGACGTGTTCATGGGCGGCTGTAACGGAGCGAACAAAAGCGAAGCATGCCCGAACCCGATGGGCCCGGACATGGACATTGGTAACTCGCCGATTCTGAAGACGCTCCCGAACGGCAAACGCGTGCTGATCGCCGGCACGAAGTCGGCGGACATCTTCGCGCTCGATCCGGACGACAACGGCAAGGTGCTCTACCGCGTCCACCCGCTCGGTCTCCCGCTCAACGGCAACGGCCGCGGACGCTCGTCGATCGTGTGGGGCGGCGCGGCTGACGATCGCCTCGTCTATTACGGCATCGGCGGCGCTGGCATCGCGGCGGTGAAGCCAGAAACCGGCGAGCGCGCGTGGCTCTTCTCACCTCCCGCGCCGGCCGACGGCCGCGGACGTGGCGCGTCGCTTGGCGCGGCGGCGACAGCGATTCCCGGAGTGGTCTTCGAGGGCGCATCAGACGGGATGCTCTACGCGCTGTCGACGAGCGACGGCTCGAAGCTGTGGGAGTATGCGACCGGCAAGGAGTTCGAGACGATCAACCGCGTCCAGCCAGCCCACGGCGGAGCAATCGCAACCTCGGGGGCAATCGTGGTCGATGGGATGGTGTATGTGGGATCGGGATACGCCGTAGGATCAGGCGCGCAGGGCGGCAACGTGTTGCTCGCGTTCGGCGTGGAATAGCGACCACATCTTGGCGAAAAAAGTGCTGATCGTCGACGACACACCGGGCGGACTCGCCCCTCTGCGTGAAATCCTGACGCAGCCGCAATTGATGGTCATGGAAGCGACCTCCGGCCGTCAGGCGCTGGAAGTCCATCGCCGCGAGCAATGCGACCTCATCATCATGGACGTGCAGATGCGCGGGATGGACGGCGAGCAGGTCACGAAAGCGATTCGCGCGGAGTCCGCCATGCGCGACGTCTCGATTCTGCTTTTCTCGGACGCTGCGCGTACGGGACTTCGCGAGCGATGCCTCGCGTGCGGGGCCAACGACTACGTCGCCAAGCCGTTCAGGACCGCGGAGCTCATGGCCCGAGTCTGGCCGCTGGTCAACGTCGCCACGCGCAAGCCCACGGCGCTGCTCGCGCATGTCGACCTGGAAAAAGACGAGCGCGTCGTCGAGTCGTTCGTCGCACGCGTCGTCAACGTGTCCACGTCGGGGCTGTTGCTCGAAGCGGACGTGCTGCTCACCATCGGGCAGGCTGTTCGCGTGAAATTCTTCGTCCCCGGTTCGTCCGTCCAGATCAGCGGTCGCGCGGCCGTGACACGGCGCACCGACGGCGCCGGCCCCAACGTGCGATGGGGCGTGCGGTTTCTGACGTTGGAGCCGTCGATGCGCCAGGTCCTGCGCGACTACGTCGAGGGGTAAGCGCGGGCCAAGGGCGACCCTGAAAGGGTCGCCTTACTTCTTGGGAGCGGCCGCTGCATCGAGACGCTTGATCGCTTCCGCCGTCAGGTCGAGTCCAGGTTCGGCGTAGATCAGCCCAGCGTCCTGCCCGCTCAGCAGCATGCTCAAATGTTTCTCCTGCGCCATCTGCTGCAAGAGCGGGACGAGCTTGCGCTGAAATTCGGCTTGGAGCTCGGCCTGCAGCTTCTGCACTTCTTGCTGTGCTTCCTGATTGAAGCGCTGAGCGTCCTGCGGCGTCTTCTGGTTCGCAGCGGCCTCGCCCTGCTTCTTCTTCACGAGCGCTTCGATCTTGGCGTTCGCCGCCTTGCCTTCGGCGCTGTTTGCCGCGATGGCCTGGACGTTGACGTACGCGATCTTCGCGCCTGCGGGGAGCGGCACAGGGGCCGGAGCAGCCGGCGGTGCCGCGCTTCGGCCGGCCGGAGGCGCAACCTGGGCGAACGAGGACGTGGCGGACAGCACGAGGGCGAGCAGCAGAGAACTTTTCATATCTCCACAGAATATCCCGAACTAGCCGTGCGGTTTCTTCCCGTGTGTCCCGGGCACGAAGACGGCCGTCTCCCGCTTGATCGCCTCGTCGGGCTCAACCGGTTCCTTGTCTGGCTGCAGCTGTCCGCCCGTGGTGGGCGACTCTCTAGGGCCGACGACGCGGCCGGCGCCGCGCGACGCTTCGGGCATGTGGCGAGCGCCTTCAATCGCCGCCGCGAGCTGCTCTTCTGTGGGTCCTTGTCTCGTTGCCATGGGGACCCACAGTGCAACGATCGAGCCGCCCTACTTCTTGCCGGTGTCGCCGACGTGTATCTGTTGAATGCCGTTGGCGTCGCGGAATTCGCGGTTGTCCTCGCAGATGTACTCGAGCAGCGTGTAGTTCGGCAAGCGCTTGTAGGCGACGGTCACCGTCCACGGTTTTTCGAGTACTTCAGGATCTTCCATCGTGATCTCGTTCCAAAGAACCTCCGGAGAGACGAGATGGACGCGCTCCTTGATTCGCAGATTCTTCGTGTGCGGCACGTTCTGATATCGAATCTCTTCTTTGATGCCGACTGTCTCGGCTACCAGCGTGTCGCCGTCCCAATGCCCCACCGAATAGCCGAAGAATCCTGGCTCGACGTCCTCGACCGCTTTCATCGGCCGATCGAGCAGAATGCGGCGCACTTGGGTGAACGCTTCCTCGATGACCGTCACTTGATTCTTCGTGACGAGGAACTCGATGGGAAACATCGCGTTCATCATCGACGGCATGCCGTCACCGAGGCAGTTCACGTAGCCGGTCGCGATCGGCGTACCTTTCCTGTCGGCCTCTCGGATTGCCGCGAGACGGTCCTGATATTCCTTCATCGGTCCCGGCTTGAGCGGCGCCGGAGGATTGCGCGGCGGAATCGTCTTGTCCGCGAGCTGCGCCGGTGTCGGCTGTCCGAACACGTTGCCGTAGCGCTCGTACGATCCGCTGAAATCCGGATGCGCCGGCGAGGCCTTCTGCTGGGCCGCGAGCGCGACCGCACACGAAACGACCGCTGCGCCAACTGCCGCGATCCGCATGCGCATGGCTATTGCTCCTCCGGCGGCGTCCGCTTGAATGTCTGAATCGCAGGCACGCCCGGCTCGAGTTTGCGGCCGTCTGGCAGGGTCACGTCGAGCAGCAAGCCGGCTGGCTCGCCGTTGAGCAGCGGCGACACCGTCGCCGTCACGAGATCGCCGGCCTTAATCATGTTCGACCGCCAGCCCAGCCTCGTCATCATGTTGATGCTCGTCATCTCGAGGCTGTAGTGCTTCGTCGAGCCGTCCCTTTGCTTGACGTCGATCTCGAGGTAGCCGTGCGGATTCGTCCACTGGAATTTGGTGACTTCGCCCTTGAGCGTCACCGTCCGCGTGTGGTCGTACATCGCAAACGAATGGTGGGCGAACGCCGGGACGGCTGAGGCTGCCACACACAGCATCGCCAACGCGATTTTCATTATGTCTCCCTTCTTCGGGCCCGAAGAATAGCGCGTCTTCCAGAGGTTGTATAGTGACCGCCATGCGCCTCATGAGTCGTCGTTTCGCGCTCACCGCGGCGTTTCTGTCCGCGGCCGTTGTCCTCACGACGGCGCAGCGTGTGCAAGTGCCGATCTTCGAATACGACCCCACGTTTCCCAAGCCGCTGCCGGAAAACTGGGCCATCGGAGCGATCGGCGGCATGGCCGTGGATCGACAGGATCACATCTACGTCGCGCAGCGCCCGAGTTCGCTGCGAGGGAACGAGCGATTCACTGGCGCCGGCGACACACCGCCCAAAGCGGAGTGCTGTATTCCAGCGCCGCCGATTCTCGAGTTCGATCAGGCGGGAACGCTCGTGCATTCGTGGGGCGGGCCGGGCGCGGGCTTCGACTGGCCGCAGATCGAGCACGGTCTCTTCGTCGACCACAAAGACGCGGTGTGGATCGCGGGCAACGGCGAGAACGACGCGCATCTCCTCAAGTTCACGCGCGAAGGAAAGTTTCTCCAGCAGTTCGGGAAGCCGGGCGCGCGCGGCGGCAGCGCGGACACACGAAACCTCGGCCAGCCGGCCAACCTGACGGTCGATCCGGTGTCGAACGAGGTGTACATCGCCGACGGTTACCGCAATCGTCGCGTCATCGTGCTCGACGCCGACACGTTGGGGTTCAAGCGCATGTGGGGCGCGTACGGCAACACGCCGGACGACACGCCACTCGGCCCGTTCAATCCGGAAGCGCCGCCCGCGCAACAGTTCCGCCTGCCGCACAACATCGCCATCTCGCGAGACGGGTTCGTCTACGTGGCAGATCGCTCGAACAATCGCATTCAGGTGTTCCGCAAAGACGGGACGTACGTGAACGAGGTGTTTGTCGCGCGGCGGACGCTGTTGCTCGGCGCGGCGTCAGGTTTCGCGCTCTCGACCGATCCGCAGCAGCGCTTTCTGTACATGATCGACGGCGCGAATCATCACGTCTGGATCATCGAGCGAACGACGCTGAAGGTGATCGCGCGGTTCGGGCAACAAGGATTGTGGGGCGGTTTCCTGAACGTGCCGCACGCGATTGCCGTCGACAGCCGCGGCAACATCTACGTCGGCGAGAATTTCGACGCGCGTCGGTTCCAGCGGTTCCTCTACAAAGGCCTCGGCGCTCCGAAGCCAGGGACGATTCCGCCGACGACGATCGTGCGTTGATCAGCGACGGCCGGCCGGGCGGCCCGTCTTCAGGACGGCGGCGAACGCGAGATCGGTGACTTCGAGCGCCGCCTCGTCGACGGTGAGCGGCCCATCCTCGCGGAACCAGCGCGGCAGCCACTGAATCATCCCAATCAGGCTCAGTGCGGCGATGCTCGGATCTACCTCGCGCAACCGCCCTGCCGCCTTGAGTTCCTCGAGCGTATCCCGGACCAGATGAAAATATCGCCTCTCCTGTTCGTTGACCACCTTTCGCATCGCCGCAGGCAGCGCGCGCTGCTCGTGAAACAGCTGCGCGACGGCGCCTTCGGCCCGCGTGATGATGCGGGCATGCTGGGTGATCATCTGCCGGAGGCGGGCTTCCGGATCACGAAGGTTGCGCGCCGGGCGCATCACTTCGTCTTCCATGCGCTCCATGCCGAAGGACATGATCTCGAAGAGCATCGCCTCCTTGCTGGGGAAGTAATGGTAGAGACCGGCCTTGGTCATCCGCAGGGCGCGGGCGATGTCGCTGACCGCGGTGGCGTCGTACCCGCGATCGCGGAAAATCCGCGCAGCCGCGCGGCAGATTTCGGCCCGGCGGGGGGAGTCAGACGGCGATTTGAGTGCATGCGCGGACGGCACAGCTATATATTAATGTGATTGGACCAACCTACCGACCGGTAGGTTGGTCGGCTTGGAGGCAGGGCTGGGTACGACGATGAGATTTGCCGCGGCGATCCTGGCGGTCCTGGCGCTCGCGCCGGCGGCGGCCCGGGCGCAAACGCAGACATCGAGCGGCGAGCGGATCTTCGCCGCGCGCTGCGTGTCGTGCCACAACGGCCAACCTGAATCGCGCGCGCCAGCGCTCGACGCGCTGAAGGCGCGCACGCCGCAAGCCGTGCTCGAGGCGCTGGTCAACGGCGCCATGCGCGTACAGGGCGCGCAGATGAACGGCGCCGATCGGCGCGCGATCGCCGAGTACGTCACCGGCAAGGCCATCACCGAAGACGTGACGGGCGCCGGCGCCGGACGATGCGCCGCCCGCACGCCGCTTGCCGACATCACGCGCGCGCCGCGTTGGGCCGGATGGAGTCCGTCGCTCTCGAACTCGCGTGCGCAGCCGCGCGACCAGGCCGGTCTTGGCGCAGCCGACGTCTCGAGGCTCTCGTTGAAGTGGGCGTTTGGCTTTCCCGATGCGGCATCCGCATGGGCGCAGCCCACTGTCGCCGGCGGACGCGTCTTCGTCGGCAGCCAGAATGGGACGGTTTACTCGCTCGATGCCGCGTCCGGGTGCATTCACTGGGTGTTCAGCGCGAACGGCGGCGTGCGGACCGCCATCGCCATCGGCCGTGCCGGCGCGCGGACAGCCGCGTTCTTCGGCGACACTGCAGCCAACGCGTACGCAATCGACGCGGATACCGGCGCGCCGATCTGGATCCGCAAGGTCGACGAGCATCCGCTCGCTCGCATCACGGGATCGCCGGCGCTGTTCGAAGGACGCCTGTACGTGCCCGTGTCGTCGTACGAAGAGTCGCAGGGCGCCGACCCGCAGTACGCCTGCTGCTCGTTCCGCGGCAACGTCGTGGCGCTCGACGCCGCCACTGGATCGATTGCGTGGAAGACCTACATGGTGGCCGACGCGCCGGCGCCGCGCGGGAAGAGTTCCGCGGGCGTCCAACTGTGGGGACCGTCCGGCTCGTCCATCTGGTCGCCGCCGACAATCGATGCGAAGCGCCGGCTGCTGTACGTCGCCACCGGAAACACCTACAGCGGTCCTCCTCAGCCCTCGAGCGATGCCGTGGTCGCGATCGAGATCGCCACTGGCAAGATACGCTGGATGCGGCAAGTGACGGCCGCAGATATCTACGTGAGCGGCTGCCGAGCGGGAAATCCAAATTGCCCGGACACGAACGGACCGGATCTCGATTTCGGCAGCCCGCCGATTCTCGCCACTCGGGCCGACGGCCGCGACCTGATCGTGATCGGGCAGAAATCCGGCGTCGGCTTCGCGCTCGATCCGGACAAGAACGGCGACATCGTGTGGCAGTACCGCGCGGGCGACGGCGGTGTGCTCGGCGGCATCGAATGGGGATCAGCAGTGGACGCGACACGCGCATACTTCGCGGTGTCGGACATCACGCGGCCCAAACCGGGCGGTCTGCATGCGGTGGCGCTCGCGACTGGAGAAGCGCTCTGGACCGCGGCACCTGCGGCGCCGAAATGCGCGGCGGGACGCGGCTGCAATGCGGCGCAATCCGCGGCGCTCACGATCATTCCCGGCGCGATCCTTTCGGGCTCGAATGACGGCGCCCTGCGCGCGTACTCGACCGAGAACGGCGCCGTGCTATGGGAGTTCGACTCCAACCGCGAGTTCACGACCGTGAACGGCGTCCGTGCGCACGGCGCGTCGATGATCGGTCCGGGCGCCGCGGTGGCCGGCGGGATGATCTTCGTCAACTCGGGGTATGGCGCGTTCGGCGGACGCGCGGGAAACGTGTTGCTGGCGTTTGGCGTGAATTGAGGCAGGCCTAAAGGCCTGCACTACATCCTCGGCTCCGGCCGGCTGCTGTAGTGCAGACCTTCGGGTCTGCCATTGGAGGAATGCATGAGATCTGTTTGCCTCACTTTATCTCTTGTCGTCGTCGCGGCGCTTGGCGTCTCCACACAGGAACCGCGGGTGCCCCCGACGCAGAACGCACCGACGTTCAGCAAGGACGTCGCGCCGATTCTCTACAGCAAGTGCGTGACGTGCCATCGGCCGGGCGAAGTCGCACCGATGTCGCTCATCACGTACAAGGACGCGCGGCCATGGGCCCGCGCTATTCGCGACAAGGTCGTGTCGCGCGAGATGCCGCCGTGGCACGCCGACCCGGCGCATGGATCGTTTCGCAACGATCGCAGCCTGACGCCGGCGCAGATCGACACGATCGTGAAGTGGGCGGACGGCGGCGCACGTCAGGGAGATCCGTCGCAGATGCCGGCGCTGCCCGCGCTGGCCAGCGGCTGGCAGATCGGCACGCCCGACGTCGTATTCGAGATGCCGACGGAGTTCAAGATTCCGACCGAAGGCTCCATCGACTACCAGTACTTCGAGGTGCCCACGAATTTCAAAGAAGACCGGTGGATCGCCGCTGGTGAAGTCCGCGCGGGCAACGCCGAACACGTCCATCACATCATCGTGTCGGTCATCGAGCCGCCCGGCAATACGCGGCCGAACGTGATAAGCGTGAGAGCGATTCCAGACGGGTCTGCCGCGGCGCCTCGCGCGCTCACCGACGCCCAGCGCGCACAACTCGCGACGGCGTCACGTCGCGCCAACGCCATCTCGCTGGTCAACTGGGCGGTGGGCGAAGACGCGCCGGTTTATCCTGCCGGCCTCGCGAAGAGAATCCCCGCGGGATCGACGCTGCAGTTCCAGGTGCACTACACGACGAACGGCGCCGCCGCGACGGACCGCTCGAAGATCGGACTGATCTTCGCGAAGCAGCCGCCGAAGAACGAGATTCGCACCGCGCTGATCGCGAACGCGCAGTTCACGATTCCGCCGGGCGAGGCCAATCATCAGATCGAGGCCGAAGCCACGTTCAACGACAACGTCAAAGTCTGGACGATGCATCCGCACATGCACCTCCGCGGAAGGGACATGACGTACACCGCGATTTACCCGGATGGCCGGCAGGAAGTCGTGCTCCGCGTGCCCAAGTACGATTTCGGCTGGCAGACGGACTACTGGCTCGCGCAGCCGCTCAGCCTGCCGAAAGGATCGAAGCTCCACGTGACGGCCCACTTCGACAACTCGCCGGCGAATCGCGCGAACCCGGACCCGAAGGCGGCGGTGCGATGGGGCGATCAGACGTGGGAAGAGATGATGATCGGCTACTTCACGTACACCGTCGACAGCACGAACGTCGCGACGATCGCACAGAGGTAACGTCATGCGAATTGTTCTTCTCGCGACGGCAGTAGCAGCGGCAGGCGCGCTCACGTTGTCCGCGGCGGACTATCGGAGTCCGAAGACGACGTGGGGTGAGCCGGACTTACAAGGTGTGTGGTCGAGCGCGGCCGAACTGAGCGTCCCCTTCGAACGCAACGCGACCTACGGCGATCGTCAGTGGCTCTCCGACGCCGAGTTCGAGCAGCGGTTGAAGCAGACGTCCGCGCAACTCGAATCGGACAACGCCGAGTTCAACGTCGAAAACGCCGACACGACCAACGCCGGCGCGGTCGGCTCAGCGACGTCGCCGCCTCCCCACTGGCTCGAACGAAGCGAGACGTCGCGCCGCACGTCTCTGGTCATCGATCCGCCGGACGGCCGCGTGCCGGCGATGACCGCGGAAGGCCGCCAGCGTCTGCTCGCCACGCCACCACCGCTCGGCAACGGCCCGTTCGACGGACCGGAGCAGATGTCGATGTGGGTGCGGTGCGTCGGCCGCGGCGTGCCGAGCGCCATGTTCCCCACCGTCTACAACGCCAATACCCGAATCGCGCAGGGCCCCGGCTACATTGGCATTTCGTACGAGATGATCCACGACACGCGGATGATCCCGACCGATGGACGTCCGCATGTCCGGCCGGCGATCCGGCAGCTCAACGGCGATTCGACCGCGCGCTGGGACGGCGACACGCTGGTGGTCGACGTCACGAACTTCACCGCGCGGATGAACTATCGCGGCTCGAGCGAGGCGCTCCACCTCACCGAACGCTTCCGACGAATCGACAAGGACGTCCTCCGCTACGAGGTGACCGTCGACGATCCGCACACGTGGACGCGGCCCTGGACCGCAGCCTTGGATCTGCATCGGCAGCCCGCGGGCATGTTCGAGTACGCGTGCCACGAGGGGAATTACTCGATGCTGAATATCCTGAAGGGATCCAGAGCGGCAGATAGGAAGTAGGGCTACAGGCGCCTGTAGCCCTCGAGTATCGGAATCCACAGCACAGTCATCGTCAGCGCGCGAGCGGCGGCCCCAAACCGGCCGCCGCCGTAACCATGGTGACGAGCTTCTCGCCGCAGTTCGCGCAATACTTCTGCGGCTGCGGAGCGCCGCAACTCACACACACCCGGATGTTACCTGCGTCATCCGCGCGTAGTCTGACGCGACCTCCCGGCTACAGACTCAGCGTTTCTCGAAGCTTACGCGACTGACGCCGCGAGACCGCGACGCTGTGGCCGCCTCGAAGCTTGACCGAGTACGAATCCCCGACGTCCTCGTCGATCGACTCGATGTGCCGAAGGTTGACGAGGTGGCGCCGGCTCGCGCGGAAGAAGATCGCGGGATCCACTCGCGACTCGAGCGCCTGCAGCGACGTGCGGATCAACGGGCGTTCCTTCCCGAAATACGCGCGCGTGTAATTGCCCTCGCCCTCGAAGAACACGATGTCGGCGACGGCGACGATCCAGCAGCGCTCGCCGTCTCGAAGGAACACGCGGTCGGGCGGCGGCCGCTTTGGCTCCGAGCGCGTCTCGCGAACCTTGGCCAATGCGGCCGCAAGCCGCTCTGGCCGAATCGGCTTCAGCAGATAGTCGAGCGCGTTCACGTCAAACGCCCGCACCGCGTACTCGTCGTACGCCGTCGTAAAAACGACCGCCGGCACGGCATCGAGACGTTCGAGCAGATCGAATCCGGTCGCGCCTGGCATCTGAATATCCAGAAACAGGACATCGATGTTGCCCGCGCGCAGCCGCGCTTCGGCGTCGTCGGCATTCGCCGCCTCGCCCGCGATCGCCACGTCGGGATGCGCATCGAGTAGCCGGCGCAGCTCGCTCCTCGCCAGCCGCTCGTCGTCGACGATCAGCACGTTCATGTCTTGAATCCCGGCTCCACGGGAAGCGTGAGCGACGCAACGGTACGGTCGCCGTCAGCCTCGATCGCCAGCGACGCGCGTCCCCCGTACAGGAGCTTGAGCCGTTCGGTCGCATTTTGCAGTCCGTAGCCCTCGCCGTCGACCGACGGCTTGAACGGCCCGCTGTTGCTGACCACGACGTCGAGCAGGCCGTCGCGCACCCTTGCGTCGATGCAAACAAGTCCGCCGTCTGCCGACGCGGCTATCCCGTGCTTCACTGCGTTTTCGACCAGTGTCTGAACGATCATCGGTGGCACCGGCACCGTCAGCGCCCGCGGATCGATCGTCCGCTCGACGCGAAGCCGCTCCTCGAACCGTACCCGCTCGACACTCAGGTATTCCTCGATGACACTCAGTTCGTCCGCGAGCGGCACAGTGTCTTGCCGACCAGATGCGAGGGAGTACCGCAAGATCTCGGACAGGCCCGTCACCATCGACGCGGCACGCTGTGGATTCTCTGTGATGAGGCTGCGCACCGAATTGAGGCTATTGAACAAGAAATGTGGATTCAGCTGGGCGCGCAACGCACGGAGCTGCGCGTCGCGCGCGATCAGCTCCAGCTCGTTGCGGCGACGGCGTTGATGGGCCAGCTCATAAAACCAAATCCAGAGTCCAAATGCCCACCAGTACGCGAGCAGCATCCAAAACATTCCGTCTATCGGAATCCAGATGCGTCCGTGTGCCAGTCCGTTCGCGAGTCCGACTGCCAACGTGATGATGACGGCAAGCACGACCGCTGCGGGAAACTGCCGAACCTTGCGACGCCACTCGGGGAGTTCCGCCCAATGATGCCGGAACATCCAGCGACGGAGACCATGCGTCATCAGGATCGGCACAATCGTGCAGAACACGACGATGCTCAGTGTGTCGCCGACCTGATGCTGTGGCGCCCAGATGAAATACCCGAGTAGCACATAGGCGAGATACGCGCTCCATCCGCCCACCTGGCAAATCCAGTACAGCGTCGTCGTCTTCGGGACCGTTCTGGTCCTGATGTGAAAGGTCGGGCTGCTACTTGCTGTCGAAGCCACGTGTCCTCACACTCGCATCCGGATCCTTGAGAAACGAGTCGAGCTCACCGAAGAACCATGATGCGTCGTCGAACATGATGAAGTGGCGCGCGTTCTCCGACATGGCAAAATGCAGCCGTGGTAGCTTCGCGTACTGCAGGGCGAAGCTGAACACGACCATCTGCGGCGTCAGCTCGAATTTTGCCAAGTCCATCACCTGATCGTGCACGCCGCGCCACGTGCCAAGCACCAGCACCGGCGACTTGATCTGCGCGACCTCGTCTCGAAGATCGAGGCCGTAGATGTCGGCGAGGACGCCGGTTACGGTTTGCCGATCCGACGCGACACTCCACTCGACGATCGTCTTGAGGTCGGCGGCGGCCGTGATCATGTACTTCACCGACTGACCAGACTTCGCGTACTCCTTCCACTGCGCGTCGCTCATCGCGTTTATGCCGGTGCGCATCGCATCGATCCGCGGCTTTACTTCGTCGGCTGTTCTCGCCTGAAACACGGTTCCTCCGAGAAACGGCACCATGTCGACGATGACCAGAGGGCCCACGAGATCGGGATGATCGATCGCGACCGCCATCGCCAGCGTCCCGCCGAGGCTGTGGCCGACGATGACCGGGCGATCGAGATGCCGGTCGCGAATGTAGGCCGCGAGCTCCTTGCGCACAGTCGCGATCAGCGGCTCCACAATCGGCGGTCGGCCCACAAAACCGGCCAGCGTCAGCACGTGGCATTCATAACGATCGCGATAACGCGCGACGGTCGTCGTCCAAGTATCGGGCGACGAGGAGAGCCCGGGAATCAGGATCATCGGACGGCCACGCCCGACGACGTCGACGTGGAATGAGTGGTGCGGATTCTCGTCGGACCACGCGAACCCGGAGAACACGGCGACGAGGAACAGCGTGAGCGCGATGATTTGCAGACGGCGCACAAGCAACATGAAGAGCCTCCTGTGCGACAGTCTTCAGGAATCCGGCAGACTGCGGGCCGTCAATGTGACGAGCGGCCGTATGGCGACGTCGAGCGGTTGTTAACCGGCGCGTTTCAGTGCCGCAAGCACCCGTGCGGACGTGAATGGGAACTGCTCCATCCGAACGCCCGTCGCGTCGAAGAACGCGTTCGCGATCGCCGCGGCGGCAGCGGCCATCACCTCTTCGCCCGCGCCGAGGCTTCGTTCGTTGATGCGCTGAACGACGATCGGCGTGACCTCGGGACATTCCTCGAAGCGAAGAATCGGGTAGCTGCGCCAGTCGACGCTCGTGACGCCGCTGGTGTCGAACGTCACTTCCTCGTGGAGCATCCGGCTCGCCGTCTGCACAAGTTGGCCGCGAATCTGGCTCTCGACGATCGCCGGGTTCACGACCAGGCCGGCGTCGAGCGCGCCGTAGAGGTGTTTTATCGCGACCTGTCCTGTGTCGACGTTCACGTCGACGTCGGCGACGGCTCCGCCCCACGACTGCAGATGCGTGCCGAGGCCGATGCCGCGGCCCGACACCATCTTCCCAGCCGCGCGCTTCGCCGCGTTGGCCGCGGGCTTCGGCGTCCAATTCGCCGCCTTCGCAGCCGCGTCGAGAACGCCCATCCATCGTTCGTCCGCGATGTTGCGGCGGCGGAATTCGTAGGGATCGATCTTGAGCATGAACGCGAGCTGATCGATCGCTTGCTCCGACGCAAACGCAAACGACAGATCCAGCGGCGATCGCAGCCAGCCCGCTTTGAGGTACTCGGTGACCTGGAGCTTGTGGTTCACGAGCCGCAGATTCGCGATCTGATACTGCCCGCCGCACGTCAGTCGGTTCACGCCCTGTACGCCCTGGTTGGGTCCGGCCGCGAACTCAACGACAGGCTCGCCGGCGAGCTGCGCCGAGGCTTCGGTACCGCTCCAGTTGTGCTGCCAGCCGTGGTACTCGTACGCGACGATCTTTCCATTCGCGTCCGCGGCCGCTCGCGCTTCGCCGACGTGTGCTGGACCGAAGTTGTCCCAGCCATGTTCATCCCACCTCATGAACTGCACGCGCACCGGCCGTCCGGCGTCCTGCGACATGAACGCCGCCGCCTGCGCCACATCGTCGTAGCAGCTATGGCCGTAGGTACCCGAGCCTTCGTAGTACTGGACGCGGACGTTCTCTTGCGGAATCTTCAACAGCGTCGCAAGCGTCCGGCGAGTCGCGTACACGTCCTGCGTCGAGCACATCACGAGCGCCGAGCCCGGCTTCACGTCGGCGACGGCGCAGTTGGGACCAAACGGCGCGTGCGCTTGATACGGCGCCCGCGCTGAGTGCGACGCGACGTGTGCAGCCGACGACAGCGCCGCGTCTACGTCGCCGCGCTGCGTGACGAATTCTTCGGTGGTCTTCGCGGCGCGCATTCGCTCGTAGACGCGGTCGCTGCCGGGGAGGGCCGACGTCGGTTCCCATTTCACCACGAGCAGTCTGGCGGCGCGGACGGCATCCCATTCGGTTTCGGCGACGACGCCAAGAAAGTCTTTGCGGCGTACGACGCGAACCCCGGGAATGCTGCGAATGGACGCCTCGTCGACGCTCATCACGCGCGCACCGGCGCCGTAGGCACGCTGTCCGCGCGGACGCACCACGCGGCCGTGCAGCATGCCGTCGACGCGCACGTGCTGCATGTACACGTGCGTGCCTTTGATCTTGTCCGCGAGATCTCTCCGCGCGACGCGCTCGCCGACGACCTTGTACTCTAACGGCTTCTTTACCGGAGCGGAACCTGTGAACGGCAAGTCGAATCGCCGATCGCCGATCAGCTCCCCGTAGGTGACACGCTTGCCGCCCGCCGACACGATGCCCTTCGACACGGTCAGGCTCTCGGCGGACGCATCAAGGCGCTGCGACGCCATCCGCAGCAACGCGAGCCTCGCTTCCGCCGCGGCCGTGCGGACCTGGGGTCCACCGCGTGCAATCGACGCGCTCGAGTACGTGCCGCCCTGATTCGGCGTCACGTTGGTGTCGAGCCGCACCGACTTGATCTGGCCCATGTCGAGATCGAGCTCGTCAGCGGCAATCTGCAGCAGCGCCGTTGACGCACCTTGTCCCAGCTCGGCGAAGCCGACATACACCGTCGCCGTGTTGTCGGCGTGAATCGCCAGCCAGGTGTCGATCTGTCTCGCATCGGGCGGACCAGCGACCGTGCCGCGCGTTTGCGCATCCAGCACGTCGCGAAGCGCGAACCCAATCACCATGGCGCCGCCGGCTTTGAAAAAGTCACGTCGAACCAGCGGGCTCATCGCCGTCCCTCCGGCTGCGACGCCATCAGTTCAGCAGCTCGGCGCACCGCGCGGACGATGCTCGGATAGGTCCCGCATCGGCACAAGTGGCCGTTCATCGCGGATCGAATCTGCCCGTCGTCGGGCCGTGGATTCTTCGAGAGCAATTCGGCCGCCTTCACCATCATGCCGTTGTAGCAGTAGCCGCACTGCGGCGCCTGCTC
>Ga0097621_100000968_pt1 | contig 20093 bp, 18 predicted proteins | sample KBSMisM72_FD_73165 | JGI IMG/M metagenome (GOLD analysis project Ga0097621, IMG submission 73165) | Miscanthus rhizosphere microbial communities from Kellogg Biological Station, Michigan, USA - KBS Miscanthus M7-2 (version 2) (version 2) | ecosystem: Host-associated > Plants > Roots >... | reverse complement strand
GCGTTCAAGTTCACGTTCGACGGCGAGATCGCGATCAGACTCAAGTGGCTTGGCGATCGCGTCGCGCTCTCTGTGCACGACACCGGCACCGGCATTCCTGCCTCAGATGTCACGCGCGTGTTCGAGCGGTTCCATCGCGTGAAGAACGCGCGTGCGCGCACGCACGAAGGCACCGGCATCGGCCTTGCGCTCGTGCACGAGCTCGTCCGATTGCACGGAGGCAGCGTCGCCGTGCAAAGCACGGAGGGCCGCGGCACGACGTTCACCGTGACGCTGGCCGCAGGGACGTCGCATCTGCCGGCTGAGAAGATTGCCGCACCGCGGCAGCTCGTCTCGACGAGCATCGGCGCCAACCCGTATGTAGAGGAAGTGCTGCGCTGGCTGCCAGACGCCGGCACCGACCCCGTCGACACGCAGCGCGTGCCCGACATTCCGGCGGCGGTCACGCTTGGCGCGCCAGGCGCTGTCACCGCGCGCGTCCTCGTGGCCGACGACAACGCCGACATGCGCGAGTACGTGAGCCGCATGCTCGGCGCCCATTACACCGTCGAAGCGTTCGCGGACGGCCGAAGCGCGCTCGAGCGGATCAAGGCGAGGCCGCCCGATCTGGTGCTCACCGACGTGATGATGCCGGAGCTCGACGGCTTCGGACTGCTCGCGGCCATCCGCGCCGACGAACGCACGCGTGGGTTGCCGGTGATTGTCCTGTCGGCGCGCGCGGGCGAAGAAGCGCGCATCGAAGGATTGAACGCCGGCGCCGACGACTACGTCGTGAAGCCCTTCAGCGCCCGCGAGCTCCTGGCACGTGTGGCGTCGCAGATCGAGCTCGCCCGCCTGCGCGCCGAAACCGAGCAGGCCCTGCGCTATCGCAGCGAAGAGCATCAGACGCTCATCCACGAGGCGCCGATCGGCGTCTACCTCGTCGACGCGAACTTCACCATCCGCGAGGTCAATCCGGTGGCGCTGCCGGTGTTCAGCGACATTCCGGGCGGCGTGATTGGGCGCGACTTCGACGAGGTGATGCATCTTCTCTGGTCGAAGGAGTACGCGGACGAGATGGTGGGCATCTTCCGGCGGACGCTCGCCACGGGCGAGCCTTACGTGATGCCGGAGCGCGCGGAGTTCCGCATCGATCGTCACGTGATCGAGTACTACGAATGGCGGCTCAACCGCATCACTCTGCCGGACGGACGCTACGGGTTGGTCTGCTACTTCCGCGACATTTCGACGCAGGTGAAAGCGCGGCTCGCCATCGCCGATTCCGAACGCCGGCTGCTGGAGGCCGATCGCCGCAAGGACGAATTCCTCGCCCTGCTCGCCCACGAACTGCGCAACCCGCTCGCGCCGATCCGCACCGGCCTCGAGCTCATTCGCGTCTCCGGAGATCGACCGGCCACAGTACGTCGCGTCCGGTCGATGATGGAACGTCAGGTCGGCCACATGGTGCGGCTCATCGACGACCTCCTCGACGTCTCGCGGATCACTTCAGGGAAGATCGTGTTGCGGCGCGTGCCGACAGCCGCCGCCGATCTGATCCAGAGCGCCATCGACGCACAGCGCGCCGCCGTCGACCAGGCCGGCCTCACTCTGACCGTCGATCTCCCCGACGCGGCGTGCGTCGTCGACGTCGACCCGACGCGATTCGTGCAGATCATGTCGAACGTCGTGCACAACGCGATGAAGTTCACGCCGGCGCCTGGCACCATCCGCGTCTCCGCCGAAATCCAGCCGGCGACCGGCGCACAACCCACCGGCGAACTGGTGATCGCGGTGACGGACAGCGGGATCGGGATTTCCGAGGACATGCTGTCGCGCGTCTTCGATTTATTCGCGCAGGGCGCGGAGCCGATGGAGGGCTCGCAGAGCGGACTCGGCATCGGCCTCGCGCTCGCGCGGCGGCTCATCGAAATGCACGACGGCCGCATCGACGCGTATAGCGACGGCCCGGGCCGGGGCAGCCGGTTCGTCATTCGCCTGCCGCTGGCGCAGCAGGCGGAAGCCCGCGCAAAGACGCGTGGCCACACGCGGCGAATCACGAGTCGCGTGCTGATCGTCGATGACAACGACGACGCGGCCCGCTCGATGGCGATGCTCGTCGAAGCGCTCGGTGGACGCGCGGCCGCGGCGCACGACGGGCTGACCGGGCTGTCGATGCTGGCGGAATTCGAGCCGGACATCGTGTTTCTCGACATCGGCATGCCGGGCATGGACGGGTACGAGGCCTGCCGCCGCATCCGGCGCGCGCAGTCGGATCGGCGCCCGACAATCATCGCTCTCACCGGTTGGGGACATCCCCAGGACAAACAGCGCGCGCTCGACGTCGGATTCGACGCCCATTTGACGAAGCCGGTCGACCCATCCGCCCTCGAGGACCTGCTCTCGGCGCTCGCCGAAGCCGGCCCGAGCTCTGTCTCCGCTTGACGCAATAATTCCTTTACAATGGCGCGACTGGAGGCGTCCATGCGCGCTGTGTTGGTGGGTCTTACTCTTCTTGTCGTGTCGACGTTGTCGCCGGCGGCGTTCGCTCAGCAGCCGGCGTCTCCGGCGCCCTCGTCCGGCGGGTCGCGCACGATGGTGTCGGCCTCCGACGTCGCCGCGATGATTGCCAAAGCCAAAGTGGATCGTAAAGAAAATCAGGCGCTGCTGGCGCAGTCGATGATTCGCCTCGCTCCTTACAACGTCAGCCTCGAATACCGGGCGGCGGTCGCCAACGCCGCCGTGCACGAAACCGAGGCCGAGTTGTTCTATGTGATCGACGGGTCGGCGATGCTCGTCACCGGCGGGAAGTTGAAGAACGAGAGCCGGACGAACGATTCGAACCTGACAGGCAGCGGCATCGAAGGCGGCGTGTCACGTCACGTGTCGAAGGGCGACTTCATCATGGTGCCCGAGGGCACGCCGCACTGGTTCAGCGCCATCGACGGCACCGTCGTGCTGATGTCACTGCACCTGCCGCGCGCGCCCAAGGCCGCGAGCGCCGCTCACTAGGCGTCGCGCCTCGTGCTGGTTCTTGCTAACGCCGCCGATCGCCGAGGAAACGCAGCAGGAAGAGGAAGAGGTTGATGAAGTCGAGGTAGAGCGCGAGCGCGCCGACGATGGTGACGGCGCCCACGCCGCCCGCATTCGTTGCGAACGCCAGCGCCTTCAGCCGGTGCGCGTCCCACACCGTCAGACCCGCGAAGACGATCACGCCGACGAACGAAATCATGAACTGCAATCCGTCGTTGTGCCAGAACACGCCGACGAGCGACGCGAGCACCAGCCCGATCAGTCCCATGAACATGAACTGCCCGAGTCCGCTCAAGTTCCGGCGCGTGACCGTGCCGTAGAGCGCCAGAGCGCCGAACATTCCCGAGGTCACGACGAACGTCGACGCGACGGATTCGCGCGTGTACAGGAGCAGCACGAAGGACAGCGTGACGCCCGTCAGCGCCGAGTACGCGATGAACAGCGCCGACGCCGTGCTTGCAGCGAGCCGGCTGACCCTGGCCGAAAGCGTGATGACGATTCCGAACTGCGCGATGACGATCGCCCAGAACAGCAGGCGGTTGGTGAAGATCGCCGTCGCGATGGACGGCGAATTCGCGACAACCCACGCCGTACCCGCCGTGATGGCGAGGCCGCCGCACATCCAGCCATAGACGCCGCGAAGGAAGTCCGCGAGAACCGCTTCGCCGCGCGAACCTGGAATGACGACTTCAGAACGTTCGTAATCCACGATCGACTCTCCTACGAAGATTGTACTGCGACTACCGCGCGGGACGTTCCGGACTCACAGGTTCAGGGCGTACCGGCCGCTCGGGACGCGCGGGACGCTCAACTGGCGTCTGCGGCCTCTCCGTCGTCGCCGCGGGACGCTCGACGGCGGTGCTCTGGCGATCGCGAAACAGCTGCTCGGGACGATTCCCGCGCGCGATCGCGTCGCGCAGCGCCGTCAGGCTCGCGCGCCCGGACCGATAGTCCATTTCACGGCGCCTGATTTCGCGCGCCAGATCGAGAATTTCGCTCGACCGGTATCCCTGCTTGACGGCTTCGGCCATCACCGCCGTGCTCTCGGGCACCGGCAGCCGGACTTCTTCGACGAGCGACAGGCCTTTCGCGGCTGTCGCGACCGTGTCGGCCGACATCCGGGTTCCGGCGCTCGGCGGTTGTGCAAGCCGGCGTAGCTCGCGAATCTGTTCGACTGTGACGCCACTGCCCAGCGACTCGGCCATCAGCACGACCGGCGCGTCGCGGTTGGTGGCCGCGGGATCGACTTCTTTGATCAACCGGTCGGCGGTTTCGAGATTCGTGCTCATCTGCCGAACGACCTGTTCGATCCGCCTCGGATCGATGCCTTTCGCGAGGCCTTCGCGAATCTTGTTCGTCAGCGGCGCTGTCGGCAGACCCTTCGCGGCGGCCTCGTCGGCCACGCGCGTCAGAGCGGCGTCGGCGTCCTGGGCGACGGCCGGCGCAGCCGCCATCACGACAGCGGCGAGAACCGCCGCGCGCTTACCGGCGAACCACCACGACGCCATTCTTCGCCCCAAATCCGTCATCGACGTAGTCCTCCGCCATCGGCGGACTTATCCACTCCGTGCCATTCACGACGTACATGAACGTGTGCTCGCCCGGCGGCAACGGCACGACGATCGCCCACAGTCCATCCTCTTTCCGACGAATCAGGGGATGCGACGCGGCTGACCACTGATTGAAACTCCCTGCGAGCGAGACGCTGCGCGCGTCGGCCCGCATCAGCACGAAGCGTACGCCGCCGCCCGTGACGACAGTTGCTGCCTGGGGCGACGCGAGTGACCGGGCGGCGCATGCCGCATTCGCGAACGCCGCAGCCACCGTCACTGCGAGCAGCAACCGCACACGCATAGCGACTGGAGACTAATCGAGCCGCGTGGCGCATGCAATCGTTCATAGCGTAGGCCTCGCCATCGGCGCGGAAGGAACATCGAGCACGGCGTTGCGGGCGCCAAACCCATCGTCTTTCTGTTCGGCGGCAAATGGATCGGCAATCCACCGGCGTCCGTCCACGACGAACATGTACGCGTAGCGGCCCGGCTTCAACGGAATGGTCACCGTCCACGCGCCGTCGGTTGTCTGCTCGAGCGAGGTCTGCGCCGGGTTCCAACCATTGAAGTCACCCGCCACCTGCACCATTCTCGCACCGGGCTGCATGATCGCCAGGCGAACGGGAGTAATGGACGCGACCGACGCTGAAAGCGGCGCCAATTGCTCTGTCGTCGGTGTTTGTCGCACGACGGCTGCTGCAACGATCAGCACGGCCACCGCGACAGGGACGATCGCGCCGACAAAGTTCCACTCGAGCGTCCGCGGCATCCACAGCAGATCGCGCAGCCGGCGTGACGGGCGCACAGCCGGCAGCCGTTCCATGACGCTGGCGGCAAACCCGTCGGGAACGATCGGCCGCGGCAACCGCCCGGCGTCAATCAGGAGCGTCTCGAGATCTATCGTGCGTTGGCGCAACGCTTCGTCGCGCCCGAGCCGCGAGACGAAGCGCACGCGCTCCTCGGCGGTGAGCTCCTGATCGATGAACCGCTGCACGAGCGCTTCAGTTCCGGCTTCGTCGAACATGTGCCCCATTTTCGTTGCGCTCCCTGAAAGTGGCCAGCGACTGGCAAAGCAGCGTGCGGGCCTTGTAGACGCGCATTTTCAATGTGTCCCGTTTTACGCCGAGGACGACGCTCATCTCGTCGTAGTCCAGTCCCTCGACGTGCCGGAGCACGAACGACTCTCGATAGACGAGCGGCAGCGCTTGAATGCCCTGATCGAGCGCCCACGCGAGCTCCGCCTGTTCGAGCTGCGAAAGCGGTGTGTCGTGGTCCGCCGCTTCGAGCATCACGGCGCTGTCATCCGGCTCGGCGTCGAGCGACGTGTTGGGCCTGCGGGCTCGCAGGGCGTCGGTGCATTTGTTCACTCCGATCCGGTAGAGCCACGTCTTGAACTTCGAATCGAGCTTGAACGTCGGCAGCGCCTTGTACGCGGCGACGAACGTGTCCTGCGCCACGTCCTCGGCCTCGGCCGCTCCCAGCATGCGCGTCGTCAAGCTGAGAATGGACTGCGCGTGCCGGGAGATCAGCACGCCAAAGGCGTCGCGATCGCCCTGCTGAGACGCGCGTACGAGCGCCGCGTCGTCGAGCTCCATGAGATCGTTAGAACCGCTTGCCCGCACCGATCGTGAACGAATGATCCGGTGCGCTGCTCGACAACCCCAGTTCGCCGGCGAGCTGCACACGCCAGCCCTTGGCGCCTTTCAGCGAGAGCGTCGCCAGCACGTCGCGCGCGTTTTCGAGACCCGGCACGATGGCGCGGTACTCCTCGTAGAAAATGCCGACGTTCACCATCGGCTTGGCGCGAAACCCGATGTCCTGCGCGAGGCCGATGTCGTACCACCAGTTGTTGTTGTAGATGGCGCCGGCGGGTTGTCCGATCGCCGTGTAGCCGCCGTCGACCATCGCGGTCGTACCCGATTGAAAAGTTCGGCTCACCTCGAGCCCGGCGCCTTCGTCCGGCTCGCCCGTGCCGAGGCCCTGCGCCGCGTCGGCTGTCGGCGTCTTGACGTGGCCGCGGATCGCGATCGTCGGCAGCCACCCGCGCTCGTCGACGAGATAGTACCGGCCGCGAACGACGACGTCGCCGAGCCCGCAGTTGCGTGTCGACACCGGCGTCACCGTCGCGGTTCCCCTGAGACTTGTGCCCGCGTTCGCCAAACGCTCCTGGCGGACCGGAATGCCGTTCACCACCGTCACGTTGCCGCTACCCCAGACACAGAGGAGCGGCAACACCACCGTGACGTCGCCGCGGCTGAACAGCCGTCGCGCGGTAATCGGCGTCTGCAGCACCTCGGTGCGCGTGTCGGTGCCGTACCTGCCGCTCGAAAAACTCGGCGTGGAACCCACCTGCCACTCTTCGTCGGCTGCGCGTGCGAGCGCCGGCGCCACGAGCACGATCAGCGTGATCCAGATCACGAATGACGATCTCGTCTTCGACACTTGGAACCTCGTTTGAAATCTGCGGCGGGCAGAGCCTCGCGACTCTGCCCGGCGCAGCACGGATGCTTACCGCCGCGTCGCAACGTCCGGGCGCGATGGACGCTCGCGATGTTCCGGACGATCCGGGCGCTCCCGACGGTCCCGGCGCTCCGGACGATCCGGCCGATCCCGACGCTCGGGCCGTTCGGGTCTCTCCGGCTGCCTGATCTCGACCTGCGCCGGCCGCACCGGTTTCAGATCCTGTCCAAGCACCGACGTCGCGCCTGCACCGGCCAGCCACGTTGCCGCCGCAAGCATCGGAACGATTCGCGTTACCTTCATGACTCCTCCTTCTTATCGACTTCAGAACATCCGCGCACTCAGGGGGGAGCCGTGCAACCGTGAGTAATCGCGGAAGACTTGCTCGCCCGGCCCCATGCCGAGCGTGTTCTTCATTGGGTTAGACGGCTGAGGTGCTCGCGCGTAAACGCGTCGAAAGAGGACGGGTGTATCAGTTCAGCAGTGGAGGAACTACTTCGAAACGGTGACCTTGATGAGGACGCTCGTCCAGCAACACTGAAATCCGCCGCCGCCATCACCGGACACGTCATTCGCCTGCAGCCGGATGATGTACTCACCCGCTGTATCAAACGTGGCGGTGGTATCTGCCGATTTCGGATTGAGGAAGTGTACGAGTCCAACGCCGCGAAAACTGCTCCAGCTCACGAACAGCTTCTGCGCATCGGGCGGGCGGCGCGGATCGACAACCATGTCGTCGGTGACGGTCGCGCGCAGCGCGAGCGGCGTGCCCACGGTCGTTGTCAGCGTCGCTGCGATGCCGCGCGGAGGTCCCTGAGTCTTCGCCGGCGATCCTTCGAGCTGCACAACCGGCGGAGCGTTGCCGAGCGCGGGATCTTTAAACGGCGAGATCTCGTAGTCCTTGTGGAGCGTCAACGGAACCGTCATCGTCCGGCCATTGCTCACGAGCGTCCATGTGAGCTGCTTCTCCGGAAACGTCCCAGGGACGACAATCGTGAACATCCCCCATTGGCGCCGTGTCAGGAAATGCGTGGGCTGCCCCCGATCGGGACCGCCGGGATCGATGTGATTTGCGGAGCCGACCGGGATGTCGACTTCCTGTTTCAGGTTGCGATTGAAGTAGCCGACGAGCAGGCTGATCGAGCCGTCCGCGTTTCGATACCAGCCCTCGTAGGCTGGCGTCACGCTCTGGCCCGATTCGCGCAGCGGCTCGAGAGGCAGCTGCTGCGCGCTGATCGTCGCGGCGAACGCTGCGCTACTTGCGAGCAGCAGTAAGGCGCGTGTAGTCCTCATCGCTCATATAAGTAATGTTGACCCACGCGTGCGCCATCTCGTCGACGGTGCGCTCGCCCCAGCCGACCCATTGATTCGGATCGGGATTCTCTTTGTTTGCCGCTGTGTTGTCGTGCCACGAGGTGAACTTCAGCACCGTCCCCTTCGGCAGGATCGGCGCCGCGTCGTCCGCGTAGACGTAGTTCAGATGCCAGTTGAATTGAAAGTTGTTCACGTAGCTCAACGTGCGTGTCGTGCCGTCCGGCAGGATCGCCTCCATGAGCATCGCCTTGCCGCGCAGGTGCATGTGCGGCTGGAAATTTTCGATGCGGCCGGCACGCTTCATCACGTGCGTGTCCGACGTCACCGCCACTGAGTTCGGCGGGATGTCGAGCGCCTCTTTGCCGCCGGCGATCGACTCGAAGCTGCCGAGCACGGTGCGATATTTCGGCTCCTGTCCCTTCGGGTAGAAGTAGACGCCAAGTTCCACCGAGTCGGTGATGTCTTCTCCGACGGCGTGATAGTGGATGTCGAAGATGATCTTCGAGCCCGGCAGCATCAGCTTGCCGGTGTTCGGCCGCATCAACTCTCCTTGCTTGCCGACCGCCCATTCCATGAACAAGCCGCCCGTTTGATCGGCGAGATCGCCGCTGGTCTTCGTCGGATCGCCACCGTCGTCCTGCTTCAGGCGCGCGAGCGCGTGATGCGTGATGCGGCGTCCCTTCTTCGTCGACGGACGGATTTCAATGGCGCGAACCCAGCGCGGCTCCTTCAGGCCTGTGTCGACGATGGGCTTGTACCACGCGTCCTGCGCCTGCGCCGCCATGTGCCACGCGGGCGACTTCACGATCAAATCGGGCTGGCCGAACTTTTCGCCAAATTCCCACGTGTCGCCGCTCGGCCACTTCATGGGCGGCGGCAGGTCTTTCGCATCACCTGCAGGCGCACCCGCGTCGACCCATCGAAGGATCGTCTCGACTTGTGTATCGGAGAGGGACGCGTCGTTTTCGAAGTGCTGGATGCCGACGGTCTTGTCGAGGTGCCACGGCGGCATTTGCCGCGCAGCGACGCGAGTCCGGATTGCGCGAGCCCACGGACGCGCGTCTTCGTACGTCACCAGCGACATCGGCGCGATCGAATCCGGGCGATGACAGGCCTGGCACTTCTGCTGGAAGATCGGCGCGACATCGCGCGCGAACGTCGGCGGCACGACACTGCCAGACGTCGCGTCCGCAGCGAGTGCCGGCGCGGCGAGCCCCGCCAGAACCCCAAGAACCTCCAGAACCGTTCGAACCTTACGAACCATTCGAACCTCTTCGAGCGTGATGTTACGCCCGTTTTGTGACACCCAAGACTCGTTTTGCGACACCACCCCGTTCGATACAACTACTAAGTCATTGACCTACAGAGTCCGTTTGTTGCGCGTTACTGGTATCGGGCTTGCTGAGTCTAGTGACAGGTTAAGTCCTAATGATGCACACCTTTACACGGTTCATCACCGCTGCATTCATCTGCACTTTGGCGGTGTCGCGATCTGGGTACGCCGCCGAGGCCGCTGCGGCCACGGGCGACGCGTCGGCCGTCGAGACCACGCCGTCGCCGGCGCGTTTGCTGGGCGTCATGCCGAACTACATGACGGTCGACACGGGGCACGTCACGGTCCAGACGACGCACGATGCGTACAAGGCGGCGAGCCTCAACACGTTCGACCCGTTCGTGTATCCGATCGTTGGAGTGCAGACGATGTTCGGCAGCGGCAGCGGCAGCAACTACGCGACGCGCTATTCGCGCGTGTTTGCCGACAACGCGATCGGCAACTTCATGACAAGCGCGGTGGTGCCGTCGTTGACCGGCGAAGACTCTCGATACTACCGGCGCGGGAGCGGCGGCGTGTTTTCACGACTCGCGTATGCCGCCAGCCGGTCCGTCGTCACGCGGACGCGCTCGGGCGGGACGGCATTCAACATCGCGGAAATCGGCGGCAACGCCGCGGCTGCGGGCCTGTCGAATCTCTACTACTCGCCATCGGATCGCACCGTGGGTGCGACGGCGTCGCGCTGGGCCACGCAAATCGCGTGGGACACGCTCGCGAACGAACTCAAAGAGTTCTGGCCCGACATCAACGCGCGCCTGCGACCGAAGCGTTAAGACGCGCCTCTGAGCCTGATTGCGTCGACGCCGCTTTTCAGCGTGTCAATCAGGAATCCGGTTGAGAACACGCCGAGCACGACGCTGACGAAGTTCGTGTTACTGAGAAGAGCGAGCGCAGTCTTCTGCAGCGCGACGGCACTCAGCACCATCAGCAGCGCCGTTCGCACGAGTTGCAGGGCGACTCGCTTTCTCGACGCGCGTTGACGAGGAGGAATCGCCAGCGATTCTGACACCGTCACATCCCTCCCCGCTAAGTCCTTGACCGTCACTCCGTTTCGCACGAAGCACACGCTCACCTGATGCGGCTTGACCTCTCCGGTACTAGCGAAAAAGTGGCGAACATCCCATCCGTGCGCACGTCGATTGTCGCTGAACGTCCAGACGGGATCGAAATGCGCCCGCGCAGCCGCGCGGTTCAGCACGGGATCCGTGAAGCACGCAGACATTGTCATCGCGTCGAACACACTGGGATCCTGAAGGCTCAGCACCACAACGGGGCGGGCCGCGGGATCTCGCAATGCTGCTTGGAGCGCCTCGGCGTCGACACCATCGATGACTTCCTGCAGCGTCTGTCGCGCTTGTTTGATCGTGGTCCAGTTGCTCTGGTCAAGCTGTTGAACGAACCCAGGAGCGTTTGGACCGCCAGCTGCCACGTACCTCGCGGCGAGTTCGAGTTTGACGGCGGCGGTATCCCGCATCGCATATTCGCTCGGATCGATGCTCGCACCCGCGGCGTTGAGTACTGCAAGCCAGCGCTGACAGACGGGATTGACCGAAAGAGGATGTGCTGGCACGAACACCGCTTTTACCACCGCCTCGCGCGCGAGCATGGTCGTTTCGAGGGCGGCGTTCTTCTGTCCTTGCAATGCCATGGCCGGGACGGACGTCGCGAGAAGAGTGGCGAGCTCAGCACGATCGTTGTCGGACAACGTGACTTTGCGCAGGATCAGCCCGGCCGACGTGCACGCATCTTCTATCGACTGAAGCAGCGTCGGTGGCAACCCACCGCCTCGAATGCTGTGTGCAAGACGAAGCGCGGGAGTGAACTGCGTGACGTAAGCGCATCGTTCCTCGAGATTCACGAGCGCGGCTTCTGCGGCCGCGAGATTGTCTGCCGCATCAGGACTGAACCAGACATCGTTGTGAGCGAGATCCTGAATCCGCCGCCGTTCGACATCAAGCCCCATCGAGAGCGTCGGATCGAGTCCGTCCAACACATTGGCACTCTTCCGTTTCACGTCGCGCAATCGGAAGGCGAGCTTCGCGCGACGCAGAACAGTCGGAATTGCTGCTCCCATCAGCAACGACACCAGGCCACCCGCGACGAGCAACAGGCAAAGCGTTACGACGTTCGCGATTGACTGCGTTGGTTCATTCCAATAACTCATGGATACAGTGAGTGGGATGTCCTTGCGCTGGCGAAGCGACTCCATAGATGCCACGTGATCGATTCCGTCTGGCATGTCCGGCGTGTCGCTCTTGAGCGTCAAAATGCCACGGCCGACTTCGTCTTTCAGCGTTCCTCCCAGCACGAATCCCTTGACGCCGCGCTCCGGAAGCGTGCATGTCACCGTGGCCGCACTCTTTGCCGGCAACGTGATGGAGGGGCCCTGCGTCTCCGACGTGGACTGGGTGCCGTCGGGCACGCAGCGATCGCCTTCGACCGTGAGTGACCAGCGCAAGTGATACGGAATCGCGTCCCCGTTGCTCAGCACAACACGTAACTTACCGGCGGCGGCATGCGGCGTCGTCGACGTGCTGTCCACTCCCACAGCGAACGGCGCCAGCGGCCTGACGATTGTGATTGGTTGTGACTGTCTGCCGTTCACTAACACGGCCGAGAAGGTGCCGGTATCCCACAGCTTCGAGATCGACACGTTGTAGTCGATGCACTCCTTGACCGGTTGCGTCGCGGCCTTCTTCAGCGAGATCGTCGCGCCCATCGGAATCCCACCGATACGTGAGACGTCGGTCAGGCGCGGCGATTGCGCATAGGTCGGCGAACACTTTTTCGGGCAGACAGTCACCACCGTCGACGGCACGGCGCCCGTATCGTCAGCGACGAGCAATGTCGGATGTACATCGATCGCACATTGCGGCCACGGATCACTTCTTTGGCTCTTGTTCCCGCTTTTGTCGTCGGCAAACAACGCGTTCGTGCTGACGAACAACAGACAGACGCAGACGAGAACACGGCGGCTCGTCATGATTACCTCAGCCCGGCAAACAACCCGTCGAAGTCGTACGTGACGCCGATTTGCGCCTTCCAACTCGGTTTGTCAATCAGCTCCGTCCGGTTCGAGACCGTCAGCGACGCCGGTATCTTCACGCTGCTCCCCGGTGGCGTGATGGTCACCTTCGCCTGGCCCAAGACGATGTTTCCGGTCTTCGCGAATACCTGTTTTGCGTTGGACGGCAATCCGACGAAGGTCACACCAGGCACTGGGTTGAGCGGGTCCACGGTTAGGACTGACGGCGAGTTCTGGTACTGGAAATAGCCGGCGACACTCAGGACCACCGGGCCCGTGAGCGCGAACGCCCCCAGCGAGCGGTCGACTTCCGCGGCGATCTGAGCATCGCGAACACGCGTCGCCCCGGTTGCTGCAACTGCGGACGGATCGTCGTAGAGCGTCAGGCTTCCGTTGAAGACGACCTTCGTCTTGTTTGTCGTCGGCACGTCGGCGATCAGCCGAAGGCTCGTCGTCGCTGGCTGACTGGGCGGGCGATTGTTCACGTACTCGAACGACACGACAGTCGTGTTGAGGGAGTCGATAAGCGTCTGCTGCTCGAGGAAGAACTTGCTGTACGCCGACAAGGCCGCTTCCGCCTCGTCTGGGAGCGTCGGCATCGATCGCACGCGCGCCTGTAGATCCATGAGCGCGGCACGCACGGCGGCGACGATTTGCACGCGATCGTGCGTGTCTGCGGCCTGGCGGACTTTCGGCATCTGCTCGGCCTTCCACTTTCGGAAGGCGTCCGCCTGGTCCAACTCGTCGAAAAACGTGCCTGCCGTTTGAAGCAAATCTTGACTGACAGTGTCCAACGTCGCTGGAATCTTCGCTTTCCACTTCTCTACGAACTGCTTGGATGTGACGTCGCGACGATTCCAGAGCTCGACGCGCCCGGAAAGCGTCGAGATTTCGTTGCGCGTTGCGGTCAGTGTGATGGTCTGAGGCGCTTGTACCGAGCCGTCGGTCGAGGACCCCGCAGTAGTCGTCTGATGATCTCGTGAGGCATCGAAGGACGCGCTGAACGAGAAGCGCCGCAGGAAGCTGAGCAGCGATCCGCTGACGCAATATTGGTTGCTCGCCTCCGCGCCGACGCAGTATGGAAAGACGTCGTACTTGACGAGCGCCGAGGGGAGACCCGCCAGATTTCCTCGTAGCGTGACGACTTGACCGTTTACATCCTGTGTCAGCGCGCCGTACTCCGCGGCGACTGACAGGACCTTTGCCGCCGGCCCTTGAGCGACGACAGACGTGGACCCCCCAGTATGGCTTCCGCTGCTCGTCTGCCTGTCTGTACGCAGGCGCTCGAACCTTTTCACGAAGTGATCGAACGAGAGCTGCTCCGCGAACACCTGGGCATAACACCGCGTGCCCTGACCAGGATCGAAGAAACTCTGCACTGGAGCGCTGACATCCGGCGCCGACGCCATCGCGTCAATCTGCCGAGCGAAGAACGTACAGGTCTCGATCTGGGCGCTGGCGGATGTCGCCGCGAGCAACAAGACGGCGCTGACAACGTAAGTTCGCATCATGGCTACACTCCCACGATGCGAATCGCCTGAAACGGTTCGTCGCCGTTCAGGCTACGAAGAAACTGGGAGTCAGGAGGAGCATCTTCCCGCAACTCGCCCACTCCACTGGTCGACGCGCTGAAGACAAACACCAGCTTCAGCGTGTTGCGGCCGGCGGCTATCGAAAACGAGATCTGCGACACCGCCTGGCCGCCAGGCACCAGCTGCGCGCCGGCATATTCAGCCTTGGATATGAGGACAGAGCCGATGTGATCCTTCGTGACAAGCGTGACCTGCTGTGTCGACGGACCTTGAAAATCTGTTGAGTCGGGAATCGGTGTCAGCTTGCACGGCATAGACAAACCTCTCCTTTGGCGACGACACTCCGGTCGTCGCAAGTCCACAGTTGTGTCGAGCGGTTACCTGTGAATAACGAAGACGCCGCGACGATCTAACAGTCGAGGCTGAGAGGGGCTGAAACTACCTGCCGCTGTTTTCGAGCGTGATTTGGCGGACCCAGAGGCCGCGCGTCATCTCGGGTCGATCGGGAAGCGGCGTCGGGAACTGCGACGTCAGGTCCAGGCTCGTCCCCGGAGGCGTCGACGTCAGACCGCCGACGCTGCGGAGCAAGCCGACGGCATCCGGCGGCAGCGTCACGGCAGCTACCGCACGCTCCGCGGTCGGCGCCGGAAGGAGTGCGAAGACTTTCGCGAGTGCCTCAAGAGGGTCGAGGCTGACGAACACGACGAAGTGCTCGCGAGCGCCCAAACTCGACACCACCCAGTATTTCTCGTCGTTCGCGCGGAGATGCGGCAGGTCGTGCGAGCGTCCGGACGAAAGCGGGTTGAGCGCTCGCTGATCGGGCAGAGGAAACAGCAGAAACGACGCGCCGCGATCGTCTTCGTTCACGATGTAGACGTGCGCGGGAGCCGAAGTCTCCACCTGCATGTACAGGCGATCGCCTGGCGACAGCCGATCGCCGGTCCGCAGCCGTACAGATCCGCCGGCGTCGGCGCGATACAGCGCGACGTCGACGCGATACTGAGGCGCCGACGGGCTGGTTATCGCCGCCGCGTTAGTCGCGGTTGCAGCCGCCGCACGCGCGGCGTTGCTTCCGTTCTTCCGAGTGTTCTTTAGATATGGATAACCGACGGCAACCGCACCCGCCAACAGCGCGCCAGCGACAGCGGTCCACATGACGGCGCGCCGACGGCGTGTCCTCGGATCGCGGCGTTCGATGGTGCCGACCAGCGCGGCTTCGAATTCGCCGGCGCTGGCGTAGCGCTGCGCCGGATCTTCAGCGATCGCGCAATCGACTGCGTGAATGAACGCCTCGGGCAAATCCGGACGCAAATCGCGCAGGTGATGACGACGTCTGCCGTCCTGATGATGTCGATCGACCGCGGTGCGGGTCTTGCCGTCGACTGGGTACCGCGCGGTCGCGAGATAGAACAGCAGCACGCCGAGACTGTAGATGTCCGATTGCGGACTGCGCACCTGTCCGCGGAACACCTCAGGCGCGATATACACCGGCGTCCCCGCGAAGTCGCCCGCCGCGGCTTCCGCGGCGGCATCGAGATCGCGTCCCGCGCTGAAGTCCATGACGACGATGCGGCCGCCGTCCTCCCGCATGACGTTGTGCGCTTTGATGTCGCCGTGCAGCATGCCCGCGCCGTGGATCGCCGCAAGCGCGCTGCAGACATCGCAGCCAATCAGCGCGGTCTCGCGCGCGCTGAACGGGCCGTGCATCCGCACGATCACGTCGAGCGTTTTGCCGGCGATCAACTCCATCGCGACGGCAACCTCGCCCTCTTTGTGCTCGGCGCTGTACACGATGACGACGTTGCGGTGGCGAATGCGCGCCAGGCGGCGGGCTTCACGAACCGCTGCCGGCTCGACGCCGGGCGGCGACGCCGTGCGTACGATCTTGAGCGCGACATCGCGGTGAAGGTCGGCGTCGAACGCGCGATAGACGACGCCCGCCGAGCCTTCGCCGATGGGCTCGAGAATCGTCAGCGACCCCCAGCCCTGCAGGTCGCCGTGCAGTTTGGCGATGTCGCCGACGACGCGCAGCTCGTCGATGACCGCGGCGTCTTGCGGGTCTGCCGCTTTCCGCGCCGCATCCCAGTCGACGGTCGTGCCGTTGACAATCGACGCTGCGAGCGTCAGCAGACGATCGTCGTCATTTCCCGCGTTCAACGGCCATCTCCTTCGCGAGCCGGACCAGCGCGCGGCTCACGGCCATCTGTGTGGCGGCGACGCTGGGCTTGCCAAGCAACACGGTGATTTCCGAATACGGCAGCGACATCTCTACCTTGGCGACGATGGCCTGGCGATCTTCGGGACGGAGGCGTGCCATGGCCGCTTCGTACCGTTCCAGCGCTTCCTGTCCGATGGCTTCTTCGAGCGGCGACGGATCGGCGGCCGGGTGCGAGCTCGCCAGCAACTCCACGGGCCCGCGGCGATCGTGCCATCGCGCGAGGTCGCAAATGCGGTTGAAGAGTGTCTTTCGGACGTAGCCCTGAAACGCGCCTTCGTGGCGCGGCTCGAACGCGTCGAGTCGCTTCACGACGTGCATGAGGGTGTCCTGCACGAGGTCGTTGGTGTCGAGCGCGCCGCGGGCGCCCTTCGGCAGTCGGCCGTGCGCCCAACGCTTCAGGCGCGGGAGGTAGCGCGCCGACAGACGCTCGAGGGCCTGCGCGTCGCCCTGGCGCGCGCGTACGACCAGGTCGAACGACGACTCCGCGTCGGCGGACGCTGCCGTCGCATCCGCGCCGGCGGGGCCGGCGCCCGGAGGAGACAGGGGCCCGAAGGCGTCTTCCACAGTGGTTGCGAGCGCGCTAATCATAGCCCTCTTTAAGGCTATCAACGTGTAAGTCGGCTCCACCCAACAGGGTGCGCGTCGTTTCACCGGCGTCGGGACGGGTGTGAGAAACGCCGCCGGACGACGTTTATACGTGATGGCCGCGTGCTAGACTTCGCGGCTCCGAACCCAGACGTCTGGTAACGCTGTTGGAAGGAGGCGACCGTGGCCAAGCCGTGGACGGTGATGTTCTACCTCGTCGCTGAACCGATTCCCGATGGTTCGAACCCGGACGACTCAGCCGCGCTTGATACGGCAGCCCAGGCCGAAATCGATGCGATTGCGAAGGCCGCGCGGCGGGCCTCGCCCGATCTCCACGTCGTCTGCCAGGTCGATTTCAATGGCCGGCAGAACGTACGTCGCCTCGTGATGGATGCCAACGGCACGACGGAGGTCGAGGTGTCGCCGCATGACTCGGTCTCGGCCCCTGGCGACCGCGACACGCTGAAACGCTTTCTCTCGTGGGCGAGTTCTAATTATGAAAGCGACCGGCACGCCGTGTTCTTTTGGGGACACAGTTTTGGTCCGGGCGGATTGTTCGAGACGGACGACGACGGCACGGTCGTGTCTCCTCTTCTGCTTTCACGGCGCCAGAGAGACAAGATGATGCGGCGACGGGAAGCCACCAGCGATGGCTCGGATTCCTCGCGTCGTGTATTGAGTCTGCCCGACCTCGCGTCGGCACTGGTTGCAGGAGCCGGTTCAGTGTCGAAGCACGTCGACCTCGTCGTGTTCAAAGACTGTTTCATGAACACCCTCGAAGCCGCCTTTGAACTGGCGCATGTTGTCGACTTCCAATTGGGCAGCCAAGCGAAGATTCCCATTCATTCGAGGTCCAAGGACGCGAACGGCGAACCTCGCGCGGCAACGTGGCCGTACGAACGTTTGTTTACGGCGCTTTCGAGCGCAGGAAATGACGCCGGCGCGGTAAAGCGGGCGGCGGCTTCGATGCTGGACGCGCTCGGTGAATTCTACACAGTGCCCGACCATCTCGGGGACAACGACGAGGTGCCGTGCTCCTTGCTTGATCTTCGGAATTTCGACAACGTGACCGACGAACTGAACAAGTTCGTGGACGCGCTCCAAGCGAAAGTGCCTGACATCGAAGAGCGCAGCAACAAGATTCTCAAAGCCTCAGCCGGCGATCCGGCGCTTGTCGACGTCGTGAATATGTGCGGCCAGTTCTCGTTTCCAGAAGCGACCGCGCTCGCCCAGGCAGTTCGCCGGCATGTCGCGGGTGCCAAGCCGCGTGACGACGCGTTCAAGGGCGTCAGTGTGTTCTACTCCCGCGCCACAACCGAAGGCGTCGTCGGCACGAGTGTCTTCCCGCACGACTACGAGCTTCTGCGGATTCACAGAAAGACCAAATGGACCGACCTCATGGCGTTTGAACTGTTCTTGCAGCCTGTTCACATTTAGAAAGGATCACAATGCCGGACGATCCGAAAGGTGACGATTTTGGCCTGCCGCTGGGCATGCGAAGCCAGGTGCAGCGGGCGAGTGGATCATTGACCAAACAGATAAAGGTGTTGAACCGGAAGTTGAAAGGGGGAAAAGACAGCGAAAAACGCAAGGTCGATCGAGCGCTCGAGACGCTCGCCCGTGTCGTCCTCGACGACATGGTCAGGCTCGATCTTCATATCGCCTCGTTGAAAGGCAAGCTGCGGCTAAAGTAGACTCGCGGGGCGATTTCCACTCAGCCTCGGTACCCGCCACGAATTGCTGCGGCACTGTTGGCCGCGGTGCTGTGCGGCGTAAACGTGATCGGCGGCGCTCGGATGCAAGTTGCACCCGCCGCCGACGCGAGCGCGCTCGTTCGCGCCGCCCTCGACGTGGGCGACTATAGCCTCGCGGAGCGACTTGCGCTCACCCAGCGTCCGGCCGACCTCGACCTCCTTGTACAGTCGCGCCTGGGAAACGGTAGAGCTCGCGATCCGGAACTCGTGCGGACCGCGATCGAAGCAGTGCGACTATACGAACAGCGGACCGAACGCCCGCCGCGTTCGCTGGTCTCGGCACTCAATCGACTGGGGGCGGTTCGTCTCGAGCGCGGTGAGTACGAGACGGCGCTGGCCGCCCACGAACGGGCCATCGACATCGCCATGGTGGAGCTCGGTTCGAGTGACGTCTCAGTGGCCGACAGTCTCGACGACCAGGCCATCGCACTTATTCGGCTCGAACGGTTCAAACAGGCCGAAATTGCTCTTGAAAAGTCTCTCGCGATTCGCGCGACCGGAACACCGCGTGCGCGGGCGCATACGCTTTATCTCGTCGGGCTGCTGCATCGCCAAGCCGGCAACTACGCAAAGGCGACGGCTGCCCTCGAAGACGCATTGTCGTACTGGCGCGACACTGCCCCAGATCATCCAGAGGCCGCATTTGCCGAACGAGTCCTCGGAGACATCCGGTTTCTGCAGGGCGACGTCGCGGGAGCCCGCACGATTTGGATGCTCAGTCTCGAGCGAGCGAGACGCAGCCTGCGAACCGATCATCCCGCCATCGCCCGGTATCTGCGGTCATTGGCCCTTGCCGCAAGCTCCTCGGGCGAGCTTTCCGAGGCTCGACGGTTGCTAGAACAGGCCAGAAGCGTTGGCGACCGCGAGTTCGCGGAATGCGATCCCGAGGGTCCCGCGATTCTGAGCGACCTCGCCGGCATCGTGCAATACGACGGCGACTACGCGGAGGCGCAGAAGTTGTTCGCCAAGGCACTCGTCACTCGCAGCAAGTGCCTCGGCCCCAGCCACTCGCTCGTGGCGAGCGTCGTGCACAACGAGGGCGTGCTGGCCGCAGAAATGGGCGATCTGAGCGAGGCGCAACGGCTGCATCAAAAGGCGGTGCAGATTTGGACTGCGAACCTCGGAAAGAATCATCAATATGTGGCGCGCGGGTTGGATGCCTTGGCCGAGGTTGCGCTCGCTCGCGGAGAGCCGGCAGCGGCAAGTCGGCTGTACCAGCAAGCACTGGTGATTCGCCGAACCACTCTGGGATCTGACCACCCCGATGTCGCATGGACGCTTGCGAACCTTGCGCGGGTTGCGCTGGCGCA
>Ga0097621_100000966_pt1 | contig 20113 bp, 14 predicted proteins | sample KBSMisM72_FD_73165 | JGI IMG/M metagenome (GOLD analysis project Ga0097621, IMG submission 73165) | Miscanthus rhizosphere microbial communities from Kellogg Biological Station, Michigan, USA - KBS Miscanthus M7-2 (version 2) (version 2) | ecosystem: Host-associated > Plants > Roots >... | reverse complement strand
TATAATAAATAAAGTGTAGGCCCACCAGGTTTGCCACCATGGAGGTTTGATACGAATATGCAGGGTAGTAGCAGACCCGAAAAATCCATTCTCATTTGATGCCTGCATAATCAGGTCATAATTTCCGGAAGAGAGGTTATTGTAAAATACGATATTGTTAGGAGGATTAGTCCAATCTGCCGATTCACCCAGTTTATAGCGAAATTTACCCTTCCCCTTTGAATCAAAATCCACGTTGATCGTTTCAACGGTGATCGTGTTCTCAAAGTACCGTAAGGATATTTCTTGCTGATCGTTGATAAGCCGTGAAATAGGAAGCGGTTGATCGTTTATTTTTAGTGATTGCACATAAACTACGGGAGGAGTGTTGATGTATTTGTCAGGGACGATCCTTGTAAAACCCTTTCCAAATTCGCCGCTGGGAAAGTATAGGTCGCCGGAAGCAGTTTTCCCCAACCACAATCCAGGGAAAAACCCATTAGGTTGAAATCCATCTTTTTCCGTAAGAACTGTAATCCGCCCTGTCTTTGTGTCTAAATGGTGAATGGAATGGTTTGATGTGAACCAGATATTACCTTGGTTATCAGAAATCACTCTGCCGATTTCGGATTCAGGTAAACCGTCGTTTGTAGAGTAAGAATGAATCAGCCGAAAATCCCTACTTAAATGAAGCAAATTACTTTCGGTATTCAGCCAATAGGTTTGATCAGTCTTATTAAATGTAATGTATTTCCATGGGATGGTATCCATTGGAGTATGTATGCGGACCCATTTGCCCTGTAACAAAGCATAACTCAGGTTAGAGGCGGAGTCCTGCCGACCTAAAAAAAGCAAATGGCCATCCCCAGACGCTCTTCTAAATTCATCAATAATTCCGGCAGGGAATGACAATATTTGGTGAACCTTCAAACTGTTAGCGTTCCCAATAAAAAAAAGAGTTCTGTTTCCGTAATCTGCCCCTACGACCGCACCATCGCCAAAGGGCTGTGGGAAACTGCCTTTATTCTGCAAGTTTTGATTGTTGCTATCAATAAAAATTATTGGGACACATTTCCTGGAACGCATGTCCATTTGATAATACCCGCTCCGATCCGTTAATATCCAGGCTTTCTGCGTTGAAGTATCGATAGAAATAGGTTGGATTTCATGCAACTCATTCGCTTGTATTCCCTGCACATCATTTTTTCGAAGCACCTGGAATAATCTTATTTCCGGGTCAAATATATTCAGCCCATCGGCGGTGCCTATCCATATTTTTCCTCGTCCGGCGTCCTGAATAAAAACCGTAAAATTGTTGCTTAAGGAATTTGATTTCCCTGATTCCGAAGTATAGATATGGACTGGTGGCGAAAAAGGGATCAACTGGTAGATCCCATTTTGCGCAGCCCAGGAACCGGTCCAAATCACGTTATCCCTGTCGCAGTATAGCATTACATTATCTGCCGAAACTTGTTGTTGCAGGGTGGAATCGTTGGGGAAAGGCACCATGAGGGTTTGACTGGTCGGATCATAAATAACAATTCCCGCAGGATAAGTAGCCATCCAGATGTGGCCCATGGTATCCACTTCAATGCCCGCCCACAGATGGTAATCCTTTAGACGAACCAGGGAATCAATGACGGCAAAATGATGAAATTTTTTATCGGTTATGGTGAACTCAACCATACCATCGGTGCAACTTATCCAGATCGCATGCCTCCTTCGGTCATAACGCATGCCTTGAAAAGAGTGATCGTCATTCGGTATATTCCTGAAGCATTCCCACTCAAGCGGTTTTTTTTCCCCGGTGGAAAGCGATATCTGTAATAGTCCGCCGCCAGGAGATCCTGGCTGTCCGTGCTCAATCCAGATGCTGTTTGATTTTTCGTCTAAAATGGAATATTGATCCGAGAGATCTTTCCCAATATCATCAGGTGATATTTTTGCTAATTGCCTTTTTTGCAGCGTATGTATATTGCATGCAACCAATTGAGATCCCGGATAATCCCAAAAGAATACCTCATTTTTTGTTGCCCAAAAGGGTACAAAAGCATATTCAACGCCTAGACGACGCTTCTCTGAAAAAGTGGCAACGGTTTTAAATGTATCAGCGGAGATATCATATCGGCTTAAGCCAGTTCCTGTACCTATCCAGATATTATGAAGGCTGTCTTCTATTATTCCTCCAATATCGTTGCCTGATATGCTATTATTATTGTTGGTCTGATGTCGGTAATTTTTGAACTGACTTCCATCAAAACGAAACAGGCCGTCCCCCCGGGTGCCAAACCACATAAATCCATTCTGATCTTTGATCGCACCAAAGGCCGGAACAGGAGTCATTTTTTCATCCCTGCTCCAACGTACCGCCCGGTATTTTTCCTGCCCATTACCAGTTAAATGTAACAGCAAGAAAAAGCTGGGAATAAATATCGATATCCTGAATTGCATCTTGAAGAGATCAGAAATCGTCTGTAAACTATTTGTTCCTATAAGGTAATGGTATTTTTACTGGATCAGCGTTAACTGAAAAGCCTTACCCCAACTTTATTCTAAGAACCTGTAATCGGAAATTCAATGATAAATTCGGAGTATTCGCCCTCCCTTGTATCTACCTTCAATGATCCTCCATGCGCCTTGGTGATGATGTCATAACTCAGTGATAATCCCAATCCTGTTCCTTCGCCGGTGGGCTTGGTCGTGAAAAAGGGTTGAAAAATCTTGTCCAATACTTTTTGTGGAATGCCAGAGCCATTGTCCCGGACTCGAATTTCCGCTTTTGGTGTTGTTTCGTTCGTTGCTGAAATGAATTGTGTGGTCACAGTAACCTTCGGTTTGAATGAACTGCCCAGTTGCTTTTGTTTTTCATGCACTGCATAAAAAGCATTGTTGTAGATATTCAACAACACCCTGCCAATATCCTGCGGTATAATGTTGATCTCCCGAAGAGCGGGATCAAACCTGGTCTCAAAATCTGCGTTGAATGATTTGTCTTTGGCTCTCAATCCATGGTAACTCAGGCGCAGGTATTCATCGGCGAGTGCATTAATATCCGTAGGCTCTTTTATACCAGTACTAGCGCGGGAATGTTGGAGCATTCCTTTCACAATAGCATCCGCACGTTTGCCGTGTTGGTTTATCTTCAATTGGTTCTCCCTGATATTGTGTGCGATTGATTTCAGGTCGGTGAGATTTCCATTCTCAATTTCCTGCTCCATTTCATCAATCAATTCCTTGTTTAATTCAGAAAAGTTATTTACGAAATTCAATGGGTTTTGAATTTCATGGGCGATGCCTGCAGTGAGTTCGCCCAATGAAGCCATTTTTTCCCGTTGGATGAGTTGGGTTTGAGTTTCTTTCAATTCCTCAAGAGAATGTTTTAGTTCTTTTGTTCGGTGCAATACTTTTTCTTCCAGCTGAATATTTTTTTCTTTAAGTGATCGGGAACGGTATTGTATGATTCCATACAAAATGGCAATAACCAGGGCAGTGGATAGAATTCTGAACCACCAGGTATTCCAAAATGGGGGAAAGATCTGGATATTCAGGGTTTTACCCGGTGAACGATATTCTGTTTTGTTATCACCCGATGCCTGTATTACCAACTGGTATTTACCGGGAGCTAATCCTTCATAGCGGATCGAGTAGTAGTTTGGCGCATACTGCCAGTCGCCGGTTTTGCCTTCGAGTTCATCCAGCCGGTACCGGATCTGTTTTGTTCCGACCGAAAAAAAGTCGATGACACCAGTTTCAATATTTATCTTGTTTTCGTCATGTCGCAAATACAATTCTGTTAATTCATTGATTCCTTCCTCTGCTTTATAGGGATGCTGATTTATTTCCAATGAATTAATATACACGGATAGCGGGTGCACGTTAGTATCGAGTTTTTCAGGGCTAATACGACTGATCCCCTTTTCTCCCGCGAAATAGAGGTCTCCCTGGAAGTCTTTTGTTATGGGGGGAAGGAAAGAATACCGTTGAAATAGCAAACCATCATTTTCAGTAAGTGTGGTAAATTTTCCGGTCTGAAAATCAAGCCTCACTAGCGAATGGTAGGTATTGAACCATACATTTCCACTATTGTCGGGAACCAAACCACAAATAAATGCCCCATTATAATTATCCTTGAATACGTATTTGCGGATGATCCTGAAGTTCTTGTCCAACTGGTATAATTCAAGGTCTCTGGCTGTCCAATAGGTCTGAGCACTTTCATCGTACTCTAAATTGGAAACTCCAAGGGTATCCAAAGGAGTAGTGACCTGGAATGATTTACCATCTTGAATTTTGAAACAAAAACTCTTTTTCTTTTCCAATAGATCCAGAAAAAAATAACGATCGTGATCACTGCTAATTCTCCAAATTTTAGCATCATTAAGTTGTAAAACGGGTGTTGCAAACTTACTTCCCGGAGTTATTTGGTAAATGGCAGCTGTATGATTTGGTAAAGAACAAACGATGAGCAGTCCTTCTTTGAATGTAACCGATTGACCAAATTCACTCACCTGGGTGGTCTCGCCCGCTTCATTCTTGAATTGTATCGGGCTGCATGCTTTGGTGATTAGGTCTATTTCATAAAATCTGTAGGGAGAATCTCCGGTTATCCATGCCTTTTTTGAAAGTGGATTTATTCTCGCTGAGATAGGGTTGTTGCTGCCAAATCCCGGCAAGTCCTTTCCTTGAAGCGTTTCGATTTTCCCTGTTTGGGTATCAAAAATGTGTAGATGGTCATCGGACGACATCCATAAATGGGTAGAATCGGCCGGAAACATTTCACCTGCAAAAATATCTACAGGTTGAATTTTTAACTCGGTTCCCACAGCAAAATTGTGTATGGCGGTCGTGGAGATGGGAATAAGTTGATATATGCCGCCACTCCAGGAAGCGGTCCAAATGATTCCATCCGGTCCGCAATAAATGTATACGGGGTTATCGGCAGCTTTTTGCGACATGGGGTCATTTTCGCGAAAGGGAGATTTTACAGAATGAGAAGTTGGATCATAAATAAGAATGCTCCATGGGGAGTTAGGAATGTCTTTTACGGAAGCTATCATCCAAATTCTCCCCCTCTTGTCAATATCGATAGACGCCCATTGATGAAAATTTTTTGCCTTGGACAACTGGGTCAGTTCGAGGTCTTGGTGAAATTGCCTGTCAGCTAGTGTAAATTCTACCAGTCCATCCGGGCTGGCAAGCCAAATGGAATTCCTTTTGTGGTCAAAGCACATGCCTTCCGCAAAATGATTATGGTTAAGAAGCCCTTTGAAACAAGGCCAGTAAAAGCTATCTCTTTTTCCTGTTGAAAGGGAGATTCCCAGTAACCCTCCACCAGGTAGATCACCGAACGAACCTTTCAGCACCCAAAGGGTATTGGAAGAAGAATCAAAAACCGCATGGGTCGGTGATACACGGCCCTCTCCAACACTATCGCTTGGTAAAATGTGGACGATCACCTTCTTTTTGAAGGTATGGATATTGAAGCTAATGATCTGAGTGGAGGACTCCCAACATAAAATCTCATCACGGGTAGCCCAAAATGGGATAAAATATTCAGTATTGTTGCTGTCTCCGGGACTTTGTAGATAGGTGGAAAAGCTATCGGCTTTAAGTTCATATCGTGCCAACCCGTCGTTTGTTCCAATCCAGATATTATGCAAACTGTCTTCAACCAAATTTCTATTGATATAATCATCTTTAAGACCGCCTGTTGCTTTATCATTTTTCATATAGGTTTTGAACCTGGTCCCATCTAAACGGTTTAGCCCGCGTTGGGAACCAAACCACATAAAGCCGTATGCGTCTTTGATCCCTTTATTGTAAGAATCTTCTGATAGCCCTTCTTCAAGGCCCCAGTGTACGGCCCTGTATTTTTCCTGGGCTGACAGATCAGATATGAAAGTCCAAAAACAAAAAACGAACAACAAAATTCTTGCAGTGGGAAACATAATGAGCCGAGGTGAAAAACCTACCGGGTTTTCACCCTAATAAGATAATAAAAATTTTCGGCTATCCTAAAGCCGTCGGTGGGAAAAGCAGCTTCTAAGTCGCGGGCAATATGATCATAAATTCGGCTCCTTCGCCATCCCTGCTCTCAACTTTCAACGCGCCTGCATGCGTCTTGGTGATGATATCGTAGCTTAGCGATAAACCCAGGCCGGTTCCTTCACCGGTGGGCTTGGTTGTAAAGAATGGCTGAAAGATTTTGTCCAATACTTTTTGTGGAATGCCCATGCCGTTGTCACGAATTCGAATTTCTGTTTTTGGTGTTGATCCGTTAGAAGCGGGAATGAATTGAGTGGTTACAGAAACATTCGGTTTGAATGAATCCCCCAGTTGCTTTTGTTTTTCATGCACTGCATAAAATGCGTTGTTGTAAATATTCAACAACACTCTTCCGATATCCTGCGGAATAACGCTGACTTCTCCGAGACCCGGGTCAAACCTGGTTTCAATATCTGCGTTGAAAGATTTGTCTTTGGCCCTCAATCCATGGTAACTAAGTCGCAAATATTCGTCGGCAAGTGCATTAATATCGGTGGGTTCCTTAACACCTGTGCTGTTCCGGGAGTGTTGCAGCATGCCCTTTACAATGCTATCCGCTCTTTGACCATGATGAATGATCTTACTCTCATTTTGATCCAATCCTTCGATCAGGCTAGCTGCTTCCCCTAAATTCCCCTTTTTCAGTTCATCCTTGAGTTCAGCAATTATCTCCCTGTTTATTTCTGAGAAATTCTTTACAAAATTTAAAGGGTTCTGAATTTCATGGGCGATACCAGCAGTGAGTTCCCCAAGAGAGGCCATCTTTTCGCGCTGGATCAGTTGCGTCTGGGTTTCTTTCAGGTCTTCGAGTGAAGTTTTCAATTCCTGGGTTCTGCTGGCCACTTTTGATTCAAGTGCCAGGTTTCTCCGTTTCAAATTCCTGGACCTGTATTGTATAATGGCAACCATTGACCCAATCAGAACAAGGACAGCGAGTATCCTGAACCAGGAAGTTTGCCAGAATGCTGGTTTAATATGAATTTCCAGTATCCGTTGTGGACCATTAAAATTGCCGGCTATGTTATTTGCCTGAACAATCAACTGGTAGTCGCCGGGCGAGAGCCCGTCATAACGGATCGTAGCGTAATAAGGGCCATATTGCCAGCTTGAATCGCCCGCTAATTTATAGCGGATGGAAGTTTTTCCTTCTGAATGGTGATCAATAATACCCGTTTCAATCCTGATCGTGTTTTGAAAATATTTTAGATTAATTTCATTTAGGTTATTCGCACCTTCACTTAGCCCTTCTTTTTCATTATTGATCTTCAAATTCCTGATATACACGGGCACAGCAGGTGAGCCAATCGGATTGCCTGGCCGAATACGATTGAATCCCTTGCCGAATACTCCTCCCGCAAAATAGATATCACCATCTGCGTCAGTGGAGGTGAATTGCATCGTTTCAAAGGTTTGCTGCTCGAAGCCATCGCTCTTCGAAAGCATATATACCGATCCGCTCCTTGTGTTCAGTCGAAATATGGCTCTATCCGTATGAAACCAGAGATCCCCCCTGTTATCAATTCTCAGTCCCCCCGCCGCCTGTTCGGGAACGCCATTTTCCGCTCCCAATTTGCCAATTAGCCGGAAGTCGTAAGTATAATGGTAAAGCGTTCTTTTGTCCGCGATCCAATAGCTGGAATCAAATCTTGAAAAAGCAATACCCGTCCAACCAATATTATTCAAAACACCCTTTAATAAGATCCATTGATTGTTTTGTTCCCTGTATACTCTATTCTCTTCGTGCGAGAGACCCAGAATAAATATTGTATTGTTCCCGTCACTCGTTGAATGATAGCCATCAAATTTCAGCTCTTCAAGGTTAATGATTTGATGGCCCACCGGTTCGTTACTATTGATCAGGAAAATCCTTTGTCCAGATCCTACACCTGCGAATGTCGCGATGCCTGTTCGAAATGGGATGGTTATACCGGGATTAACTGTTATTAATTGTTTCTGATTGTCAAGAAAGAGAATTTTTTTACAGGAGTTATTGTGCAAATTCCATTCATAATATCCGTCAGTTACTATCCAGGCTTTTGAAGCCAGCGTATCTGCTCCGGGTACTGCAAAAAAAGGTGCCTTCTTGCTGCCGGGCATGTTGAGATCCTTCGTTTGAATCATTCTCATTTCATCCGAGCGGGTATTTAATTCCACCAGGGATGATGACGCGAACCCACTCACCAACATTTTGTTCTTACCTAAATACGTGGGGCCAATCATATACTCATTGAAACCGGCTGTCTTTGGAAATGAATGATACCAGGTAATCGAGCGGGAAAATGGCAGTAATGCGTCAATTCCAACCTGTGCCCAGCGTCCGATCCAAATGATCCCATCACGATCGGCATATATACAGGCATTATAATCGGAAATCTGCGTCTGCGACCATTGATCGCGGGGAAAGGGAGTGGTGACGGTGTTTTTTTCAGGATCAAAAATCAGGATGCCCATAGGTGATGTGGCAAACCAGATTCTGCCCTGCGTATCTTCGTCAATTCCCACAAATCTATCATAGCCCTTTTGCATTACAAGGCTTCTCAATATTTCGGGCTGCGAAAATTCCATCGTGGCCAGGGAAAATTTCCACAGACCGTCACGGGTATTGATCCATATCGAATTTCGAAGTCGATCGAATTTCATCGCTTCCGCGGTATGATCATTATTTGTGGAACTTCTCAAATAAGGCATGGCATGCCTGGTTTTTGAACCCGAGCTGAGGTTTAATTCGAGCAGGGCTGTCGGTTTACCGGGAATCTCTCCGGCCAGTGTCCAGATAGTATTCCTTGTGGAATCGAAATAAGCATAGGAAAGAGATGGACCAATTGCAACGTTATCGCCGGTAGCAAACTTGCCGAGAACCCTTTTGTGCAGACTTCGGATATCATATGCCACGATGCTTATCTCACTTTCCACACAGATTACTTCATTATGAGTTGCCCAAAAAGGATTGCCATTTTGAATGCCCGTAACACTATCTTTCGGAAGACGAAAATGGGTAAAAGTGTCGGCGCGAATGTCGAACCTGGATATTCCTGCGGCCGAACCGATCCAGATATTGTGCATACTGTCTTCCACCATTCCATTGCGGGTCTCATCGCTGATAAGGCCATATTTCGAATCGCCTGATGTGTAGTAACGCTTAAAAGTGTTGCCGTCAAAACGGTTCAATCCTTCTTTACTATTGACCCAAATGAAACCATAATAATCTTTCAGGAAGCGGTAGTTTTCTGCCTGGGAAAGACCTTCATTTACTCCCCAATGCAGCGCGCGGTAATTCTCCTGTCCGAATATCAAGGTTGAAACCTGGAGCAAGGCAAAAGCGAAAAGGTTGCTCAGTTTGAACATATCATGGGAAATCCAGTTAAAATATACTCAATCGAGACCGGGATTCATAATCTATCTGATCGGCTAGTGAGATCAGGAATGAGGCCTTTCGGGTTGCGGCTTCAAATTGGTGAGCGATTCAATGGTCACAGGTTTTCCTGAATCGATACTATTCCGCGCGGCGATTCCAATTAAACAAGCCATCGCACCATCACGCGTACCCGCCGCCTGCCTCCAGGGATCATTACCGTCACTGTTGAAGATCTGTTTGCGCAAACGAACATCCCCACCACCATGACCTTCTTCCTTATTTGATACTTTAATGATTTCCCTTTTATCAAAGCTGGTGGTGACTTGTATCTCTGTATAGTCCTGGTCTTCGGGCCAGGGTTGCATTTCCTTGTTCCAGACGTCCAATTTTCCCTTAGTGCCGTTGAATGAAATGCGGTAGCCTTCATAAGGTGAATAAGCGGTGAGGGAATAACTGACCTGGACCTTGTTGGCATATTTAATCTGAACAGCCATCTGATCGAAAATGTCGATGTCTTCCCTGAATACACAACCGTCACGCATGTAACCATCGTATTTTTCATTTGCTACGTAAAGGTCCATGAGTTGTTTGTCTTTCGTAATGTCCCAAAAGAATTTGCATTCTTTCTGGTAGGGGCAGGTGCGACAATTCGTGTGGCGGTAACTATTATTCTTTCCATATAAGTCAAGAACGCCAAAGGCAAAAACTTCTTCAGGTTCAGAATTGATCCACCAATTCAATAGATCGAAGTGATGTGTCGCCTTGTGTACAAGCAATGAGCCGCTGTTCTTTCGGAGCCTGTGCCACCTGCGGAAATAATCGGCGCCATGGTGGATATCGAGGTACCAATGAAAATCAACCGAGGTGATTTTACCGATCACTTCGCTTCGCAATAGCTCGTACATTTTCTGATGCAAGGGCGCGTATCGGTAGTTGAAGGTCACCTTAATTTTCTTACCATATTTCTTCTCAGCATCCAGGATGGCCTGGCACTTGGTCTCATCCGTCGTAAGAGGCTTTTCAGTGATGATATCTGCGCCGTATTCCATCCCCTTGATGATGAAATGGTCGTGCGTTGCGTCGACCGTGGTAACAATCAACGCCTCGGGTTTGGTTTCTTTCATCATCTGATCGAAGTCGGTGAAGACCGGGCAATCCAGTTTCAGGAATTTTTTTCCGGTGGCCACCCTGCCGGGATTGATATCACAGAGGCCGACGAATTGAATAATGTCTCCGAATTCACTGATCACGGGGGCGCCCCACATCCCCAATCCTCTTACACCCGTGCCCACCATTGCAATTCGTTTTTTTGCAAAAGCAGAAGGCTGATTAGACATGGCAGAAATGGCCGGCGCCGCCAGCAAGCTGCCTGCCATTACGGCACCCGACTGATGCAAAAATTCCCTGCGATGCATTTGGGTGAATTTGAAAATAGAAGGTAAACAAAAAAATGCCCATTGAAAAGGAATTCAGGTATTGGGTATTAGGTATTGGGAATTATTAGCCCAATACCCAATTCCTAATTCCTAATACCCAATATTCTCTCATGGATAGCCAATACTTGTGGAATCAGCAGACGCTGCTCATCATTATAAATAACAAAATCGCAGAGTTTCATTGCGATGTCGGGATCCAATTGCTTGCTCATCCTCGAGCTAATCTCGCGTTTGTCCATGCCGTCACGGTTAACGACGCGCTGAATGCGCAAAGCAAGGGGTGCTGAAACACCAATAATAAGGTCAAGGCCCTCGGCGGCGCCACTTTCAAAAATTAAGGCGGCTTCTTTCAATGCATAGGGGCTGTTTTGACGCATCATCCAATTTTCACCGTCCCGGATGGTCGCCGGATGCACAATTGCATTGAGCATATTCAATTGTTCCGGATCTGAAAAGACTTTGGAAGCAATATAGGCGCGATTGAGTCTTTCTCCATTGTAAGATTCGACACCAAAAATGCGGGTAATCTCTTCACGAAGCGAAGGATCTTCATTCATTATTCTTTTGGCGGCATCATCGGCATAATATACCGGGATGCCCAATGTTTCAAATATATGCGCCACGGTGGTTTTTCCAGATCCCATTCCACCCGTAATACCAACTTTCAGCATATTGCAAGATTGATCGGGTCAAATTTAAGCTTTGGGTATTCAATTGGTCGACAAAAAAAATCCGGAATTCCTCAATGGAAATTCCGGACTCCGATTTCGTCGTTTGTTTTTTATTTCTTGTCGGCCGTTGCCGCCGGTTTGTTGGCGTTGGTTGTCCAATCCATACTGATGGCGCTCTTTTCGATCCTCAGGTAACTGCCAGGACTGGTTTCAATGGTAATGGTTGAATCCTCGTTCACCTTGTTCACCGTGCCGTGAATACCGGCAATCGTTACGATTTTGTCACCCTTTTGAAGTCCTTCCTGGAATGTTTTCGCCTTCTTTGCCTTTTGCGTCTGCGGACGAATCATAAAGAAATAAAATACCAGGATCATACCGCCCAGCATAAACAGCGTTCCGGTATTGAATCCTCCCTGTCCGCCTGCCTGCAATAGTGTAAGTTGAAAATTCATGATTGTTTTCGTTTGTAGTTTGTCGTTATTACTGTTGTTTGAATATGATGTTTATTTTTTTCATGGTTGTCGTGCGTTCGAACTATTTCTTTGGCAAAACTTCCACTTCAAAAACCAGGTTCTGGCTGCCTTGCCGTGTGTTTGTGGTTACGGTCAGGTTTTTGTGATTCATACCAACCCTTCCCTGGCTGTTAAACGAAGCTTTCACAAGTCCATCAGCACCCGGTGCAATTGCTTCTTCGGGTTTTTCAGCAACCGTGCAACCGCAACTGGGAACGACAGATTGAATGATCAGCGGTCGGGTGCCTGTATTCTTAAACCTGAAGCTCACTTCAATTTTTTCCCCTTCGGTGATGCGTCCCAGGTTAAGGGTCGAATCGATCCACTGGATCTTGGTCAGGCTGGCAGTATCTAAAAGCACAATCCCGCCATTGGGTAAAGTTTTGAATGCGGCTTCTGCTTCCTTGTGATTATTGCACGCGGCCATTACAAGTGCAGCCGCCAGGGTGAGGAATAAAACTCGTTTCATAACTGTTGGTTGATGAACCGCAAATGTAATCAATTCGTGTAATTAGTTCTTTTTGAAACTGACTTTGTGGAGCTTATCCTGCGATTGCAGATCCTTATGGATATTATCGAGGATGCCATTTACAAATTGGCCACTTTGGGGTGTGCTGTATTCTTTAGCCAGGTCAATGTATTCGTTGATGGTCACTTTAGTTGGTATGGTTTCAAAAAACAAAAACTCACAAACACCCATCTGCATCAGGATCATGTCCAACTGCGCGATTCGGTCCGCATCCCAATTCTTAAGTCGGGGTTTGATCATATCAAGGGTAAACTCCCTTTTTTCCTCCACGGTGCGCAGCAGGTCCTTTGCGAACTTCCATTTTTCCTGGCTGATCATTTCCTTGAAATCATTTCCGCCGGGCTTTTGAAGAAAATTCAAAACCAGTTGGTTCATCATTTCCGCGTCATCATCCCAATGAATGAAATTCTCCTCCAGGTGGCTGATGAAGCTTTCGCTCGGCAGCAGGAGGGTTGAAAAAATAAATTCCAGGATCTCTTTTTCCGATTTTTTGTCGCGCGAAGGCTCCCCTATATATGCTTTGTATTCAGGGGTTTCCGCCAATTGAACGTAGAATTTCTTGACGAGCTCGCCATTGTCGATCAAACTGGGCCTGCATTCGGCAACAGCCTTTTTAAAAGATTCGTCCTCGAGGATTCGCCACAGGATCTCGTTGCCGGCAATCTTGATGTTGACGGCAAGGTCTTCCTTGGTTGGCAGATGTTTTGAACCGCGCAAGCGGGCATCCTTTTCAGCATAGCGCGCTACTTCGGTCAAAAAATAAATCAGGTAAACAAACAGTTGGCGGGACTGATCGAGGTGCTTTTGAAGAATCTTTTCGGCATCGGCGGCCGTAATTGAACCCTGAGCTGCATGTAAGGTGTACAGCGTCTGCATCACCTTCACTCTTATATTTCTTCTGCTAATCATTCTAAAGAACTGTTTGCGGCTGCAAAGTTACCATTTTTTGAAATCTCAGGACCCCTAAATCAAGCATTTCACAGCAAAAATCATGGGAATTTTCAGGCTTTTGACAGCCCGATTTTTTCCCAAGCTTCCAATTGGCAGATTATCAGCCAACTGTCATTTTTTCCTTTTCGAAATCCAGCACCCATGCGCGTTATCTGAAATTTTATCGGACAACCTGAAAAAATGACCTTTTCCGTCAATTGGCACATATTTCGTTTACCTTTGCCAGCCCAATTACTCGGGTTATTTCATTTCTCTAATAAAAATTAAAACTACTCATTTATGTCCAAGAAGTTAAGCATCGTCCCCTTGCACGACAGGGTGATCGTGAAGCCCGCTGCCGCAGAAGAGAAGACCGCCGGTGGGATCATCATTCCTGATACAGCTAAAGAGAAACCCCAGCGAGGTGTTGTTGTAGCTGCAGGGCCTGGTAAAAAAGACGAGCCCATGACTGTCAAAAAGGGTGATACCGTATTATATGGTAAGTACTCAGGAACTGAAATTCAGTTGGAAGGAGACGACCTGCTGATCATGCGCGAGGGAGACATCCTGGCGATTGTTTAAAGATGCGACGGTCTTGCCGCAAAGCGTCTGAAAATATTTGAAATCTTAACCGATCAATAAAAAAAGGAAATATGTCTAAACAACTTTATTTTGATATTGAAGCCCGCAACAAGATGAAGAAGGGCGTCGATACGCTTGCTAACGCCGTAAAAGTAACGCTGGGCCCCAAAGGCCGTAATGTGGTTCTTGAGAAAAAATTCGGCGCTCCGTCAGTAACCAAAGACGGTGTAACTGTTGCAAAGGAAATCGAACTGGAAGATCCCATCGAAAACATGGGAGCCCAAATGGTGAAGGAAGTTGCCAGCAAAACCTCAGATTCTGCAGGTGATGGTACCACCACCGCAACTGTTCTGGCTCAATCCATCATTGGAGAAGGGTTGAAGAACGTAGCGGCCGGAGCCAATCCCATGGATCTGAAAAGGGGCATCGACAAAGCCGTTAAATCGGTTGTTGAAAGTCTTAAGAAACAATCCCAAACTGTGGGAAATGACACTAAGAAGATAGAGCAGGTAGCGTCTATTTCTGCGAACAATGATTCTGCCATCGGCAAATTGATCGCAGAAGCCATGGTAAGGGTTTCAAAAGACGGTGTAATTACTGTTGAAGAAGCCAAGGGTACTGATACTACTGTTGAAGTAGTGGAAGGTATGCAGTTCGACCGCGGTTATATTTCTCCCTATTTCGTTACCAACAGCGAAAAAATGGAAGTTGAACTTCAGAACCCCTACATTCTTATTTATGATAAGAAGGTGAGCGCTATGAAGGATGTTCTTCATCTCCTGGAAAAAATCGCTCAACAGGGCGCGCCGATGCTCATCATTTCTGAAGACCTGGAAGGTGAAGCGCTGGCAACACTTGTGGTGAACAAATTGAGGGGTACATTGAAAGTTGCTGCTGTTAAAGCTCCGGGCTTTGGCGATCGCAGGAAGGAAATGCTGCAGGACATCGCTATCCTCACTGCAGGTATAGTGATCAGTGAAGAACAGGGTTACAAACTCGAAAACGCCGACCTGACTTATCTTGGCCGCGCAGAAAGAGTGGTAATTGACAAAGACAACACGACCATCGTAGGTGGCAAGGGTAAGAAGTCGGATATCACTGCAAGGGTGAATCAGATCAAGGCTCAAATCGAAGTGACCACTTCCGATTATGACAAGGAGAAATTGCAGGAAAGACTCGCTAAGTTGAGCGGTGGTGTTGCAGTGCTGAATGTTGGTGCTGCCACAGAGGTTGAAATGAAAGAAAAGAAGGACCGCGTTGACGATGCTCTGCACGCAACACGTGCAGCTGTTGAAGAAGGAATCGTTCCCGGAGGTGGTGTGGCTTACATCCGCACCATTGAAGCCCTTGATAAATTGAAAGGCGAAAATAGTGATGAATTAACCGGAATCAATATCGTTAAAAGGGCATTGGAAGAACCGCTTCGAATCATTGCAGCAAACGCTGGTGTTGATGGTTCAATCGTTGTACAAAAAGTGAAAGAAGGTAAAGGGGATTTTGGATTTAACGCCCGCACAGAAGTATATGAAAAATTGCTTTCTGCCGGTGTCATCGATCCTACTAAGGTATCTAGAGTGGCACTTGAAAATGCTGCTTCTATTGCCGGTATGTTGCTCACCACTGAGTGCGTAATTGCCGACAAACCCAAGCCTGAGCCTGCTCACAATCATGCCCCCAACCCCGGCATGGATATGGGATACTAGGAACTGGTAACATAAAAAGAAAAGCTCCCCGACTGTACTTGTCGGGGAGCTTTTCTTTTTATTATAAGTTAACTGGTTAACTGATTAACTGATTAACTTCTCACGGTACTGCCTTAAACCGCCAGGTGTAAGAAACATCCTCATCAAAATAATTCTTCTGATCCTGTCTCAGTTCGAGCGTATTCTGATCGACCTTTTGAATATTGAAAAGGTATTTGAATGCCATGAACATTTCGAGTCCCATGGTGTCAACATTTGCGTTGGTGGACCAGGCGCCGCCAGTGTAGAATCCGAAAGGATGGTAGCCGTTGCCGCACGATACTGCACTGTCTGAGCGATAGAGTGATCCATTATCCTGGAACCTGTAAATATCATCCCTTTCGCAGGCTGCATAATCGGTGGTGAAAAGGTCCGAGCGCGAATTTGGATCTCCCTTCTTTTCGTAAAATTCGTTGGTGAGTTGCCAGTTCGTTTGCGTAATGAGCTGAAGGCGGTCGGGAGTTGGCTGCGGTTTGTCGTCTTTTTTGCAGGAAACAAAATAGATGAATCCAGATGCCAGTACACAAAAAACAATCGTTGCCGTGATCTTGTTCATGGGTTGAATCAATAGTGATGGTGAAATTAACTAAAAATTTACTTAGGAGGAAATGCATCGTTTCACACCTGGCCAATGCATAAGTTATCATTGAAAATGTTCATCTTTGCCAGCTTAACATTTTAGCGATGGCAAACTCCAGGAAGGCGGCGCTGGGTTTTATTTTCGTAACACTTTTGATCGACACAACGGGTTTCGGGATCATTATTCCGGTGATGCCGAAATTGATTCAGCAACTCATTCACGGAGACATCAGCGAGGCATCGAAATTTGGCGGCTGGCTGGGTTTTGCTTATGCAGCCATGCAATTCCTGTTTGCTCCTGTTTTGGGAAACCTAAGTGACAAATATGGAAGGCGACCCGTTTTACTATTCTCACTTTTTGGTTTTGGTATCGACTACCTCTTTCTTTCTTTTGCGAATAGCATTTGGTGGCTCTTTTTGGGAAGGGCGGTTGCAGGCATCACAGGCGCCAGCTTTACAACCGCCACCGCTTACATTGCAGATATAAGCTCTCCTGAAGATCGTGCAAAAAACTTCGGTTTGGTAGGTGCTGCATTTGGCATGGGATTTATTCTCGGTCCTGTATTGGGTGGCGTGCTCGGACATTATGGTACACGCGTTCCATTTTATGCGGCCGCAGTATTGAGTCTTTTGAACTGGTTATACGGTTACTTCGTGCTCCCCGAATCTTTGTCGAAAGAAAATCGTCGACGTTTCGAATGGAAGCGCGCAAATCCATTGGGATCCCTGGTCGCTTTGAATAAGTATCCCTCAGTCGTCGGACTTATTGGAGCATTGGTATTGGTGTACCTCGGATCGCATGCGGTACACAGCAATTGGGCATTTTTTAATATTGAAAAATTTAATTGGTCTGAACGGCTGATTGGAATTTCACTTGGTGTGGTTGGCCTGTTGGTTGGATTGGTGCAAGGATTGCTGATCAGAATCGTGAATCCAAAACTGGGCAACGAAAAAAGTATTTACGTGGGTTTGGGTTTGTATGCACTCGGACTTTTGCTTTTTGGACTGGCTACACAGAGCTGGATGATGTTTGTATTCCTGGTTCCTTATTGTCTCGGTGGCATTGCCGGACCAGCTTTGCAGGCAGTTATTTCTTCCCAGGTTCCCGCGAATGAACAGGGTGAATTGCAGGGCGCACTGACCAGTTTAATTAGTGCGACTTCAATTGTGGGTCCTCCACTGATGACAAATATTTTCGCATATTTTACGCACAAAGGTGCGCCCGTATATATGCCGGGTGCCCCATTCCTGTTGGGGGCCGTACTTATGCTGATCAGCACAATATGGGCCTATCATACGCTGCATCCGGGAAGGATCGCCGCCAAGACGCCCTCATGATGCTTTAGCGCCACTGATATAAAATACTGCCAATTGCGCTGATTAGTTTGTAGTTTATCATTTAAATCAGCGCATATGAACAGCTTTTCTTCCAACCGCAAAAAATTTATCTCAAACACTTTACTGGGCACGGTAGGTTTAATGGTTGCAAAATTTCCCGTGATTCATGCACAGACGAATAAGCCCGAGCCTTTGCAGGACGACCTGGTAAAAGAATTCGTGACCCGGGCACATTTTGACCTGGATAAGGTGAAAGAAATGCTTCCGCAGCAGCCGGGTTTGTTGAATGCATGCTGGGACTGGGGGGGAGGAGATTTTGAAACTGCATTGGAAGGCGCGGGTCACATGGGCAGGAAAGATATCGCCCAGTTCCTGCTTGAAAACGGCGCAAGAATGAATGTGTTTTGTGCGGCTATGCTTGGCGAACTCGAATTGGTGAAGGCTTTGCTCATTGCTCATCCATGGTTGAAAGATTCAAAAGGCCCTCACGGCTTGCAGTTGATCCATCACGCAACAAAAGGTGGTGACCCGGCAAAGCCGGTTTTGGAATATTTACAATCAATAGGGGCCAAGTGAGCCCTAACACCTACAATTTATTTCTTAACTTAGATAACAAAACCTTATTCATATGACAACAGAACCCAAAGACGAAAAAACTTCAACTGAACCTATTAAGGGATCTGATTGGACAGACAAAGTTGACGACGCGATCAAAATTGCTGCAGAAAAAGCTGGAAAGGCCTGGGACAAAGTTGAAGAGAGTGCAGGCGAGACCTGGGAAAAGATCCAGGAAAAGACGGGATTGACTGATGAGAAAATTGATCAGCTAAAAGAAAAGACAGCAGATGCCTGGGAAGATACCAAACATAAAGCCAGCAGCCTGGCCGATAATGCAGGCGATAAATTTGACGAATTCAAAGAGAAATCAAAAGAATGGTTAAATAAGCTACGCGATAAATTGGACGGTGATGAAGAAGAGCCGGAGAAGGAACAGGAACTTGGAGGAGGAGATTGATGTAGCGATCTGAAAAAGAAATTGGGCGGTGTAGAAACACCGCCCTTTTTATTTCGACTGCTTGCTTATGACGAATTTATTATTTCAGTGCAATATTAGGTAATCATGATTAGTCCACAAAATTAGTAGACTATTATTTTTAATGTCTTCTGCCTGTAAACAAGGAATTGGGTACTGGGTATTGAGTATTACCCGCCCGAACGTTCCGTTCGGAACGGGAGGGGGCATACGATATAGGTATAGGGTATAGGGTATAGGGTATAAGACATAAGTTATCCAGTTTCTGGTATCCGGTATCCGGCATCTGGTATCCGGTATCTGGCATCCGGTATTATTCATAAAAAAACCGAAGCCGACTAAATATTTCAAATTCCTGAGCGTTAATCAATTGGGCGAAACTAAATCCAATATCTTTACGCCTCAAAGAAGCATCCTATGTCTAACGAATCAACAACAGAGAAATCCGGCAATTCCATTACCCTGGAGCAGGCTCCCCGGAAAACCACCAAGTGGTCAATCGCCACCGCCGTGCTATTAGCGGCAGGGATCCTGTACTATTTCTTCTTTTTCAACAAGACCAGCGCAACGCCGCCCGCGTCCGACCAACAGGCGACGGCTCAAAAAATCGACAGCATTGAAGTTCCCAAGCCCGCCGGCGCCAATATGACGCCGATTGATACGGCATTATATAATCAGAAGGTATTGGCTTTGAACAACGGGGACTCTTCAGGTCTCTGGCCAGTGAAGGCCGTTTATCCAACACCAGGCGCCATTCTGCCCTTCAGCAGGATTGTCGCCTTCTATGGCAACCTCTATTCAAAAAACATGGGTATCCTGGGCGAACTGCCCAGGGCCCAGATGTTGGCAAAACTGAAGCAGGAAGTTGCCAAATGGGAAAAGGCGGACCCATCCACGCCTGTACAACCCGCACTACATTACATCGCGGTGACGGCACAGGGAAGTCCGGGTAAGAATGGCAAGTACCGCCTCCGGATGCCCTTCAACCAAATCGATACGGTGCTCAGCATGGCGAAGGAAATCAATGCCATTGTATTTCTTGATGTGCAGGTGGGACTGGGAACATTACAGGAAGAAATTCCCGCCCTGGAAAAATACCTGAGCATGCCAAATGTTCACCTGGGGATTGACCCCGAATTTTCAATGAAGGGTGGCCAGCGTCCAGGCCTTGCCGTTGGGACCTTTGATGCATCCGACATAAACTATGTCAGTGAATACCTTGCGCAATTGGTAAAAAAGAATAATCTGCCGCCTAAGGTCCTTGTTTTGCATCGCTTCACTCAGCGCATGATGACCAATTACAAGGAAATCAAAAAAAGACCCGAAGTGCAACTGGTCGTACATATGGATGGATGGGGCTTCCCTGCAAAAAAACTAACCAC
>Ga0097621_100000964_pt1 | contig 20176 bp, 17 predicted proteins | sample KBSMisM72_FD_73165 | JGI IMG/M metagenome (GOLD analysis project Ga0097621, IMG submission 73165) | Miscanthus rhizosphere microbial communities from Kellogg Biological Station, Michigan, USA - KBS Miscanthus M7-2 (version 2) (version 2) | ecosystem: Host-associated > Plants > Roots >... | reverse complement strand
GCCGCCGTGTCGTCGGTGCTGCCGTCGTCGATCACGAGCACGTCCGTCGTGCCGTGTGCGCGCACGGCGTCGATCACCTCGCCGATGCAGTCGGCCTCGTTGAGCGCCGGGATGACGACAAGGAGCCGTTCCTCGTTGGGCCGCGCGAGCACGGGCTCTTGCGGAACCGGCACATCGCTCTTGCCCAAGGCTTCACGCCCCCATTGCGCCTGCGCGGCCGCGCTTTCGAGCTCGACGTGCTGCGCGAGGCTGTAGAGCTTCGTGATGCGCGCGGCGATCTGCGCGATGTCGAACTCGCGTTCGTAGCGCTGGCGGCCGAGCTTTCCCATCAACGCACGCTGTGCGGAATGCTCCTGCAGCGAATCGAGCGCGGTGCGCCACGCGAGCACCTCCTCGGGAGGCACGAGCATCGCGTTCTGGCCGTGGCGCGCGACCCATTTCACGCCGCTCCCGGCGAGGTCGCTCGCGAGGATCGCGCGTCCGTAGCGCATCGCCTCCAGGAGCACGATGCCGAACGCCTCGGTGCGCTCGCGGGAAGGAAGGCAGAAGACATCGCAGGAGGCCATGTAGCGTTGCACGCCTTCGTCGTCGAGCTCGCCCACCAGGCGAACGTGGTCCGGATGGCCCGCCCTGGCGAGCAGCGCTTCGAGCGCGCGACGCTCGTCGCCCTCGCCCACGATCACCAGCTCCTTGGTGGGATCGCCGAGCACGGCGTGCACGAGCGTTTCGAAGCCCTTGTAGTAGGACAGCCGTCCGACCGCGAGCACGCGAAGGCCGCGGCTCATCCACAGTCCTTCCGTGGCGGCGGGCGTGACTTCCGGAAGCCGCGCGGGATCCACGCCCAGCGGCACGACACGGCACTTGTGCAGCCATGGCTGCAGCGGCTTGCTGGCATCGAGGTATGCGCGCGACGTCACGATGATGCTGTCCGCGCCCTCGAGGAGCGCGCGCTCGAAGATGCGGTAATGCGGATAGAGCAGACGCAACGAGAGCTTGAAGCGCGACGGCGCGACGTCGGAATGCCAGTGCACGACCCAGGTGCGCTTGCGCGCCGCCTGCAGCAGCAGCAGCCAGAACGGGCTCACGTTCGGCATGTGGATGTGAATCACGTGCGGGTCGAAATCGCGCAGCACCCGCGAAAGCCAGAATGGAAAGCGCGGCGCGAGCGGCGCGAAGAACAGCCGCAGCCACACCGGGCAGCGCAGCAGCCACGGCGGATCCGTTTCGCGCGCCGAGCGTTCATGCTGGTGCACGAGGACGCGCACGTCGTCGCCTGCCCGTTGCTGTGCGTGGACGAGGTCGGCGAGGAAGCGTTCCATGCCGCCATTGACTGGCGGAAAGTACTTGCCGATGTGGAGGATGCGCATCGTGAGTTCGGTTGATCGTCGGCTGCGAGCGGGCCGAAGACGTTGGGATCGGCGGAGCTGAAAACGCGGTGTCGCTCCGGGCGGCTCGACGACATGCGCTCGGCGAATGGTGCGAGAATCACTCTCTTATCGAGAGAATTTATCACACCGGGTGGCCCGCAAACTCAGGGTGATCGTCAACGCGATTCCGGCGGCCAACCCCGTCACCGGCATTGGACGATACGTGCTCCAGCTCTACGCGGCGATCGCCGAGATCGCGGCGCACGAGGTGGACGTGCAATATTTCGACGGGCGCACGCTCTCGCCGCGACCGCCGCGGCCTCCGGCGGACCTGCGCCGCTTTTCCCGCTTGGGAACGCTCTTCTGGAGACTGCCGGTCGGGCTCTCGCTCGCCGTGCGGCTCGGCATGCATTGGCGAAGGGAGAGCGTCTTTCGCCGCCTCAGCGCCGGCGCGGACGTCTATCACGAGACCGCGTTTTTCCCGTTCCGTCCTGCGCCGGGCGTTCGCATCGTGCAGACCGTGCACGATTTGTCGCTGCAATTTCACCCCGGATGGCATCCCGGGGAGCGCGTCGCTTATGCCCGGCGCTATTTCGCCGACCGCCTCGAGTGGGCGTCGCGGATTCTATGCGTCTCCGAGTTCACGCGTGGCGAGTTGCTCCGCTTCGATCCGCGCACCGAAGGCAGGATCTCGGTTTCCCATCTGGGCGTCGATAGCCGCTTCCGTCCCGTCCGCCTCGAAGAGGTCGAGGAGATCCGGCGCCGTCACCGCCTGCCGGATCGCTATGTGCTGTTCGTGGGAAGCGGCGATCCGCGCAAGAACGCGCGCGCGCTCGGCGAAATCATCGCGCGCGGCAGGCTGCCGTGCGAGGTGGTATGCGTCGGGTGGGCCGGCTGGCTGTCGGGCGAGGCGCAGCGCGGCGTGAGGATGCTCGGCTACCTTCCCGACGAGGACCTGCCCGCGCTCTATGGCGCGGCGACCGCATTCGCCTTTCCCAGCCTCTACGAAGGATTCGGCCTGCCGGTCCTGGAGGCGATGGCCTGCGGCTGTCCGGTCGTCGTGCCACGCGCCCACAGCATGCCGGAACTGGTCGGCGAGGCTGGAGCATATTACGGCGCCGCGGACGACACCGACGCGCTGGAGCGCACGCTCATCGATCTTGTGTCTGACGCGGATGCGCGAAAACGATTGGCTGCGTCGGGACTGGAACGCGCGCGCGGGTTCGACTGGGCCAGGACGGCGCGGGTCACCCTCGAGGCCCTCGCGAAGGCTTGATTCCCCGCCCGCGAGGGCACCGCGCTCGGCAGACGCGTTATAATTAACAGCTTCGGGCAGCCGCTGGGATGCGTTGATCTGATTCGATATTCTGTCGGGTTGGAACCCCGACGCGGACGCCGGTGCATGCGGGGCAGAAGGAGAGCAGGTTGAAAGTCTTGGTCACGGGTGCCGACGGATTCATCGGCTCCCACCTCGTGGAGGCGCTGGTCGCAAGGGGCGTCGATGTTCGTGCCTTCGTCTTCTACAACTCTTTCAATTCTTGGGGATGGCTTGACCGCGCGGAGCCGCAGGTCCGCAGGGACCTGGACGTGTTCGCGGGCGACATCCGCGACCCTCACGGTGTCCGCACCGCGATGAAGGGGTGTGACGCCGTGCTTCACCTCGCCGCCCTGATAGCGATCCCGTTCTCCTATCATTCGCCGGATTCCTACGTCGACACGAACGTGAAGGGCACGCTCAACGTGATGCAGGCCGCGCGCGAGCTCGCTGTCGCGCGAGTGGTGCACACGTCGACGAGCGAGGTCTACGGCACCGCGCGCTTCGTTCCGATCACCGAGGAGCATCCGCTGCAGGGGCAGTCCCCGTATTCGGCGACCAAGATCGCCGCCGACCAGCTTGCCTATTCGTTCCATGCGGCGTTCGGCGTGCCGGTCGTCATCGCGCGCCCATTCAACACCTACGGGCCGCGTCAATCCGCGCGGGCCGTGATCCCCACCATCATCACGCAGATCGCGAGCGGCGCACGCGAGATCAAGCTGGGGGCGGTCGCGCCGACGCGCGATTTCAGCTTTGTCGCGGACACCGTGTCGGCCTTCATCGCGGCGCTCGAGTCGCGGGAGGGCGTGGGCGAGGTGGTGAACTTCGGCAGCAATTTCGAGATTTCCGTCGGCGATACGGCCCGGCTGATCGCCGAAGTCATGGGACGCGAAATCTCCATCGTCGCCGACGAGGTGCGCCTGCGGCCGAAGAACTCGGAGGTGGAGCGCCTGTGGTCAGACAACGGGAAGGCGCGGCGCCTGTTCGGCTGGACTCCCGCCTACGCCGGCCGCGAGGGGTTCAGGCGCGGCCTCGAGGAAACGGCGGCGTGGTTCACGAGCTCGGGCAACCTTGCCGCGTATCGAGCCGATCGCTACAACGTCTGAAGATGGGCGAATCGCATCCGCGCGTCGCCGCTTCACTGCTCGCGGGCCTGCGCCAGGTCCTGGGTGAGGCCAGGGGGCCGATCGCGCTGCACGAGCCCGAGTTCCGCGGCAACGAGTGGAACTACGTGAAGGATTGCATCGATAGCGGCTGGGTCTCCTCCGTCGGAAAGTACGTGGACCAGTTCGAGCGCAGGCTGGAGGAGATCACCGGCTCGCCGCACGCGGTCGCGATAGTGAACGGCACTGCCGCGCTGCACGTCGCGATCGAGATCGCGGGCGTGATGCCCGGCGACGAGGTGCTGGTCCCCGCGCTCACCTTCGTCGGCACCGCGAACGCCGTCGCCCACGCCGGCGCGATCCCGCATTTCGTCGACAGCGACGCCGCCACGCTCGGACTCGATCCGCGCGCGCTCGACGCGCACCTCGCCGCAGTCGCCGAGCGGTCGGCCGGCGGGCTGCGCAATGCGAAGACCGGCCGGCGCATATCCGCCGTCGTGCCGATGCACGCGTTCGGCCATCCCGTGGACCTCGACGGGCTCATGGAGGTGGCTTTGCGCTACGACCTGGCGATCGTCGAAGACGCGGCCGAATCCCTCGGCAGCACCTATCACGGGCGCCACACGGGTACCTTCGGCAGGGTCGGCGTGCTGAGCTTCAACGGCAACAAGGTCGTGACCACCGGGGGCGGAGGCGCGATCGTGACCGGCGATCCGGCGCTCGCGCGCCTCGCCAAGCACCTCACGACCACCGCGAAGCGCCCGCACCGCTGGGAGTTCGTCCACGACGCCGTCGCGTACAACTTCCGGCTGCCGAACATCAACGCTGCGCTCGGCTGCGCGCAGCTGGAGGAGCTTCCCGACATGCTCGCGCGCAAGCGCGTGTTGGCGGAGCGCTACCGCCAGGCGTTCGAGAACGTTCCCGGCCTGCATTTCGTCGGCGAGCCCGAGGGTACGCGCAGCAACTACTGGCTGAACGCCGTGCGCCTCGACACCCCGTCGCTCGAGCGCCGCGACGTGCTTCTCGCGGCGGCGAACGACGCGGGCTACCACTGCCGTCCGGCGTGGACGCTGCTGCACAAGCTCCCGATGTATCGCGACGCGCCGCGAGCGCCGCTCGACGTCGCGGAGGTGCTCGAGGCGAGCCTCGTCAACTTGCCGAGCAGCGCGAAGCTCGCGGACGCGCGCGCCGAAGGCATCGAGGCCGTGCGCGCGCGTCTCACGGCGCCGCAATGAGCGCGCCGCGCAAGGTCTGCGTCGTCACCGGCTCGCGGGCCGACTACGGCCTGCTGATTTCCGTGATGCGCGCCATCGCCGCCGAACCCGCGCTCGAGCTGCAGGTCGTCGCCACGGGCATGCATCTTTCCCCGGAATTCGGCCTCACGTATCGCCAGGTCGAGTCCGACGGCTTCACCATCTCAGCGAAGGTCGAGACGCTGCTGTCCGGAGACACGCCCTCGGCGATCGCGAAGTCCCTCGGGCTTGGCGTGATCGGCTTCGGCGACGCGTTCGCGACGCTCAAGCCCGACATCGTGGTCGCGATCGGCGACCGCTTCGAGATCTTCGCCGCGGCCGCGGCCGCCATGCTCGCGCGCATTCCGATTGCCCACATCCATGGCGGCGAGACCTCCGAGGACTCCTTCGACGAGGCGATGCGCCACGCGATGACGAAGATGGCGCAGTGGCATTTCGTCGCCGCGGAGCCGTACCGCAAGCGCGTCATCCAGATGGGAGAGGCGCCCGAGCGCGTGTTCAACGTGGGAGCGCCGGGCCTCGACCACCTCGCGAGCATGGCGTGGCTCTCCCGGGCCGAGCTCGAGCATGAGCTCGGCATGCGCTTCGGCGAAAAGCTCTTCCTCGTGACCTACCATCCCGCGACGCTCGCGCCCGCGGGAGCGGCCGAGCGTGCCATGGCCGCGCTCCTCGCGGCGCTCGAGCGCTTCCCGCAGGCGAGCGTCGCCTTCACCTATCCCAACGCCGACACCGGGGGACGCGCTCTCATCTCCGCGATCGACGCTTTCGTGAGGAAGCATCCGGACCGCGCGCGCGCCTTCGTCTCGCTCGGCCAGCAGCGTTACCTGAGCCTCATGCGCGAGGCCGACGTCGTCGTCGGCAACTCGTCGAGCGGCCTGATCGAGGCGCCGGCGCTGAAGAAAGCAGTGGTGAATGTCGGCGACCGCCAGCGCGGCCGCTTGAAAGCGGCGTCGGTCATCGATACGGCGGAGGACGCCGACGCGATCGCGGCGGCCGTCACGCGCGCGCTGTCGCCGCCGTTCCGCGAGAGGCTGCGCGGCGTGCAGTCCCTTTATGGCGCGGGCGACGCGGGCGGCGCCATCGCCGCGCAGCTGAAGCGTCCGCTGCCCGCGGTGCAGAAACCGTTCTTCGACATCGCCCATGGCCACTGATCCGCGCGTGTTCGTGATCGCCGAGGCCGGCGTGAACCACAACGGCTCCCTGGAGACGGCCCGCCGTCTCGTCGACGCGGCGGCCGACGCCGGTGCGGACGCCGTCAAGTTCCAGACGTTCCAGGCGAAGCACCTGGTGACGCGCGCCGCGCCGAAAGCCGAATACCAGAAGGTGACGACGGCTTCGTCGGAGAGCCAGTTCGACATGCTGCGCGCGCTCGAGCTCTCGGCAGGCGACCACGAGACGCTCGCGGCGCACGCGAAGTCGCGCAAGATCGCGTTCCTCTCGACGCCATTCGATGCCGCGAGCCTGCGCTTCCTCACGAAGGGGCTCGGCATGACCACGGTCAAGGTCTCTTCGGGCGACATCACGAATGCGCCGTTCCTCCTCGACATCGCCCTCGAGGCGCGCGACGTGATCGTCTCGACGGGCATGAGCACGCTCGCCGACATCGAGGCCGCGCTCGGCGTGCTCGCGTTCGGCTTCACGCGCGGGCGGGACGCGCAGCCGGGACGCGCCGCGTTCCAGGCGGCGTTCGCTTCGCCCGAGGGCCGCGCGGCGCTGGAAGATCGCGTGACCGTGCTCCACTGCACGACGGAATATCCGGCGCCGGTCGACGAGGTGAACCTGCGCGCGATGCGGACCATCGCGACGGCCTTCGGCGTGAGGGTCGGCTATTCGGACCACACGCGGGGCATCCACATCCCGGTCGCCGCTACCGCCCTCGGTGCGCGCGTGATCGAGAAGCACTTCACGCTCGACCGCGCGCTCCCGGGGCCCGACCACAAGGCGTCCCTCGAGCCCGCCGAGCTTCGCGACATGGTCGCCGCGATCCGCGAGGTCGAGCGCGCGATGGGCGACGGCATCAAGCGGCCCACGCCGTCCGAGTTGGGCAACCGCGACGTCGCGCGCAAGAGCCTCGTCGCCGCGCGAGCGCTCGCCGCCGGGGAAGGCTTCGACATCACATGCAAGCGGCCCGGAACCGGCGTCTCCCCCTTCGAGTACTGGACGATGAAAGAGCGAAAGGCCGCGCGCGCGTACGCCCCCGACGAGGCGATCGATGGGTGAGCGCCCGGTGTACGTGGTCGGCGCCGGCGGGCACGGCAGCGTCGTCATCGACGCGCTCCTGTGCATGGACGTGCGCGTGGCGGGCATCGTCGATCCGCGGCTCGCCCGCGACAGCACGATCTTCGGCGTGCTCGTGGTCGGCGACGACGCGTGGCTCGACCGGTGCGATCCGGCGAAGGTGCTCCTCGCCAACGGTGTTGGGCGCACGCCCCACGAGAGCGCGCGGCAGGAGATCTTCGAGCGCCTCGAGCGTCGCGGCTTCGGCTTCATCGCGGTGCGCCATCCGTCCGCCGCGGTCGGCCGCGATGTCACCCTCGGCGACGGCAGCCAGGTGATGGCGGGCGCGGTGGTGCAGTGCCGCGCGCGCATCGGCAGGAATACGGTGATCAATACGCGGGCGAGCATCGACCACGACTGCACCGTCGGCGACCACGCCTTCATCGGCCCGGGCGCGACGCTGTGCGGCGAGGTCACCATCGGCAGCGGCGCCTTCCTCGGCGCGGGCGCGATCGTGCTGCCGGGAATCGCCGTGGGCGAGCGCGCCGTGGTGGGTGCCGGCGCCGTCGTGGCGCGCGCGGTCACTGACGGCGCACGCGTGCGCGGCGTTCCCGCGCGCGAATCGGGAGCGGGCCGATGAACCAATGGCAGAACGCGGTGGTGGCTCCCGATGCGCCGCTGCGCGAAGCGATCGCGCGCATCGACAAGGCGGGCTTCCAACTCGCCCTCGTCACCGACGGCCAAGGGTGTCTCGCGGGAACGCTGAGCGACGGCGACGTGCGGCGCGCGATCCTGCGCGGCTGCGACCTCGCGACGCCCACCTCCTCGGTGATGAATCCGCATCCGACGACGGCCATGGCCGACGCGACCAAGGAAGAGCTCCTCGCGCTCATGCGAAAGAAGGTGCTGCGCCAGCTGCCCCTCTTGGACGAGGCCGGGCGCATCGTGGACCTCGCGACGCTGGACGAACTGGCCGGCGTCGCCGAGCGCACCAACTGGGTGGTCCTCATGGCCGGAGGCCTCGGCACGCGCCTGCAGCCCCTCACCAAGGACACGCCCAAGCCGATGCTGCCGGTGAGCGGCAAGCCCATCCTCGAGAACATCGTCGAGAGCTTCGTCGAGCAGGGTTTCCGCCGCTTCTTCCTGTCGGTAAACTACCTCGCCGAGGCGGTGCGCGCGCACTTCGGCGACGGCGCGCGCTGGGGCGTCGACATCCAGTACCTCGTCGAGGACAGGCGCCTCGGCACCGCCGGCGCCCTCTCCCTCCTGCCGCATCGCCCGGTCGAGCCGGTCATCGTGATGAACGGCGACCTGCTCACGCGCGTGCGCTTCGACAACATGCTGCACTTCCACTCGGAGCACGGCTCGGCTGCGACGATGGCGGTGCGCGAGTACGACTTCCAGGTTCCCTATGGAGTCGTCCGCCTCGACGGCATCAACATCTCGCACATCGACGAGAAGCCGATCCAGCGCTTCTTCGTGAACGCCGGCATCTACGCGCTCTCGCCGGAGGCCCTCGAGCACGTGCCCGACGGCGTCTTCTTCGACATGCCGACGCTCTTCGAGCGCATGGTGGCGCGCGGTTTCCAGGTATCCGCGTACCCGGTGCGCGAGTACTGGCTCGACGTCGGGCGCCTCGAGGAGTTCGAGCGCGCGCAGCAGGAGTGGAAGTCGGTCGCGGAGCGCGGCGGTGATTGACGGCAGGGGCGTGCTCGCGGTGGTGCCCGCGCGCGGCGGCTCCAAGGGCGTGCCGGGCAAGAACCTCCGCGAGGCCGGTGGCAAGCCGCTCATCGCGTGGACGCTCGAGGCCGCGCGCGGCGCGCGCCATGTCGGGCGCGTGATCCTGTCGTCCGACGACGCGGCGATCATCGCCGTCGCGCGCAAGCTCGGCTGCGACGTGCCCTTCGTGCGCGAGGCGCGGCTCGCCGGCGACACGACGCCGGGCGTGGAGGTCGCGCTCGACGCGCTCGCTCGCTGCCCCGGGTACGACTGGGTGGTGTACCTGCAGCCGACCTCGCCGCTGCGCACTTCGCAGGACATCGATGCGGCGATCGATCGCTGCGGCACGCTTGGCGCGCCCTCGTGCGTCTCGGTTACTGCGGCGAGCGAGAGCCCGTACTGGATGTACACCCTTGGCGACGACGCGCGCCTGGCGCCGCTCATTGCCGGCGTGACGGCGACGCGCCGACAGGACCTGCCGCGCGCGTACTCGCTGAACGGGGCGGTGTACGTCGCCCGGGCCGATTGGCTCGTGCGCGAGCGCCGCTTCGTCACCGCCGAAACGGTGGCCTACGAGATGCCCGCGGAGCGCTCGCTCGACATCGACACCGAATCCGATTTCGCCCAACTTCAATCCATCCTGAGTGGTGCAAGAGATGTTTCGCTATCCCAAGCGTCGTGACTTCGACATCGAGCCGTTCAAGCAGGACCCGGCGCCGCCGCAGACGCTGTACGGCCTGCCGCACCATGTCGCGTTCTGCACGAAGTGCGTGATCTCCAACCAGCGGCCCAATTCCGCCGTCGAGTACGGCCACACGATCAAGAGCAAGAAGTCGACGATCCACTTCGACGACCAGGGCGTGTGCGACGCGTGCCGCATCGCCGAGCAGAAGCAGAAGACCATCGACTGGGCCGAGCGCGAGCGGCAGCTGCGCGAGCTGTGCGACCGCCACCGCAGCAAGGACGGCTCGTACGACTGCGTGGTGCCCGGCTCCGGGGGCAAGGACAGCTTCTACGCGGCGCACATGCTCAAATACAAGTACGGCATGCACCCGCTCACGGTCACGTGGGCACCGCACGTCTACACGGAGTGGGGCTGGCAGAATTTCCAGAGCTGGATCCACGCGGGCTTCGACAACTTCCTGTGCACGCCCAACGGGCGCGTCCATCGAGTCATCACGCGGCTGGCGGTCGAGAACCTGTTCCACCCATTCCAGCCCTTCATGCTCGGCCAGAAGTCCCTCGCGCCGAAGATGGCGCTGTTGCACCGGATCCCGCTCGTGTTCTACGGCGAGAACGAGGCCGAGTACGGCAACCCGATCGAGGATACGCAGACTGCAAAGCGCGACTGGTCGTATTTTTCGTCGTCGGACAGGTCGAAGATCTACCTCGGCGGCACGCCGATCGCGGACCTGAGCTCGCACTTCGGCATCGACGACCACGAGCTGCAGCCGTACCTGCCCGCCGATCCCGCGCACCTCGAGGCGCAGAAAGTCGAGGTGCATTACCTCGGCTACTACCTCAGGTGGCACCCGCAGAGCTGCTACTACTACGCGGTCGAGCACGGCGGCTTCCGTGCCTCTCCCGAGCGCACGCCCGGGACCTACAGCAAGTACAACAGCATCGACGACCGCATAGACGACTTCCACTACTACACGACCTTCATCAAGTTCGGCATCGGCCGGGCGACGTATGACGCCGCGCAGGAGATCCGCTCCGGCGACATCAACCGCGACGAGGGCGTCGCGCTGGTGAAGCGCTTCGACGGCGAGTTCCCCGATCGATTCGCCGACGAGATCTTCAGGTATCTCAGCGTGCCGGAAAAGGAGTTCCCCGAGGCCTCGAAGATGTTCGAGCAGCCGATCATGAACTACGAATACTTCATGCACCTCGCCGACACTTTCCGCTCGCCGCACCTGTGGCGCTTCAAGGCGGGCGAGTGGCAGCTTCGCCACCGCGTGTGGGACGAGGCGCGCTAGATCCGATGCGCAACGTCCGGCTCATCGCGCGGCTCGACATCAAGGGGCCGAACCTCATAAAGGGCATACACCTCGAGGGGCTGCGCAAGGTGGGAGACCCGCAGGCGTTCGCGCGGCGCTACTACGAGCAGGGCATCGACGAGCTCATCTACATGGACATCGTCGCGAGCCTTTACGGGCGCAACAGCCTGAAGGACATCGTGAGCCGCACCGCGCGCGACGTCTTCATTCCCATGACCGTCGGAGGCGGCGTGCGCTCCGTGGAGGACGTGCGCGAGCTCCTGCGCGCGGGCGCGGACAAGGTCGCGATCAACACCGCCGCGGTGAACCGGCCGGCGCTCCTCACGGAATGCTCGCGCGCCTTCGGCTCGCAGTGCATCGTGCTGTCGATCGAGGCCAAGCGCCAGGGACAGGGTCAAGGAGGTGAACCGCGCTGGGAAGCGTTCACCGACAACGGCCGCGAGCACAGCGGCAGGAGCGTCGTCGATTGGGCGCGCGAGGCGACCGAGCTGGGCGCGGGCGAAATCCTCCTCACCTCCGTCGACCAGGAAGGCACGCGCAAGGGCTTCGACGTGGAGCTCGTGCGCGCCGTGACCGCCGTCACCGACATCCCGGTGATCGCGAGCGGCGGCCTGGGCGCGCCGCAGCATCTGGTCGACGTGTGCCTGCGCGGCGGCGCGGACGCGGTGGCGATTGCGGACGCGCTGCACTACAACCGGCTCGAGCTCGCGGCGTTGCGCGAAGAGGCGCGGCGCGCCGGCGTGCCGGTGCGCGCCGTGCCCTCCTCGGCGCTCGTATCCTGAAGATGGCGCAGAAGGTCACGATCGTCGACTACGGCGCGGGCAACATCTTCAGCGTGTCGCGCGCGGTCGAGCATTTCGGCGCGGAAGTGGTCCTTTCCGGCGATCCCGCGGTCATCCGTCACGCCGAGCGCCTCATCCTCCCGGGCGTCGGCGCCTTCGCCAACGGCATGCAGGGGCTGCGCGAGCGCGGGCTCGTCGAACCGGTGCGCGAATATGCGGCGAGCGGCCGGCCGTTCCTGGGCATCTGCCTCGGCATGCAGATGATGGTCGAGCGCAGCGAGGAGTTCGGCTCGCACGATGGCCTGGGCATACTGCCCGGCAAGGTCACGCGCATCGCGGGCAAGGATGCGCACGGCACGCCCATGAAGATCCCGCACATCGGCTGGAACCGCCTCACCATGCCGGAGCGGCGGGCGACCTGGAAAGACACCATCCTCGAGGGCCTGCCGGTGGAAAGCGGCGCGTATTTCGTGCACTCGTTCTCGGTGGTGCCCGCGCGCGAGGAGGATCGCCTCGCCGACACGTGGCACGGCGACTATCGCGTCTCCGCGGCGATCCAGCGCGGCAACGTCTCGGGTTGCCAGTTCCATCCCGAGAAGAGCGGGCCCATCGGGTTGAGGATCATCGGCAATTTCCTGGAGAGCCGATAGCGTGGCGCAAGGCATGAAGAGCGTGGTGATCGTCGGCGCGGGACAGCTCGGCAGCCGACACCTGCAGGCGTTGAAGGGCGTGGCGACGCCGCTCGATATCGAGGTCGTCGACCCATCGCCCGACGCGCTGCGCGTCGCCCGCGAGCGCTATGACGCGATCACCACGCCCGTCCCCCATCGCATCGCCTTCAGCGCGCGTCGCGAGAAGCCCGGCGCCGTGGACGTCGCCATCGTCGCGACCGGGTCGAAAGTGCGGCGTGCCGCGATGGAGGCGCTCCTCGCAGGCGAAGTGCGTGCGATGATCCTGGAGAAGCTTCTCTTCGCGAATCGTGCGGACTACGCGCCCATGGCGCAACGCCTCGCTGCGAAAGGTGCGCCGCGCACCTGGGTGAACTGCCCGATGCGCGTGATGCCGCCCTACCAGGCGATCCGCGAGGAGCTCGGCCGCGGCCCGGTGCACTACCGCGTCACGGGCTCGCAGTTCGGCCTGGTCACCAACGCGATCCACTACCTCGATCACCTCGCGCATCTTTCCGGCTGCACCGAATACACGCTGGACACGAGCGGGCTCGACTCCGCGCCCGTCGAGAGCAAGCGGCCGGGTTATCTCGAGGTGAACGGGACGCTCGCCGCGCGCTTCGCCGACGGCAGCCGCTGCGAGATGACGTGCTTCGCGACGGGCACGATGCCCGTGGTGGTCGAGATCTGCAACGACAAGCGCCGCTACATCGTGCGCGAATCCGAGGGCAAGCTGTGGCAATCGGCGGAGGAATCGAAGTGGGCGTGGCAGGAGCGCGACGCCCCGATCCCGTTCCAGAGCCAGATGACGACGCGGCTCGTCGAAGCGATCCTCGCGACCGGGGACTGCGGCCTTACTCCGTTCGCCGAGAGCGTGCCGGTGCACCTCGCGCTCCTCGAGCCGCTCGCGAAGTTCCTCGGCGCGCGCTCCGCGCAGGTCGACTACCCCTTCACCTGATGAGCGCGTCCCCGGTCCTCCTCCTGGGCTGCGGCCCCATGGCTGTCGACTACGCGAAGGTCCTGCGCGCCCTCGGCATCACGCCCATCGTCGTCGGGCGCGGTGCCGCTTCCGCCGCCGACTTCAGCGCGAAGACCGGGCTTCCGGTCGAGCAGGGTGGCTTCGACGCGTGGCTGCGCGCGCATGCCGGAGCGCTTCCCGAGCGTGCCATCGTCGCGGTGGGCGAGAAGTGGATCGGCGCCGCGGCGGTGGCGCTGATGGAGCGCGGCGTGACGAATCTGCTGGTCGAGAAGCCGGGCGGCTTCGACGCCGAGGACATCCGCCGCGTCGGCGCGAAGGCCGCCGAGAAGCACGCGCGGGTCTTCGTCGGGTACAACCGGCGCTTCTACGCGTCGGTGGCGGCCGCGAGGCGCCTCGCGGCGGAAGACGGGGGCGTGACCTCGTTCGCGTTCGAGTTCACCGAATGGTCCCACGTGATCTCCGGCATCGCGAAGGAGGAGGGCGTGAAGGAGGAGTGGCTCCTCGCAAATTCCACCCACGTGATCGACCTCGCGTTCCACCTCGGCGGCAAGCCGGTCGAGCTCGCCGCGTTCGCCGGCGGAAAGCTGGCGTGGCACCCGGCCGCGGCAGTGTTCACGGGCGCGGGCCGAAGCGAGGGCGGCGCGCTCTTCTCGTACGCGGCGAACTGGGAGGCGCCGGGACGCTGGGTGCTGGAGCTCTTCACGCGCAAGCACCGGCTCGTGTTCCGGCCGCTCGAGAAGCTGCAGGTGCAGAAGATCGGCAGCGTCGCGCTCGATTTCGTCGAGATCGACGACGCGCTCGACCGCGAGTTCAAGCCCGGGCTGCATCGCGAGGTGGAGGCGTTCCTCGCCGGCGGCGACGCGATCCTGCCCACCATCGCCGAACAGCTCGAGATGCTGCCTTGGTACCTGCGCATCCGCGCGGGCACGCGCTGAGCGCCATGCGGATCACCACCGTCAAGGGCGGCAGGGCGGCCAGCATCCCGAGCCTCCTCGAGGAGCTGTGGCAGTACCGCGCGCTCATCTGGGCGTTCTCGGTGAAGGACCTCAAGGTCAAGTACGCGCAGACGGTGTTCGGTCCCATCTGGGTGGTGGCGACGCCGCTCATCACCGTGGGCGTGATGACCTTCGTCTTCGGGCTCATCATCCAGATTCCATCGGACGGCCTGCCCTACCTCCTCTTCTATCTCGTGGCGATCGTGCCGTGGTTCGCGTTCACCACCGTCTTCTACCAGTCGCTCTCCTCGCTCGAGGCCAACGCGAGCCTCTTCAACAAGATCTACTTCCCGCGCCTGGTGATGGCGGCCTCCTACGCGATCAACGGGTCGATCGACTTCCTGGTGGGCTATGCGGTCGCGGTGATCTTCGCGATCCACTTCGGGCTGCTCACGGCGGGCTTCCTCCTCGCCATGCCGTTGCTGCTCGCGCTGCAGATGGCCTGGGCGCTCGGTCTCGGCCTGCTCCTCGCGCCCTACAACGCGCAGTACCGCGACGTGCGCCACGGCGTGCCGCTCGCGATCCAGCTCTATTACTTCGCGAGCCCCATCGTCTATCCCATCTCCGCGGCTCCGGAGTGGGTGCGCTGGCTCTACAAGGTGAACCCGCTCTCGGCGATCATCACCACGTACCGTTCGCTCCTGAACGGGTACCCGATCGACTGGGCCGGCCTCGTGCTCGCCGTCGTGCTGTCGGTGGCGGTGCTCGCGTGGGGCGCCTACGTCTTCATGCGCAAAGAGAAGAGCATGGTCGACGTGCTATGACGTGGTCGATCCAGGTGAACGGGCTCGCGAAGATGTACCGCGTCGGCCGCGGGCCATCGCAGAAGTTCGACAGCGCCTACGAGGTCGTGACCGACGCCATGCTGGCCGCGGCCGAGAGGCTCACGGGCGGGCGCTCGAAGCGCTTCCTTCCCGCGCGCATCCCGGCGCGGCCCCTGGAGATCCAGAGCGAGCACATGGTGCTGTCGGAGGCGCAGTTCGAGGGCGCGCCGCCGGGCCACTTCTGGGCGCTGCGCGACGTCTCGTTCCGCGTCGAGCAGGGCCAGCGAATCGGCATCATCGGGCGCAACGGCTCGGGCAAGAGCACGCTGTTGAAGATCCTGTCGCGCATCACGAGCCCCACGCAGGGCGAGTTCAGTTTCCGCGGCCGCCTCATCAGCCTGCTCGAGATCGGCACCGGCTTCCATCCCGACTTGACCGGGCGCGAGAATGTCCACCTCAACGCGAAGATCAACGGCCTCACCGACCGCCAGATCCGCTCCGTGTTCGACGAGATCGTCGACTTCTCGGAGCTGGGAGTGCAGATCGACACGCCCATCAAGCGCTACTCGTCGGGCATGTACATGCGCCTCGCCTTCTCGGTGGCGGCGCACCTCGACTCCGAAATCCTCGTGGTCGACGAGGTGCTCGCCGTCGGCGACGCGGGCTTCCAGAAGAAGTGCCTCGACCGCATGCTCGCCATTGGCAACTCGGGACGCACGCTTCTCTTCGTGAGCCACGACATGGATGCCGTGAGGAAGCTCTGCTCGAGCGCGCTCGAGCTGTCGCACGGCCGCATCGTCTCGCACGAGAAGCTGGCAAAGCCCGCGGAGGCTGCGCGGCGCAACGAGGAGATCGTCATTGGATCGGGCCTGCAGTCGGTAACCACGGCGATCGCGGACTATTCACTGCAGGGCCAGGCACGCAGCGAGCGCGTGTGGACGGCGGCCGAGGCCCCCAAGACGCCCTCGGGGCGCCTGGCGATCCGTCGATTTGCCGCGCTCTTGCCGGACGGGTCGGTCGCGCGGGAGTTCTCCACCTTGCAGGATGTTTGCCTCGGCGTCTGGTTGACGCATGCCCCATCGGTCGCGGGCTGCCAGGTTCGACTCGATATTGCGGCTTCCTCGGGCCGCGCGCTGCTCTCGTCGTCGACTGCGATTGAGCTGCGCCGGGACCCGGTGGGAGACTCGCCCGCCGAAATCATCTGCCGGATACCCGCGCCATTCTTCAATGCGGGCGCCTTCAAAGCCGGCGTGGTAGTGTCGGATCTTTCAGAGTTGTCGGAATCGTGTGCGGCGCCGGATTCCATCGACATCGTCCTGGTGGATGCGGGCATGCGCGGGCCGGGATTGCCGCACGCGCCGGAGGCGCCGCTCATCCCGTCATTCACCTGGACGATGAAAATGCGCGAATCCGGGCCGAGCGAGGTCCACCGCGTGAAGGCGCTCCAGCTCGCTCCTGTTGCAGACGACGCGCACGTGGCCGCGCGGCCTGCGAACCTGTCGATACTCGTGGCGGTCTACTCGATGTCGCAGTGGACGTTCCTGGGCAGGATCGCGGCGCGCTTTCGCGAGCACGGTGAGGACGTCGGCATCGTCTATTTCGGCCCGCCCGGCCCGGCGCAGGCGGCCATCCGCGACGCGGCGGCCGCGATGCAGTGCCGGTTCTTCGATCACGAGCTGCTTTCGGCCGAGCTTGAGCCGGGTCCACCGACGGTGAGCGATGGCACCGCGGAGTTGCTCGCCGCAGACCATCCTTACCGCATCATCGTGCGCCGGCAGCTTGCTTCATCGTTGCATATCCTCGAGGAAAGCGCGGCGAGCCTCGTGATCGTCGGCGAGGACGGGATCGGAGGAGACGGCGCGCTCATCGCCGCCGCGCGCCGGCGCGGCATCCCGGCTCTGGTGACACCGTATGGCGTCGGCGAGGGCCACGACTACGACAACTTCCTTGACGACAAGCATCGCGAAGGCGCGGTGAATTACGTTCCGGAGGGCCCGGTGGGGGAGTTCGTGCGCAAGCGCGCGCCCGCGTGGGTGCGGCGGCGACCGTACGGAGATGTGCTCGTCTTTCCCGCCGAGTTCGTCGCCGCGCGGTTGCTCGAGGGCCTGGACCAGCCGCTGCCTTGGGCCGTGCAGGGCGGAAACGCGAACCTGATTGCCGTCGAGTCGCCGGCGATGCGCCGCCACTATCTGCGTGAACACATCCCCGAGGCGAAACTCGCCGACGTCGGAACGCTCTTTTGCGACGCCGTGGTGGACGCAATGAGCGAGAACCCCGCGTATCTCGACGCCTTCAGGAATCGGCGCAAGATCCGCGCAGGCCGCACCTCCATCCTGTTGTCCATGCCGCCCAGCTATTTCGATGTCGGTGTCGAGGGCCGCGAGTTCGCCAGTTACGAGGATTTCTGCCGTGTCGTCGTGGAGCACTGCGCAAGTCTCGCCGGCGCCGAGCTCACGATATCGATGCACCCCAACAGCACGCCCGAGGCCGTCGCGGCCGTCCGGGCCACCGGGGCGCGGATCTCGGACCGCTGGGTGGTCGAGCTGATCGGCCAGCACGACATCTTCCTTACCGTGTCTTCGACCACCATCCGCTGGGCGATCGCCGCCGGCAAACCGGTCGTGAACTACGACATCTACGGTTTCGCCCTGCCAACGTATGAGGGCGTTCCCGGCGTGATGACCGTGACGCGGTCGGACGCTTTCAAGGACGTGGTGTCGCGACTCACGGACGACGATGAATACCACCAGGCCGCGCTGGTCCAGTCGTCCGCGTCCGCCGACTGGGGCCAGCTCGACGGGCGCAATTTCGAACGCCTGCGCGAGCTGGTCCGATCGCTGGTCGCCGCTGGCGCCAGGCACGGGCGAGCATGACAGGCCGGCGCGCCGAGTATTCCCGCACGGACGTCTACCGGGATACGGGAGGGGCCGAACCCAAGTTCATGTTCGTGCGGATCGGCGACCTGATCGGAGCCCGCAGAGGTGCCGACGCGCCTCGGGACTTGCTGGACGTCGGCGCTGCCGCCGGCGCCTTCGCACGCTACGCGCTGAGCCGGTTTCCCTCTGCGCGGGTTACCGGCCTCGAGCACGACCCGCGGCTCGTCGAGGCGGCGCGAGCGGCGTGTCCCGAAGCGATATTCATCCAGGGCGACGCCAATGGCATGAGCGCCATCGCGGACCGGGCTTTCGACGTCGTCACCATGACGGGCACGCACTCCATCTTCGAGGACTTCCGGCCGTCGTTCTCGGAGTGCCTGCGCGTGGCGCGCGAAGGTGCGACGGTCATCGTGACCGGCCTGTTCAACCCGTACCCGGTTGACGCGCAGATCCACTGGCGCCTCGGCTCGCGGTTCGGCGACGCGTGGCATCCGGGATACAACCTATTCTCCCGCATGTCCGTGGCGAGTTTCCTGGCGACGCACCCACGCGTGGCGGGGCACGAGTTCGTGCCCTTTACCCTGCCCTTTGATCTCGCGCCGCGCGAAGACCCAATACGCTCGTGGACGCAGATCGAAGCGGACGGGCGGCGCACCCTGCGCAACGGGATCATGCCGTTGCCCTTCGACAGCCTGGTCATCTCGGTGGGTGCTGTTCGATAGCCGGATGAAGAAGTTCTACATCGGCACGAAGGAAGTCGGTGGCGGCGGGCCGCCGGCGTTCTGGCCTGATATCGATGTGTACTTCAAGGGTGACGTCGACCGCGCCGTGCAGCTCGTCGAGCAGATCAAGGCTGCGGGCCTCGGCGTCGTCAAGGCGGCGGCGCTCCACGATGCGGGCATGTGCCTCGATACCGAGGCGCGGACCGAGTTCTTCGTGCCGGGCCAGGGCATGGTGTCGGAGCGGTACCGGCACATCATTGACCGGCATGTCGTCGGCATCGACAGCCTGCGTCGGATATTCGGCCACGTGCGGGACAGGGGCCTGGACCTCGTCGTGAGCGTCTACGACGACGAGGGCATCGCGCTGGCCGATGAGATGGACGCCGCGGCCATCAAGATCCCGAGCAGCAACATCGTCCATGCGCCGCTGATTCGCGCCGTCGCGTCGACGGCCCGGCCGATGGTCATCGATACGGGCCGCTCGACGATGGCGGAAATCGCGCGCGCCGTGGCGTGGGCTCGCGGGGCCGGTGCCGAACGCCTCCTGGTCCAGCACAGCCCGCCTGCACCGCCGGCACCCGCCTCGACCTTCCATCTTGCGATGATGGCGGAGCTGGGATCGCGCTTCGATGTTCCCTATGGCCTATCGGACCATCACGTCGGTACGGAGATGCTGCTCCTCGCTGTGGCGCTCGGCGCGAGCGTGCTGGAAAAGGGCGTATGCGCCGACGCGACCCCATCGGACATCGATATCGCGCATGCCCTGCCCGCCTCGCAGCTGGGGCGCGTGCGCGAGCTCATCGAGATGGCGCATGCCGCGCTGGGAAAGACGGACCGGGAGCTCCCCGACAACCGGCCACGGCCCGCCGACCGCATGGGCCTTGTGGCGGCGCGCGACCTCCAGCCTGGGGACGTCGTCGATCGCGGCGCCGTTCGATTCGCGTTCCCTGCATTGGGCATTCCCGTGGAGGCCTGGGACGAGGTGGCCGGCCGGCGGCTGCGAGACGGTGTGGGCCGCGATGAGCCCCTGTTGCCCGAGCACCTGCTACCCCTTGATTGACGCGCCTGCCCACGTCGGACTTGCTCCCCACCCGCTCGAGTTTCGCGAGGCCACGGACGAGTGGGCACTGCGCATAGCGCATGTGTCCAATGCCGCCTTGGTCGAGCGAGCGGTTCATTCGCGGCCGGTCCCGCGGGGTTATTACCGAATCACGCGCGCGCACGGTGGGTTGCGCTTGATCGGCAAGGTCGTGTGGTCGCACGACGCGCCACGAATCGCCGCAGCGCAACGGCTTTCGGATGCGGCAGCCGCGGCCGGAATTCCGGCGCAGCATTCCGCAGGTCCTCCCCGGGCCATCGACGAGGAATACACGCTTTTCCTGGGGCATTGGATCGAAGGCGGCTTTTCCGCCGCGA